>Ga0214207_1000323_pt1 | contig 15029 bp, 20 predicted proteins | sample TroBogEpilimnion_6_FD_153045 | JGI IMG/M metagenome (GOLD analysis project Ga0214207, IMG submission 153045) | Freshwater microbial communities from Trout Bog Lake, WI - 13JUL2009 epilimnion | ecosystem: Environmental > Aquatic > Freshwater > Lake > Epilimnion/Euphotic zone | place: Trout Bog... | reverse complement strand
TCCATGGTTTAACCCACGGTATAGCGCCGCTCTCTAGCTCTTTCACGATATTATCTGTGACCTCTTGATAAATACTATTCATGTTAAATTTTCCTATTTGTTAGTTAGTGATATGACATATAAACATATAAGTATATATTTATATAATTATTGTAACGTATGAACATTAGAAAAGTAAACATATAAGTATATATATCTGTATATATATTTTTTTTATATAGTTAAGTTATATCTATAGTTATTCTATATATAGGGGTTTACTATAGCTTACCTATATATATATGTAGGTCTGGTAATTTTGGGTAAGTTTGATTAGGTCGTCAACTTCCCACGCTATGACTAAATATAAGTATATGGCACCAATATAAGGATATAAACATATCATATAGTTACATATGACATATGGTATAGGTTAACCCTAAAGGGTTATCTATAGATATAGATCATATCTATATAGATACAGTTATATCTATAGGGTACTAGGGTTTATATAGATATAGATGATTGATGTAGCGCAGCTGGTTCGTTGAGTTGGGTTTGACTTTGGTTAGGAAGGTGCCCCATACCAAGTTCCCCCCAAAAAAAATATAGGTTTTGCTAAAACGATATTGTGTATTTGCCTAACGATATGGTGTATATTTATATCTGGTTATATTTATTAAGGAGTTTATATGTCAGATATTGTGATAGAGAAGAATGTAGAGATACCAGTAGCTAGGGTTAGAAGTAATCATCCATATAAAGAGATGGAGGTTGGTGACTCTTTCTTTGTAGAGAATGGTGAGTTGATACGGATTTGCAATAACAACTATCGGATGCAGAAGATTTTAGGTCGTAGGTTTATTGCCAGAACAGAACACAATGATGATGTGAAGGGAGTACGAGTATGGAGAACCGAGTAGATCCTATCCTTGAAAACTTAGGTACTGCCCCAGATGACTTGAAGAAAGCGTACATTGAGCGGGTGTGGAACATGACGAAAAGTGAACTGTTCAATGAGTTGATGCGAGTACAAGCGGAGAGTGCCAAGATCATTACCGCCTCTCATAACGAAATTGTGCGCTTGCAAGGGGTGTTGAGAGAGTTAGAGTCTGGTAGTGGGTTACATTAAGCCAGAGGGCATTGAGAAGGTTTGGGAAGAACAGTTATTAGCAAGCCGTAGCATCCTCAAGACCGAGATGTTAAATGTCTTGCATTGTGAGTCAAAAGAAGATAAGAAGGCACTATATCAGCGTTGGAAGGCAGAGTATTCGGAGTTGATGGTGCAAGACTTAGTGAAGTGTGCCAAAGATCGTAAGAGTTGTTTAATGGTGGCTAATTGGAATTTAGATAATTTTGAACCAAACAGAAGAAAAAAACATGAGCGGATTTGATTTACCTAACTTTTACAAATTCTGTAATCAACTCAAGATTGAAACCAAAGAACAAGGGCTGCGCAAGATGGATAACTTGCTTGGCACCCAGACCTATGTGATGAATGAGATTGACAAGGGACTCAAACAAGGGATTCATTTTTATGTCATTCTCAAGGGTCGGCAGCTAGGAATTACCACTATCTCTCTTGCCCTCGACTTGTATTGGCACTACATCCATAACGGCTTGAACGGCACCCTCGTTACAGACACCGAAGAAAACAGAGATATGTTTCGAGGCACACTCGGTGGGTATATGGACGGGTTACCTAAAGAATACAAGATTCCCGTTCTGACGCATAACCGCAATAGCTTATCTCTGAAGAACCGTAGTCGTATCTTTTACCAAGTGGCTGGACTCCGGGCAAAGGGCTCTTTAGGTCGTGGTAAAGGGATTACGTTCTTGCACGGCACAGAAACCTCGTCATGGGGCGATGAGGAGGGTCTAGCATCACTCTTAGCCTCTCTTGCTGAAACCAATCCCAAGCGTTTGTATATCTTTGAAAGTACCGCTCGTGGATTCAACATGTTTCACGATATGTATGTCGAAGCCAAGAAAGCCCGCAGTCAAATTGCTATCTTCTGTGGCTGGTGGCGCAATGAGCTTTACATGGCTGATCCTAACAGTGACATTTATCGTGTGTACTGGGATGGCAAATTAACGGGCGAAGAAAAGGAATGGACAAAGGACATTAAGAAGTTATACGGGTTTGAGATTAATTCCCGTCAAATTGCTTGGTGGCGGTGGAAGCTCGCAGAAGGTATTCGAGATGAATCACTCATGTATCAAGAGTTTCCCCCTACTGAAGACTACGCTTTTGTGATGACGGGAACCTCGTTCTTTAGTAACTCCCGTTGTACCGATGCAGTCAAAACCCTTCGCAAGAAAAACCCAAGTTATTATCGGTATAGTTTTGGTGCCAACTTTCAAGACACCAACGTGTTGAAATCAACCGAAAGGTTAGCTTCTCTCAAGGTGTGGGAAGAACCAATTGACACCGCCTACTACGTCATTGGTGCAGATCCCGCCTACGGCTCAAGTGATTGGGCAGACCGCTTTTGTATTCAAGTGTTTCGGTGCTATGCAGACGGCTTAGAGCAAGTTGCCTCGTTTGCCACGAGTGAGCTCAACACCTATCAATTCGCATGGGTCATCTGTCACTTGGCGGGTGCGTACAAGAACTCGACTTTAAACCTTGAGGTGAATGGTCCAGGACAAGCGGTCATCAACGAGATGCGCAATCTCAAGCGCATGGCTGCCAACATGGGTACGGCACTCGGTAAAGACTTGCTGGATGTGTACGGCAGCATGCAAAATTACATCTGGCGGCGCAACGATACAATGGGCGGTGTGTCCAACTCAATTGGTTGGTTGACAACAAGTGCCACCAAAGAGCGGATGTTAACGTACATGAAAGATTATTTCGAACGAGAGATGATGAATATCTACGACATGGATACCATTGAGGAAATGAAAACCATGACCCGTCAAGACGGTGGTATTTATGCTTCTGGGCGCAACAAAGATGATCGGGTCATCGCCGCTGCCTTAGCGACTGCTGCGTTTGCCGAACAGGTCCAGCCCCGCATGATTGCACAGAAAATCACCCGTAGTATCAGCAAATTGCAAGAAGAATTTACACCAGAACAGTTGGCGGTGGGTAGAAACGTGTCAGATTACCTTAAACGCATAGGAGTGTACGGCAAATGATGGAAAAGTATAAAACCATCCCGCAAAAAGAATTACTGCATATTATGAAACGGTTTTTAGCCAATCGTAAGAGAGGGATTAGCAAAGAATTGTTTTGCGAGTTGGCGGGGATTAGTCGAGCGCAGTTATTTAAAGTTTTTGTGTCGGAAGACTTGCCAATGACCATTTATGTGCAAAAAAGAGTCAGTAAAGCGTATTTAGAGTATAAAAATGGGGAAGTTGGGGTGTACATGAACCGTGACAAATCAAAATTTGTACAATATCGTAAAGAAGCAATACCACCGATGCGCAAAGGAAATAGGATTGAGCTAGTCAACGGCAAGATTCAATTAAAAATAGGAATCATTAATCGCAACGATTATTCGAATCAAACACTTGACGAACAGTTGAAAGGGGAGAAAAATGGCAGTATTATCTGATTATAAATGTGAGAAACACGGTTACTTTGAGAGTCGTAAATCAGAATGTCCAATGAAAGGTTGTGACAGTGAAGTTTATCAAGTCTTTTTACAAGCACCTGGTTACGTTACCAACAAAACGAAAGCTACCGATAAGCGGGTCAAGCAACTTGCCATTGACTTTGACATGTCCAATATTAAGTCTACCCGTGAAGGCGAGAACCAAGCTGGATACCTCAAACGCAAGAACAAACTCTCCGACAAAGAATTTGCCCAAGCAAACGAAATGGTGGCAGAGAAAAACAGAGCTTATCAAAACAAATATCCGAATGTTCAAAATGCGCCAGAAGAATCCAACGAACCCAAGTTGCGAGATTCCGTCATCTGGGGAGGCGGTGGACAAAAGATGGGCATGAATATGGAATCCGTTTTAAAAGGTCAATTCAATCGCCCTGTCGGTGCGCAGCTCGGAGTTGAACCCGAACTTACTTCATTTGCACCTTCCCAAGCGGGAATTAAATCGGGCCCTAAAACGGCAAGCTATATTGCTGACCCAGATAACCTAAAGATTAAATAATGAAAATACCTAAACCCCCTTTAGAACGTGAAGATTTTTATTTGGACATTATTCAAAAATGTTTAGTGTCCAGAGATACCCGTAAGGGGGACTATACCAATCTGCGCTCGTTTTATTTGTTTGGCGCAAACCCCGAAGAACCACCAGCGTACTTTAATAAAATCAATCCACACATTGATCAGCTCACTTCTTTTTTGTATTCAAGTGAAACCACAAGGTTTTCAATTCAGTTAGGTGCTTCTGTCCCCGCAACAGAACATCGCAAAACCCCTAATCTGACCACCGCCTTGAATGATGAATGGCTCAACTCCAATGCCGACCAAGTGTTCTCGACTGCATTAACATGGGCGTTGGTGTACAACAGTACCTTTATCAAACTGGTGTACCGCAAGGGGATTCAGATTTACATGATTGAACCTTCCTCAATGGGGGTGTTGCGTGAGGATAGTCCTTATGCAGACCGCCAAGAAGCAATGGTGCAAACCTATTACATTACTCGTAGTGAACTCTTAGACCGACTGTATAGCCACCCACAACGTGAAGCGATTATGAAACGGGTGACAACGGGTGTGCGAGTAGCAGAATCCGACATTCCAGAGGGGGTCAACCGCATTATTACCTCTCAATCTAATCCTGTTTTAAGTGGTAACGTCAATTTAGAACTCTACGGCACCAATCGGTACAAAGCACAAGTGGCTGAAGACATGGTAGAGATGAGAGAGTTATGGATTTGGAATAGTGAAACCAGTGATTATCAAGTTGTGACTATGGCAAGTCCTGGTGTGTTACTTTACGATCGACCGGGCGAAACCATGTTCCTTAAAGGCGAATGTCCGTTTGTGCAAATCTGCCCTGTGCCACAATACGATTATTATTGGGGCGCTTCTGAGGTTTCAAAGTTAACCAATTTACAAACCTTGCGCAATACCCGTATGGCAGAGATTTTAGACATTTTGGCACGTCAAACCAAGCCACCAAGAGTGTTTTCGGGCTTGGGCGGTATTTTGGATGAGAAATTTAGTGCATTAAACTTTCCAGGCACCCATATTGCTTCTGATATGCCAGGCGCTAAGGTCGATAACCTTGCCCCAGAGATGCCCGCTGATTTATTTGAGGTCATCCACGAAATTGATAGTATGTTCTCCGAAGTATCGGGCATTTCTAACGTATTGTCGGGTAAAGGCGAGTCGGGTGTGCGTTCACAAGGGCATGCTAGTCAATTAGCCCGTTTGGGTAGCTCAAGAGCCAAAAAACGTGCTTTAATTGTAGAAGATAGTCTTGAAAAAGTGGCAACTTTGTTTTTAAAGATGATGAAGCAGTATGACAACACTTATTTTCAAGATGTAGATGGAAAACCATTTATTGCCGAACAATTTACCAATGATTTTGTGGTAAAAGTGGATGCGCACAGTAATAGTCCTATCTTTACTGAAGATTTAAAACAGTTGGCATTTAATTTATTTAAAGCTCAAGCAATTGATAAAGAATCTTTACTTGACTTATTAGAGCCACCAATGAAACAATTACTAAAAGACCGATTGAAACAACGTGAGGAAAAAGAGAAGTTAAATCCTCCGCAACCAAAAGGTAAAGAAGCACCTAAACAGAAAATGGATGAATAATGGCGCAAGGCACAGTAGCACCAAGATCTGATCAACCAAAAGTATCAACGCAATCGTTGAAACGTGGAGATAGTGCGCCTAGTTTACAGTACAAAACAACTGGTATTAAAAGTTTTAATCGGGGTTCGAACAAAAATTACGGACGAGCCACGAGGGGATAAAAACGGGTTTCCCGTAAGAAGGAAAAGGGTGTTGGCTGCCAGCCCTAATTGGTGGACGCTATCGCAACAGGAGCTTACCATGCGTAAAGGAAGAAAAGGTCGTAAAGGTCGTAAGTAATCCGCAAGGATCTTACGGTTTGACCGTTTAAACCTCCCTTTGGGGGTGGGAATAGAAATATTACCCCCTACTTGACATTTTTACAGAAAGGTTTAATCTTTCTTGTAATTAGATAGGAATTTATTATGAGCATGCCCCCCGATCAGTTGATGAGCTTGTTGAAAAACCAAAAGGACAAAGCGACTCCTACGGGAACTCCGCCTGTGCCAGAAACGGGTGGTGGCATTTCAGATCCTTCTTCACCTCCAATGGCTTCACCAATGTCTACCCCCGAACCAAAGATGGGTGAACGTGAAGCATCATTACTCAATATTTCAATGGCAATGGATTTGTTAGAACAAGCCTTGCCAGCTCTCGGTAGTGAATCCGAAGAAGGACAAAAAGTCTTAAACGGTATTCGTACCTTGACTACCATTTTGGGCGCAAAGAAATCCAAAGTGAACTCTTTGCAGCCGACTGAAATTATGCAAATGTTACAAAATTTACCTCAAGCGGGCGGTGCTACGCCAGAGGGTAAAGCAATGCAACAAGCACCATTAATTCCTGGCATGTCACCTGGTGGTGCGCCTCCTCCAATGCCTCCAATGGGCGGTGGAGCGGGCGGTCCTCCTCCTGGTATGCCACCACCACAACCTATGTAAAGGAAATAAAATGGAACTTTTTAAACCAAGAGGTGCAGCATCTCCAAGAAGACCAACTGACAACAATCAGAAAAATGGTCAAATTGTTAACACTCCCCGCTTTTCGCAGTTTGGCGGTTTAGATGGAATCAGCAAGGGTGGTTATAAAAATCAAATGACCACATCCAGACCTGGTGACACCAAAAAAGTTATTTAAACAAATAGGGGATAAATATGTCTTTAGAAGATCTATCATTCGAACAACGTGATGAGTTAGCCATGTTAGCCAAGCAATTGGCTGACAACCCAGAAACTAGGGAAAACTTTTTACGTTTGACCAAACAAGTTAAGCCAGACTTAACTATTCCAGAACTCGCTCTCAAAGATGACTTAGCCAAACAATTGAAGGTGTCGCAAGACAGTTATCAAAAGTTAGAAGCCAAGTTTAAGCAAAAAGAGCAAATGGAAAATTTACAAGAACTTCGTAATCGTTTAGTGGAAGATGGTAAAGCATCCAAAGCCGACATACCAGAAATTGAAAAATTAATGGTGGAAAGACAAATCAACGATCACGAAACTGCTGCTGATTATTTTAGATGGATGAAGCAAGCAGCCACACCGACTTCTGATGCGTCTATGGGTTACAATCCAAACGTAATGAAGAAATTTAACCTTGAATCATTTATGAAAAATCCAATTCAAGGTGCAAGAAATGAAGCAGCAGCGGCGCTAGCTGATCTACAAAAAAACCGTAGATCAATTGGCATTTAATAGTAAGTAGGGGATATTTACTTTAGGAGTTGATTATGCCAATAGGCGGAGGAATAGTACCAGCTTCGGGTAGTGCGCAATACAACGAATTAACTTATGTTACTCGTCGTGCGTTTGTCCCTAAGATGGTTGTACAATTATACAATAGCACACCCGTGATGGCTGCTTTGATTGGTAACAGTCAACAAGCGTCTGGTGGTGTTTCTCAAATCTCAGTTCCAGTACAAGGTGCGCCGTTTGTGAATGCGCAGTGGTCAGACTACTCTGGTAGTTTTACACAACCTTCAGTACAACAAGGTGCGTTCTTATCAGAATTTAACCTTAAACTCATGATTGCACCTGTACCTTTCTTGGGTATGGAAGGTGCAGTTCAACAAGACTATGCAATCATTCCTTTGATTGAAGCTCGTATGAACGATACAACCAACGTCATGCTTGATGCAATGGCAACTGCGTTGTTCTCCAACACAACTAATACACAACAGTTTATTGGTTTGCCAGGCGCAATTGATGATGGTACCAACTTAGCCACTTACGGAAACATTAACCGTTCTACTTACGGCTGGTGGAAATCTAAAGTGTATAACGCTGGTAATGCAAACCCAACTCGTCAAAACGTGTTGCAATACATTTCTGGTACGGTAAAAAACGGTGCAGAAGTTCCAACATTTGGTGTGTGTGGTTTTGGTACATGGACATTATTGGCTCAAGACTTTGTAGGTCAAGAACAGTATGTCATTACTCCAGGTCATGCGTTTGATGGCGATAGCAATGGACCGCAAGCTGCGTTCAGAGCCTTGATGGTTGCTGGTGTTCCAATTTATCCAGACCCATATTGCCCAGAAGGAACGATGTATTTCATTAACTCAAATTACCTAAGTTTATACATCCATGATCAAGGATCATTTGTATTTACAGGTTTTGAGTCTACTTTACCTAACTGGCAGATTGGTTATGTTGGTGCAGTGTTAATGATTGCGGAATTAGTTTCTGTTAAACCAAAATCAATGACTCGTGTCACTGGTTATAACTCAATTTCACTATAAGGAGCGTATAACATGGCACTCGGTCTAAATAAAATTTTATTGGCAAACACCAATACAAATACTCCTGGCGCATATCCGCAAACAGTTATTATTTCTAGCATTGGTATTGGCAACGCATCTGCCATGAACGCTGGCACATTAACTGCGCAGTATGTTCCCGCTGGTTTGTATATTATGCCTGTCAACACTACTGCAAACGTAGCTATTGAGGTAAATAGCGGAACCAACAACAACAACTGGTCAACTTATGTTGCTTCGAACTCTGGCGGTACAATTATTTCTGATGGCTATAACGTGCGTGCAAACGCAACGGTATCAAACCAGACATTGACTTTGTACACTGTCAACGGCGGTCAAGCAGTAAACCAAACCTTCGTAAGTTAAGGGGTAAACAATGGCTAATCCAGATTCAGTTGGACAGTTTTATCTTGATTCGTTTAGTAACGGTCGTCTTGCAGTTGTTCGTGCAACCCAATTAAATACTGGCGGTAATGCAGTAATTACTTTGCCTTTATTAAGTGGCGGATTAACCAACGGTGGTGCAACGGCTAATTCTGGGGGAATAATTGTTCGCAGAGTTACGATTCAAAATCCAAGTGGTAGCGTTTCTTCTGCTAACGTGTCTATTTCTGCCACCAACAACAATGCCAACGTAGTATTTGGCAATACTGTGTTATCAACACTTACGGGTGTTGGTACATGGCAAGACATTACACCGTCTGCGCCTTACACAACAAACGTGGTATCGGGTGTGGTTACGCAAGCATTATATGTAAACATTAACACCCCATCTGGAAACGCTAATACCGTTGACATTTGCGTGTATGGTGACGTAGTAAGTTTTTAATTTTTGAAGGGGATAAGATGTCAACTGTATTTGTAACGAATAACACGGACTATGAGGTTTGCGATGGATACGATGGTAAATTTTATGATTTTCCAAAAAATGAAACTGTTGAAGTTCCTATTGAAATTGCTATTCATGTTTTTGGTTATGACCAAGAAGACAAAAAACCATATTTGACTCGTTTAGGTTGGGTAAAAAGTGGCGCTGATTACAAAGAGGGTTTTAAATCCTTAGCGCTTGTTGATATTCAACTTGAACGACCAAAAAAGAACCAATCGTTATCCCCGTTGGTGGAGAGAGTACCCTTGCCTGACTCACATCAAGCGAGGGGAAAAATCCTTAAAGCAGTTTAAACTATGAATAAAACATGGCAACCTTACAGAGCTATCTCACCGATGTTCAACGATTGTTGCACGATGCCAACCTTAATTTCTATACTCAACAACAGTTAACTGACTATATTAATTCGGCTAGGGAGCGTGTGGTTCGTGACACAGGGTGTTTACGACAAATTGCAGTAACACAAGTCCCTACAATTCAAGGTGGCACCCCTACGGCTTGGGTTGCCAATACGGCGGTCACTGCTGGACAATATGTCTTTAGCAATATTTTTATTTATCAATATAAAACAAACGGAACCAGTGGATCGACTGCGCCACCTTATCCCGCATCGGGCGCTAATAATTATAGTAATTATCCGCCGACTACTGCGTTTGCGGATGGTACTGCCACACTGTTGTATGTAGGCAACTGTGAAATTATTACTTACGAGAATATTTCATCTATTTTGGCAACCATGCCGTTGTCTATTTCGTCTAATAATACCGTGCTTGATGTTCTTAATATTAATCTGTATTGGGGTAATACACGGGTGCCTCTCGACTATGCACAGTGGTCTGAATTTAATGCCAAGATGCGTTTCTGGCAAAACTACATTGGCAGACCTTTAGTCTTTAGTATTTACAGTGAAAACAGAATTTACATAGGTCCAATACCAGATCAAAGCTATCAAATTGAAATAGATTGCGTGGTGTTACCTAATGCCATGAGTTTATCTACGGCAACAATAACCGATGTTATTAATGATCCTTATTCGGGGGCGGTAAAATTTTATGCTGCTTACTTAGCCAAGTATTATGAACAATCTTTTGGTGAAGCGGAAATTTATAAACAAGAATATACAACGCAAGTCAGATCAATTTTAAATTCAGTTTTCACCAGGCGGATACCATCGGTTTATGGCACAGGATTTTAAATGGCAAGCGCAGAACAGAAAAAATCTTACAAGGTGGTTAAGGAATTTAAGAGTCTTAACACTAAAGCCAACCGTACATCAATTGGAGATGACGAGTTTAGTTGGCTAGAAAATGTTCAGCCTGTAGGTTATGCCAACTTAAAAATCATTCCGACTGTATCTAATGCCATCAACGCAACAGGCAACATTGTTACTTTCAGTAGTACGGTTACTACCTTTGCTTCTGTCAATTTAGGGCAAAACGATTACATTGTTGGTTTTGAAAACAATGGTGGCGCACAATTTTACAATGTTCAGACTTTAGCAACAGGCAATGTGTCGGTTGCGGGTACATTTTCCAACTCTGGAATCAATTACTCACAATACAACAATGATCGGATGTTGATTCTTGACCCGAGCAAAGGTTTGTTTAGTTGGGATGGAAATAATACCGTTTCAATTGGCTCGATTGGCACAATTGCTTTAACTTCTGCGGGCAATGCTTATACTTCGGCACCCACAGTCACTATTTCTGCACCAGATCAAGTGGGAGGCACCCAAGCCAACGCAGTTGCAACTATTTTGAACGGAAATGTCAGTACCATCACGTTATTGACGGGTGGAACAGGCTATACCAATGGTGCAAACGTTGTGGTGACGTTTTCGGGTGGCGGTGGCTCTGGTGCGTCAGCGATTGCGGGTATTACTACCTTTGCCACAGGCACATTGTCTTTTGCAGTAGTCAGCGGTGGTTCGGGTTATACCAATACGGCAAATACGACTATTTCGTTTAGTGGTGGAGGTGGTTCGGGTGCGGTGGCTCAAGCTATTGTGCAAGGCAATGCTATTACCCAAGTGATTATGACCAACAACGGTACAGGCTATACCAACGCAGCCAACATTATTGTGACCATTACTGGTGCGGGTGGCAATACGGCAGTCTTACAACCGATTGTATCAAACAATAAAAACGTGGGTGTGGCGACATTTAGTGGTCGGGTGTGGGTAGCACAAGGAAGAACGGTTTATTACTCAGCGGCGGGTTTTTATAGCGATTTTACGAGTGTTTCTGCGGGTGCGTTGACATTAACCGACTCCACATTGCATGGAAACATTGTGCAACTCTTGGCAGCCAATAATTTCTTGTACATTTTTGGTGATGATTCGATTAACGTGTTCTCGGATGTGAGGGTATTGACGGGAGGAGTTACTATTTTTACTAACACCAACGTATCGGCATCCGTAGGAACAAAACGACCTTACGCTATTTTTCCTTATTTTAGATCCGTTTTGTTTATGAATGATTACGGAGTTTATGCGCTGGTGGGATCAACAACCTCTAAATTATCAGATAGTTTAGATGGAATGATTCCAAACATTGATTTTAATAGTCCGATTTATGCGGGTCAAGTTTTATTAAATAACATTTTGTGTGCTGCGTTTAATTTTAGATATTATGATGCGGTGTTTTCTCAAAGTTATCGGTATATTCAAGCGGTGTTTTTTGAGAAAAAATGGTTTATTACTTCGCAAAACGACAATTTATCGTACATTACTACAGTTCCAGTATCGGGTAAAATTAGTTTATTTGGTTCAGACGGAACAACTCTTTATCGACTTTACAACGACAACACCAATAACATTTCTTCAATTGTGCAGACTGCTTTATTGCCAATGGAAGATAATATTCGTACTAAACAAGCCTTAAAGATTGGTATTGAAGGAACAAATACCAACTCAGCTGCCAATTTAAATGTCACTGTTGATAGTGAGGCGGGAACAAGTCCAATTACTTTGTTAACAAGTTTAGTTGGTTGGCAAAATAATGCGAGTCAATTAATTTCTTGGTCTAATGCTTCGGGAACAATTATTGGCTGGACAACAACAGGGTATTCTTTATTCAAATCTGACGCAAAACAGTATGGTAAATATCTTGGAATGACAATACAATCTAGTAGTACACCAGGCTTTGTTTATAACGGTTTTGAATTTGAACATGAATTAAGAACGAGGTTTTAATGCCAGTACCATATACATTCGCTACCGCTTCTACGACAATACCACTGTCGCAGTTAGACGCAAACTTTCAAACACCAATTACAATTGGTCAAACCAATGCAAATCTTGGTCAAGTAGTCACAACCATATTCGGGTTAACCCTAGCTAACGTCAATATTACAAGTGGTAATGTAACCATTTCTAATATTACTGTGACCAATGTCACAACGGGAAATGCGGTAATAACTGGTGGAACAATTAGCAATACTACGCTGACTAATGTCACCATTACCAGTTTAGCAACACCATTACCAAACAATTTTTTATCAAATTCTAGCGTTACTATTGGCAACACATCAGTTGCTTTAGGTTCGACAATTGGCAACATTGGTAATTTGACGTTGACCAATACAACTATTTCTAGTGTTGCAACAACATTCCCCAATAATTTTTTAAGCAATAACTCGCTCACTATTGGTAACACCACGATTGCTCTTGGTAGCACAACCGCCAACATTGGTAATGTGACATTTGCAAACGTCATTGTTCAAAGTGGAAACGTGGCTGCCGCTATTCCAACCACCACTATTGGTAATACAGTTGTTATTTTTGGTGGAACAATTGCTAATATTGGTAATGTTACTTTTGCAAACACAACAATTCAATCTGGTAATGTTGCGCCAGCTATCCCAACAACAACCATAGGAAACACAGTTGTTATTTTTGGTGGAACAGTTAGCGCATTAGGTAATATTGCTTTAAACAATGTCACGGTCAATAGCGTATCAACCGCAATCACCGCTGCACAGGGTGGAACAGGATTAGTAACTTTACCAGCCAATAATGTGTTGGTTGGTAATGGTACAGGGTCATTAGTTTCTATTGCGCCTGGCAGTATTAATAACGTATTAACCTCGAATGGTACGGCTTGGATTAGTGCTGCCGCTGGTGCATTAGCGGGCAACGTCACCTACGGTAATACAACCGTAAATCTTGGTGGTACTTCACCAAGCATTGGTAATTTAACTTTGACAAATGCTAACGTAGCAACTGGAGTTATTGGTCCAACCGTAACGGCAACAACGCAAGCATCAACAGACAATTCTGCAAACGTAGCCACAACTTCATTTGTAAAAACTGCGGTTTCTGGTTCTTTACCTGGAATATTAGGTCAAACTTTTACGAGTAGTGGAACATTCACTATTCCAGCGGGAGTGACTGCTTTAAAAATTACTGTGGTAGGTGGGGGTGGTGGTAGTGCAGGTGCAGCAAACGGGTGTGGTAGTGATACAGGTGGAGCAGGTGGTGGTGGTGCAACTGCAATTAGTTATTTAACAGGTTTAACATCGGGAAATACTTTAGCCGTTACCGTTGGAGGTGGAGGAAATGCAGGAAATTCTACTCCATCAAACGGAGGAGCAGGTGGTACATCTTCCGTTGCATCAGGAACACAAAGTATTACAACTATTTCCTCAACAGGTGGTGGTGGTGGTGTAATTCACACATCAGCAGGAGCAGCTGGGGGAACTGCGACAGGTGGAACTTTAAATATTCGTGGCGGTAATGGTTTTAGTAGCGGAGGTATTACTTTATTTTCTACAGGTTCTTTAGGTGGTAATGCTGCAGGTAATTTATATGGTGGTGGTGCTAGTCAAACCAGTGTTAACAATACTACAGCATCAGGTGGAGCAGGTGCATCTGGTTTAGTTATTTTTGAATGGTAATAAATATGACAACACAAAATTATTTATTGGTTGAAAACAACGTGGTTACAAATTTAGTTGTTTGGGATGGCGATGTTAACACTTGGACACCTCCTTTGGATGCAACAATGTTAGTACAAGCCACAACGCCAGCAGTGGTATGGGGATTAAACACTGAGAAAACCGACTACGTTTTAATTGAAATAGTTGGGGAAGGGGCAATTGGTTTTACTTGGAATGGAACAACTCTTACCACCAATCAATCAAAACCAAACCCTGTTGTTCAACCTCAAACAACTGGAACTGCTAACGCATAATGGTTACAAACGTAAATCCCGCGCACACTTTTACTTACGCAAACGCGCAAGTTAATGTTTATCACGCAAAAAAAGGTGAGGGATTAGCCAAGCATGAACATGTTTACTCTCATGCGACCATGTGTAATAGCGGCAAATGCTTAGTAAGTTTAAAGGGCAGAAGTTACACAATTGATAAAAATAGTCAGCCATTAAATTTACCTGCTGGTGAGTGGCATGAGATTGAAGCGTTAGAAGATGAAACGGTTTTTGTAAACATATTTGAACAGGGAAAATATTAAATTATGGACACTCAAACAATATTTAATATTTTAATCTCTATTCTTGGTGTTCTTGCTTTGTGGATATTAAACAGTATCAATAAAAGAATTGATAATCTTGAAGAAGACATAAAAGATATGCCACATTACTACGTTTCTAAAGAAGATTATCGAAGTGATATATCCGACATTAAGCAAATGTTAAATAAGATATTTGATCGACTCGACGCAAAG
>Ga0214207_1000320_pt1 | contig 15068 bp, 10 predicted proteins | sample TroBogEpilimnion_6_FD_153045 | JGI IMG/M metagenome (GOLD analysis project Ga0214207, IMG submission 153045) | Freshwater microbial communities from Trout Bog Lake, WI - 13JUL2009 epilimnion | ecosystem: Environmental > Aquatic > Freshwater > Lake > Epilimnion/Euphotic zone | place: Trout Bog... | reverse complement strand
CATATTCATCAACATAAAGTTGAACAAATCCAGAATTGTAACACTATAATTGTATCTATAATACCAATCTCGGGAAATACACTGGTTAAAGTAATAGTTTGTCACCCATTCAATTCCTTCCAAATAGTTTAAACATGCATCATTAATATCTTGAATATCTTCAAATTTGAATAATTCATGAAAATATCGCAGTCTCCATCCAGGTTTTTGCGGCTGGATCTTTTTTGGATGCTTGTTCAGCGAAGGATAGTTATCTATTTCTGCTGACAACTTGTCCACTGGTGATTTTCTGCCATACAATATCATATAAGGTTGTGTGGAATAGTATTTTTCATCTGCTTCACAAAAACACTCATCTTCTGTACTTTTTAGGTATTCAAACATTTTGTGAAGAAATAAATAATTAATTTCATATTTATTGTTAGTTTTCATAACCAAATTTTGTTGAATTTCACTCTTTACCTTTTTATATGTCTGTATCATCATATCAATACCATTGTATCTAATCTTCAAAAATGAAAGTGGCGGGATGAAATCATTACCTTGGAAAAAACATAAGACAACATAATCCCAGACAATATTTTCATCAAACAGATCATTATTTAACATTTCTTCTTCTGAAATGGAATTTCCTTGTGTGTCTGAACATTCAATAGCAATAAATCTTCGAAGTAATTGAATATTTAAGAGAAGGAAAGGTTTTGGTACTTTCATATCATAGTGGACTGGCTCACGCAATAGATATATATTATTCTTACTTGACAGTAGACTTAGCATAATGAGGTCGGCATCAAGACCGTAAATTATATCACTATGATTTGGAGGGGCGTTTGCTTTAATATAATCCAAAATTTTGGCTTCTCCCTCACCGGGATCATTACTATCTGACACGACAACTTTGAATTTAAATTTATCACTATCATCAAAATAATCATGGAGATGCTTGGAAAGAAAATTCATGAATTTTGTTCCAGGGGTAATTGCATTTGTGTCCCATGCAGTAAAGGGTATATTATTCTCTTTGCGTTTAACATTGATAAGATCCTGTTTCCAACTTGATACAAAACGTCTTTTCCTTTGCTGCACAATTTTTGCTCTCGGTGGAATGCCATCAATAGCAATCATTAAATATTCTAAAGGTTCAACATAATTTACAATTTTAAGAATATAGTCTATTGTATGATTCACAATTTCTTTTTCAAGGACTTCTGGTAGGATCATTTGATTCATATGGAGTATATTTTGTGTGCATTGATGAATTGCACAGTTCAAATCCAAAAACAACCTGGAGCATTTTGGCCTACTATGGTCGATTATGATCGGATATTTACGTGTTATACTTTTGAAGTAAGCAGGGACTCCCATTGTCTATAGTAATTATAACTCTTGTTCAATATTTGCTTATATATGTTCAAATTTTATTTCTATATTTTATCAAGCATTATTTAGTTTTGCTAATATATTGTTAATTTGAACTTGTTGTTGTTCCATTGCTGTTTGAAGATTTGCCATTTGAGTTTTCATTGTTTTATTCTCTTCGTGTAAGCGTTTCACATTTGCAACAGCAACAACAACAATCGGGTTGGTATCTAATGTCCTCATATCATTTACAAAAATACCTTCTACAAATATACCGTTCTCGGTAATAGATTTTATTTCATCAGCTGTAAATGGTTTGACTGGAAGAAGCTCAATGTTGGAAGAGGTGATTTCGCCCACGGAACATTCCATTGCAGAACCGTCTTTTGGCATTATGCACACTTTTGATGTTTGTTCGATACATTTGTTTGATTCATCATAAGGAATTCTAAATGATCCCTCACTTAGATTTGTTGCTTGGTATATTTGACAAATACAAGCAATGTAATTTTCATTCAGTTGAATTGCACTTGGTAGCACACTTTCAACTTCTTGGGCAATGAAACCATATTCTCTTTTTCCCGAACGTGCTGGATCTTTCCATGTGTAATTGCAAGGTTTCAAACTTTCCAAAACATTAATCATGTTTGATTCCTCAAGAGCGGCAATATCTTTCTTGAGACGAATATCAGAAGGCACATCCAATTCAGCACATAGAATCCGATTTTCCGCATAAATGGATACAGGTGCTGATGGATAATTTGCGGATTGTCCTGTAGAATTGTACACAACATATCTATGGGCACTGAAATTAGACGCAGTGCTTCCCGCAACATGGAGTGGTGCTGTTGGTGTTGTTGTGCCAATACCAACATTTCCATAATGCAATGCAGTAATAGCTCCATTATAGTTCTTTACAGCAAAACCAGGTGAAGGCGTTGCACTTCCTCCACTTGTTAGATCTATTCTGAAATAATTTCCGTCTCCTTGACATGATTCATACAATTGTGTAGACCAATTTGCACCGGTCTGTAATTTGATTGCTGCTCCGCTTCCATAATTGACATTGGTATTATTAACTACAAGACCAGTAATATTTCCTCCTATAGCTGCTTCGCATGTTACACCATATGCCGCAGATACTCCACCAGTAAAATTATGTGTAATGGTTCCCCCATAATTTTTACAGTAATATGCGTTATCTCTTGTACTTGTTCCGTTTCTTGTCAAATCTATTTTGAAATAGTTACCATCTGATAGTGCTGTTTGTAACAAATATGCACCCCAATTTCCACCAGTTTGTAATGTCATTTGTGCTCCACTTCCCAAATTGATATTACTATTATTGACTGTAAAACCATTATAATATCCACCAGGCGATGCATCAGATAGGAATGCATAAGCAGTAGAAATTGTACCGGTGGGTGAAATTCTTAACCGTTCAGAACCACTTGTAGAGAAACCTATTGTGTACAGTGCAGGATGGAACATACCTGTAACTGTATCATTACACCAAGTATGACCAGGTGTGGAAGATGTGTCTGTTGCATTTCCAAGATGTTGTGATGCATATACCTTTGACATTGTTAAATTACTTCCAACAATATTGCAATCTGTGATGTTTACAACTGTCAGTGTGCCTGGAACACTAAGGTTGGAAAAGTTTGCATTGCTTGCATTAATTGTAGTACCAGTTAATATTCCTGTAAGAGTGCCTCCTGAAAGTGGAAGCAGGGGTGCATTTGAAAGAGCATACTTGGAAGATAACAGTGTTCCATTTTCATAAATAGTTGTTGAATTAGTTGTGCCTGAAACATCTAATTTATAAGCAGGAGAAGATGTGCCAATACCAACATTGGCATTACTCAAACACATTGTTGTTTGGAATCCTATTGTGCCACCTGCTGTTACATTTGAAGCATAATTAAAGTTGAGGGTATTTAAGAATTTTGAAATTGAATAGCAATTTGTTGAAGACGAACTTTTCCATGTTCCATCGTAAAAGCAATCAAAATTCAAACTGACATTGTTATGACTGTACGGTAGAATTTGGAACAGAGGATAGTTATCAGCAGATGTATACGCATTAATATGAGGCCCCAACATTGATTGATCTTGTCCTGAAAGGGTGAGTTTCACATTAGGTGTGATTGTACCCAAACCAGCATTTCCATTACTGTCAAATGTCATTCGCACAATAGAAATTGAATTTGATGAATATTTGGTGGCAAGTTGAAGAGGTCCAAAATCATTTGCAATGATTGCAGAATTTGCCAAAGCACCTGCAGATATTGTTCCTCCAGCTGTTGATACACCCATACGTAATTTCAAATTTGTATCAGACCTTACCCGAATTTCTGGATCTACTGCTTGTAAAACATCTACTTTGGCAGATGGTGAAGTAGTTCCAACACCCATATTTCCTGTTCCATCTATCAAAACGGGAGTGCTTACAAAACCATTAGAGTTGTATAAATCAAAATGGAATCCTCCAGTACCAGCTCCACGATGATTGATAAATTGTGTTTGTCCAGAACTACCATTTTGATTCCAATTAATATATGAACCTTGTGTGGTTGGTGTCAGTGCTTGACTTCCTCCAAAATATGCAGCACCATAAACATTCAGTGTGTATTGTTGATTTGAAAGAGCACCAATCGCCATATTACAACCACTCCAATTGCCCCCATTCTTCTGCATCCAGAATGATCCTATAGAAATTGGCATCCCATTCATGTAAATATTGCTTGCATTCATTATTCCATTCACATCTACTAAATATTGAGGTGAAGTTGTGTTGAAGCCAATATTGCCATTGGATTTGAAAGTCATAAATTCATTGCTTGATACAGTGGAAAGTATTGAAAGGTCACTCGTTGTAGTATCTCTGAAACCAACCATATATGGTAAAACATTCTTTTGGACAAGTTTAAGAAGGGCACCTGACTTCTCCAATTGTAGATTACCATCCATTACATGAATTTTTTCTGTTGGGTTTGATGTTCCGATACCTACGAGTCCAGCGCTGGTTATTGAAAGCCGTTCATTGAAATTTGAAGAATTTGTTGAAGTGAACATTTTTATTCCATTCCAACCTGATACATTTAAAACTGAGTTTGATACACCAAGTCCATACACAGGAGCATTTCCATTTGATGGTGATGCTTTTTCGTAAGCCCCAATATGGATTCCACCACTGACAAGAGTATCACCAACTACATGAAGTTTTGTGCTTGGAGTTGATGTTCCAATACCGAGAGCACCAGTGTGATCAATTCGAACTTTTTCTGCTAATGCTGCATTCGATGTACTATTTCCTGGATAAGGTCTTGTGAAGAATGCAATACCACCTTGGTCTTGTGTGCCAGAATTTCCATAATTATTAAGGACACCCTTAATTTTTGACATTGGAAGAGATGACGGGTTTGCGGAAAAGTTTAGAGCACCACCTGCATCAGCTGTGTTGCCACCATTTTGCACCTTGATATCACCTGCAGCCACATCTAGTTTAACGGTTGGAGTTGCTGTTGAAATGCCAAAATTACCTGAACTATCCAGGACAACGGCATTTGCGTTTATATTCATACCACCAGAAGAGAGATCCATTGATAAATCGGTTGTCGAATTTGGTGCTCTTAAAAGGTATCCATTACGATCAGAACTGGTCTTAATATAACCTGTAATTGCATTACTTTCCTCAATTGCGATACCAACACCAGTTCCTGATAATGCACTACCACCTTTGTTTAAAGTTACCAATTTGTCTGTTACTGCCATATCAGTTGTTTGCACATATTCAAGAGTACCAGCAATACAGATAGTGTCAGATGGACCTCCGATATTAATGGTTGTTCCCCCGGATACTCCTGTTCCTATATTAACAGTTTGTACATTAGATGTGCATGCAATATTTACAGTCGAAGTGTTACTATCACATCCTATATTCAAATTGCATGAAGTCCCTGCTGAAATATTAGACACTGCAATGGTTGTTGAGTTTACTGAAGTGAAGTTTCCTGAACCATTCACATCAAGTTTATATTGAGGGGTTGAAGTTCCAATACCAATGTTAGATGTTGAAGATTTGATACGCATCCATTCTGTTGTTCCACCATAAGAGGAAAAAACTATATCAGCTTTACTATCATTGCTGGCTTGAACGCCACTTTGAATTTGATTTCCGGCATTCGTAGGGATAATCTTCAGGACTCCTCTATTTCCATAGCCTCCTCCATCTACTAATAAAGAAGGTGATGCAGAACCATTGTACACATGTAGATTTCCTTGAGGATTACTGGTACCAATGCCAATAAGTCCAGACATCATCGTGATTGTATTTGAATTTACCTTGAGGCTAGATGGCACATTTGACCCCCCTCCAAAGCAGAAACTGGCATTCTGAAATGCCCTGAACAAAATGTCATTTGATGCCACATCTGTAAAATAATACGCATTAGATGGTGCTTGTTCTATAGTACCAGAAATAGTCATTTTATAATTAAAGGACAAAAGAATTTGTTTTTTGTATGACAATCTTCAAATATAGAAACATAGCATACATAAAATATAAAAAATATATAGGCATTATTACCAGAAAGATACATAAAGATTAACTGATCCTGCTTGCCATGGCACAGATGATTGAGGGTTCAATGTTATAAATGCCCAATAATTTCCACCTGCTGTGAGTGCTCCTGTATACACCTGCGAAGTGTAATTAAATTGTGTCACCCCTGAAGATTTCGCGGGAGGATTGCACAAAATGTAGTTTGTTCCATATGCATCACAAATGCCAAATTGAACGTAACCAGTTCCAGCTCCTATATTGTTTACTGTGAGCGTTAACTGACAATTATTCCTTGATGATGGCATGGTAAAATAAGTTGAAGTTTTTATTTGCCTTCCTACATACAATTGAGTTGCACTGTAGTTATACCAATCAACTACAAGAGCATTACCATAATAGTCCAAACTTAGAGTGTTATATGGTGTGGGATTACTTTCTACAATTGAGAACGATACGTTTGCACTTTGACCAAAAGAGTTGCTTGCATTTACAATTACGGAGTATGATGTGTTTCTATAATTCCCTACAATACTCAATGTACCACTTGATATAGATGCATTTGAATACGGATTACTAGTAATTGAATATGAAAGTCCAGACCCCGAATAGTCTGTAAAATAACTTGACAGTGAATACGTTGCTGTATTGTTCGTTAAACTTGAACTTGATGGTGTAGTTGTAGAAATGTTATATCCTGTAATAAATAATGGTATTGATATTGTTGCAGTTTTCCCAAATTTATTGGTCACGACAACCGTTATAGGTGTTGTATTTGCCCATTTGTTTATTGGAACACTATAGCTTAATGTTGAACCACTCATTGAAGCAGAAGACACATATGAAGAATTGAACGATGGTGAACTGTATGAAAGTGTTCCGCCATAAGTATCACTCACATATGAACCAAGGTTTATTGACCCATATTGAATGGAACTTGCTGTATTTACATTCTGGTTACTGATTGCAGATACAGATGGCGTAGATGCTGACTTTCCTCTTAATTGGGAAAGACTAAGGGGACCTGTTATAGGAATCCCAGCAGAAAGACCCAGAAAAAGAGAATATTTAACATAAGTTGCACCGAATTCTGTTTTAATTTGAGAAAAACTTAATGTTCCCGTTGACGGTAAAACCATTTCTTAATATTTAAACATATTTTATGTAAAAAACAAAAAACAAAAAACAAAAAATTAAAAATTTAGTAACATTTTTTCATAATACTTACTTTTTGTTGGATAGTTCAAGAACTGTGGCTTTCAAACATTTATTTTCTTCACTCAACTCCTTTAATGCTTCAATAACCAAACCCATCATGTTTCCGTATGCGAGTGATAACTGTCCCTCACTATTTTCATTCACCACTTCTGGTAACACGTTTTGTACCTCTTGAGCAATCAAACCTGCATGACGAGATTCGGATAGTTTATTTGTAATAGGATCCTTTAACAAATAGGTGTAACCAGAAAGTTTATTTATTTTTTCAAGGGCATTTTCAATGGGTTGAAGATCAGATTTTGCACGTATATCAGACAACCCGGTTATATCACCTGTGGCAAATATCGCACCAGAAACATGTAATGGGTATGATGGATTTGAGGTTCCGATACCAATATTAGAATTTGAATAAATATTGGAAGTACTTGCAGCCCAACCAACACCTCCTACAAAAGACGTTCCATTTTGACGCAATGTTCCGGTTAAATTGATATCACCTACCACATCTAAATTATATGCAGGATTAGATTTTCCTATACCTACCAAGCCACTGGATGTGGCTGTGAATGTCTTTATCATATTAGTTTTATCAGTAATAGTAACTGGGGCACTATCTTCTAACTCAAATACTGTGATCCCACCACCAACAGTCGCTGGGGTATAAAATGGAAGGATTGTTCCGTCTGCTGGAACAGCCACCCAAGTTCCATTACTACTATATTGCAAATTGGTGATCCTACTCTGAGAATTTGATGAACCAGAAAAAGCAATAGTGCATATGGTATTATTACTTGTCTCAAAATACCATTGATTTGAGCTATATTTTGAATATAATGTTGAATAGTCATACCATTGATTTGTGTTTGTATTGTTATAAAAGGATAATTGACGTTGTGTGCGGCGCGCTGTACGGGCGTGAAGAATTCCGGATGGAGAAGGTGTGCCAATTCCGAAATTACCAGCATCTGTGAGACGCATACGCTCGGTCATTCCAGCATTACATTCTGTGTTAAAAAGTAATGCACCGGACTTTGTTGTGCCTGTACCAGTATATATAGATGAAATAGATGTTACGTTAGAACTTGTACTTGCCCCATAACGACACCCAAAATTAAGGGAACCAATTACATCATTAGTTTGAAGAGCTGCATTATTTGACCGAGCTCTATAAAGGGTCATATTAGCTTGTGTGTTTGAGTTCCCATTAACAAAAGTACCAGAGGTTTGCTTGATTGAAAATCCACTGGGAACGTTAGAGTTAAATCCAAAGATGAAACTATTGGAATTTATACTGCGGAAGATAACATCTCCATTTAAACAGTCTGAATATAAGTAAGAATCATAAGGAGCTTGTTCAATACTTCCAGTAATAGTCATATTTTATTTATTTACATATAAAAATTAAAAAATATGAAATACATTTCACGAAAGTGAAATATCTTTCAACACAACAATATGGCAACCGTATTACACCCTGATGTTTTTCAAAAGATAATAAGCGAGTTGGATACTTATACAATCTGCAACATTTATGAAAGTAACCAAGAACATTTTTCATGGATTTCTCCCTTCTTGGTGGTTCAACGCCAAAACCACTTAGACCTCATCAAGGATATTCATTGTTTAATGACTAAATACCGTGAAAAATTCATAAACTACAAGACGAGGGAAGGAGAATTTCAGTACATGATGTATTATACATATTTCAAGTCAATAAAATTACCAGACGGGTTTCAGACACCTGACAGTCCATTTGAACTCTTGAACTCGGTAATGGTGCATTGCACTATCGACTATTTGCAAAATGTCAAAGAGATACTTTCAAAAAAATTACACAAAATAAAGAAATCAAAGTCATTTAATGGATTGGGAACATTGGATAAATGCGAAATTGTTGACACTTATATCATCTGATCTGATATTACTTTAGAGAACTCACATTTGATAAATGCGAAATGATATATTTTTGGTTTTATCATTGATGAAAATGCTTTTTTCTTCCATAAAATAAAAATGATGAAACTATCAACTCAAGCGTACTTTACTTTCATAGCCTCAATTATACTTGTAGTAGCTCTACTTATTCCAACACAAATTAAAGTCTATGATCCAGATACTAATATTCCTGTAATAGTCCCTTATGATGTTAAAAAGAGATTATTCTTAGCACTACTTATTAGCATTCCACTCGCTATTCATGTATATTCCGTGAACTGCCTCACCGTAGGTAACTGTAATACTTACGCGTGGATTGTTGCCTCACTTATTGTACTATGGATATTGAGTTTTATTGTATTGGCATTTCTAAAATAAAATAAAATTTGAAAGTTTACAATATAAAAGAAAAAACTGCTTATAATATAATACGGAAGATGGTTCGACTTGATCCAAATAAACCCGTAATGCTTATAGATACATCTTACTTTATATTTTACCGATATTTTGCTGTCTTCAATTGGTACAAATTGGCTCAAAAGACTGTCCTTGATGTTCCTACGATCATGGAGAATTCTGCTTTTATGGATAAATTCAACAAATTATTTGAAGATAACATGGAAAAACTGCGAAAAAAACACAATGTTCCTTATACAAATATTATCTTTGCCAAAGATTGTATGAGAGATCATATTTGGAGATATAAATATTATACAAACTATAAAAAATCGCGAGAGGAACGACTTACTACATTCAATGGGGACATTTTCAAATTCTGTTACAACACTCTTCTCCCACGTTTAGAAAACAAATTTCATGTCCAATCATGCGAACACAATTACGCTGAAGCAGACGACGTTATTGCTGTGTTCACAAGAAAGATTCGAAATGAACACCCTTCTACAAATATTGTAATTGTAACAAATGACAATGATTATCTGCAACTCATTCAAGAGAATGTTACGCTTGTCAATATGAAGAATGTTGATTTAAAACCACGTCTTGCATACGAACCTGATATTTATTTACGTATCAAAATCATTATGGGAGACAAATCGGATAACATTCCAAGTGTTTTTCCAAAATGCGGAGAGAAAAAAGCACAATTATTGGCAGAAGACTTTGATCTTCTAGAGGAAAAATTATCAAAAAGTCCGGAATTCAGGGAACGTTTTGAATTAAATACACTTCTTATTGACACGACAAAGATTCCAGAAGATATAAAATCTGAAATTGATGCTTTGTTGGAGTTTGGATAAACGCTTTTTTGGAATTTTTTATTTTTTCATTTCGAAATATTGGATATTACGCTGAGAAAATCGTGTTCGCTGAATTTACTCCGTATAATCTTCCATTGTTTCCAGATATATTGTTCAGTTTACCAGGTACTTGAAACCAATTTTGACCATTCAAGTCATCTTTACAGAATATATCATTAGATGAATTTACACCACATACTGTATTTCCATCAATATTTACTTGTTTCAATTTACCTGGAATTTGAATCCAATTTCCAGTTTTGTAATTACTTGCATAAAATATATCATTGTTCGCATTTACACCATACAGTTTTCCATTACTTATAGAAATGTGTGTAAGTTTTCCTGGCAACTGAAACCAATTTCCGCTGGCCAAATCATCTTTACAAAATATATCATTATACGAATTTACACCACAAACATAATTACTATCCAAATTGACTTGAGATAATTTACCTGGAATTTGCACCCAGTTTCCTGTCTTGTAATTGCTTGCATAGAAAATATCATTATTTGAATTTACCCCATAAAGTTTGCCATTACTGACAGAAATATGTGTGAGTTTACCTGGCACTTTGAACCAATTGGGGTTTGTGAAGATATCTTTATCCGCACAATAAATATCATCAACAACGTTGACTCCACAGACAATATTATTATCTAAATCGACTTGTTTCAAACTGCCAGGCATTTGTTTCCAATTTGGATTCTTACGACCATTACCTATTTGAGAATTTAAATCTGAAATGGTTTTGGTTAAACTGGTTGTCTGTCCAGTGAGCGATGTGACTTTAGCATTTAATGTAGAATTATTTGCATTTGCAAGGGATAATCGAGAAGCAGTGTCTGTCAATTGTGAAGAAAGATTGGTAATATTGTTGTTAAGGTCATTATTTAAAGATGACAAATCTTGAATTTGCTTCGTCAGTGGCAGAATATCAGCATCATTAAGAAATAAAGAATAATCGCGTAGTTCATGTTGAGGAGCATCGTCTTTAAATTTTACATAACATACATCACTTGTTATCAAATTTGAGTTTTCAACATCTATTTCTTTCCCAGGATATATGGAATCAATTGTATTTGCAAATTTAGTATTGTAGATATTCTGGTTCGCTTTGCTGCAATCGTTGTTGTTCATAACTGTATCCGAAGATTTCAAATAGCATGTATCTTTACCCTCTTGATGACTTGCCAGTAATCTCATATTGCGAATCATAGGTGTAAAATCAGATATATTTTTGACAGCATTGTATATTGGTTTACATATACGTTTATCATGTTCGAGAAGGGCCTGAGATGTAGAACTTGTGAGTATGGTTTCAAAGTTCTCTTTGATTTTTACAAACACTAAGCAATATATCGCCAAAACTACAAGTATTAAAAATAAGATAAGCATATCTATTATTATTACAAACTATTTTCTATATTCTATATTCTATATTCTATATTCATTGCATTGAACCATGTATGATCTAGCAACTCACTACAAGATGGTCTCAAATTTGGGTCTAATATAAGACAATATGCAATAAAGTCCTTAAATGGTTGAGTAATTTGGGTACTTTTATTGTGTTGAATAAATTCTAGGATCATTCTGCCTAGGGAATAAACATCAACCTTTTCATTGTATGAAGATATGTGCTGAGCAGATTTCTCCTTTGATTGACTCACTTCCGGAGCCATAAATAAACTGGTTCCTACACGAGGTGTTTTGGGAACCTCTATAGTTCTATCAATTGCCAACCCAAAATCCCCCAATCTTATAATGCCCTCTTTATCAAGAAATATGTTTTCTACTTTGATATCCCGATGGACAATACCATTATTATGAAGGTGTTGGAGTGTTAAAATGAGAGGTTTAACTATATTGTATTTAAGCTCATGTTCCGTTAAATTCCAGTGTAAAGCAGGCAAAAGGTCACCTTGTTCGGCATATTCCAGCACGAGAACAATATATAATCCTTCCTTGAAAGCGGCATACAACTGTATTATATGCGGGTGATCTAGTTGGCTGTGAATACTGATTTCTCTTTCAATTAATACCTTGATGCGGGAAGATGCGTCTGGGACAATAAACATTTTCAAGACAACGCATAGTTGTGATTGTTTGTGAATGGCTTTATAAACCCTTCCTCCAACTGAAGCTCCACCTTGATGTAAACATTTTTCAAATTGGAAATCACTGAGTGTATACTTTGTTTGATGAATAGGATTTTTGCTCTTGATGAATATCTGTTCATCTCTACCAGATATATGGACAGAATGTTGGTTGACTTGCTCTTCACAATTTACTTGTTTTTCACAACATCTAATAGCTGGAATTAGAAATTGCTCCTTCATATATTCGTCTGTTGTTGCTCGAGTAATTGATATATGCAATCAAGGATTTTTCAAATTTTTATTGAAATAATGATAAATGTTTAATAAAAACTCATCATCACTTAAAAAATTGAAAATATATATTTTTAAATGACCTCAACAGATATTGGGTGTCATTTTTTCCAAATGACTGATATTGATACTGATGACGATATATGGTCCCTCTTCAATTCATTTGATAAGAGCAATATAAAACAGGGTGATTCACTCTTTGAGCAAGATCATCAATTATGTGTCTATTGTTCTTCTTCAAATGTAATGCTTGACGAGGGAAATTACGTGTGCGGAAAATGTGGAATTATTGCCGACAGATTTATCGATAGCAATGCAGAGTGGAGATTTTATGGACATGAGGATAGCAAGGCAAGTGATCCAACACGTTGTGGTCTTCCAACGAGTGAGTTGCTCCCTGAATCGTCTCTCGGTACAATCATTGGTAATAAAAATGGTGAATGTTATGAGATGCGAATACTACGCAAATATCAAATGTGGAACTCCATGACATATAAAGAACGAACACTTTATAACATATTTGACACTTTGACAGTAAATGCTGTTAACAGTGGTATACCCTCTACAATTATTGATGAAGCAAAAGCTTTATATAAAAAATTTAGTGAGTTGAAACTATCAAGAGGAGAGAATCGAAGTGGTTTAATTGCCTCGAGTATTTATATGTCATGTAAGACGCATAATGTTCCTAGAAGTGCAAAAGAAATTGCTAAAATGTTTAATATAAAGCCAACAACGATGACAAAAGGTTGCAAGAAATTTCAAGAAATTCTACAAATGGAATTGGCTAGCAGCAATGCCAGTGATTTCGTGCAAAGATTTTGCTCGAAATTGAATTTAGATAAGGATACGAAAACAATGTGTATGGACGTAGTAAACAAGGTGAATGAATTATCAATTATATCTGAAAATACCCCACCCAGTATCGCTGCTGGATGTATTTACCTTGTATGTAATATATCCAAAATTCCTATTGAGAAAAAAGCGCTGGCAGCAGCATGTGATATTTCCATGGTTACAATAAGTAAATGTTACAAAAAATTATATAGTTATCGTACATATATTTTACCAGAAGACGTAATGAACAAATATGAGAATCCTATATAAAAATTGATGTTGTTATTTTTTTATAACTATAAAAAGAATGTGTGATACATGTGTAATGAATTCTCTTCCCAGAGTTATTGCCCTTTGCGGTAAGAAACGAGTTGGGAAAGATACGATCGCAGACTATCTACATCAAAAATATGGTTATCAAAATGTCAAATTTGCAGAACCTTTAAAGGCTGCTGTCAAAGCTTTGTTTGGGTTTTCTGATGAACAAATTGAAACTAACAAGGAACAAATTGATCCACGTTGGCAGATAACACCAAGAGAAACATTGCAGTTTTTTGGAAGTGAAATAATGCAATATCAAATTCAAAAAATATTGCCAGAAATTGGAAGAGAGTTTTTTTCCAGAAGTTTGTTAGCAAAATATAACAAGGATAGTGACCGAATTGTAATTTCAGATATGCGGTTTTTACATGAATACAGCGCTATAGCAGGTATTTCCAACAGTTTAGTTATAAAGATAATAAAGTCTGACGTAGATGATGGTGATAAACATATATCCGAAGTTGAACTCGAAAAAATAGATCCCGAAGACATTATTGTCAATGATGGTTCCTTTGAAGAACTTCATATTCAAATTGAGAATATTTTAGGCAAATATAAAAATTGAAATAAACTTATTTAAAAAGTCATAACATATATTATCTAAACTTTAATATGCGCGTTGTCAAAAGAAACGGTGATTTCGAGGATGTTAGCTTTGACAAAGTTTTGAATCGAATCAAGATACTTTCCAAAGATATTGATGTTAATGTTTTTGAAATTGCTCAAAAGGTTTGTAGCAGAATTTATGATGGTGTAAAAACCACTGAATTGGATGAACTTGCAGCGCACATGTGTAGTAGTATGATTGTGGATAATCCTGACTATGGAAAACTTGCATCACGTATTATTGTTTCAAATCATCATAAAAACACTTCCCCATCATTTAGTGAGACAATCCAAATCTTGTATGACAACAAAGATGTCGATGGCAGACATTGTCCTTTGATAAGTGTTGAACTTTACGACAATGTTATGAAAAATAAAGAAAAATTAAATTCAGTTATTGATTACAGTCGCGATTACGATTTTGACTATTTTGGATTCAAGACTCTTGAAAGGAGTTATTTGATGAAAGTCAAAGGGCGTATTATTGAGCGTCCTCAGCATATGTGGATGCGCGTCGCCCTTGGAATTCATGGGGCTGATTTCAAAGATGCCCTTCAAACCTATGATATGATGAG
>Ga0214207_1000316_pt1 | contig 15132 bp, 12 predicted proteins | sample TroBogEpilimnion_6_FD_153045 | JGI IMG/M metagenome (GOLD analysis project Ga0214207, IMG submission 153045) | Freshwater microbial communities from Trout Bog Lake, WI - 13JUL2009 epilimnion | ecosystem: Environmental > Aquatic > Freshwater > Lake > Epilimnion/Euphotic zone | place: Trout Bog... | reverse complement strand
CGCGTGTAGGTGAATTAGTGGGCGAGATCGTGGACACGCCACGGGGGACACACGGTTTTGGCTATGACCCAATTTTTCAGCCACTTGGCGAATCGCGCACAACAGCGCAGATGCCCGCGCATGAAAAGGATGAAATTAGCCATAGAGGTAAGGCTCTGCGCGCAATTACGCCAGATTTGATTGCACTGCTCTAGCCATTTTGGCCAAGCCCCCGCTTTACCCACCCTTCATCTGGGGTACTATTTACGCAGTAGTTAGCGTGTAAGCATTAACTGATTTTCAATAATCAATTCACCAAGGGGAGATAAAGTGGCAGTAAAGAAAACCGCTAAAAAGACAGCTAAGAAGTCAGCAGCCAAAAAGACTTCCGCAAAGCGTGCAGTTAAGAAGACCGCTAAGCGCGCAGTAAAGAAAACAGCCAAAAAGGCAGCAGTCAAGAAGACTGCAAAGCGTGCAGTAAAAAAGACAGCAAAGCGCGCCGTCAAAAAGACAGCGAAGCGTTCAGCAAAGAAGACCGCTAAGCGTTCTGCCTCTCGCATTGTTATTCCAGATGTTCCACTTTCAGGTGGACGTTCATCAATTTCTTCAACACCACTTCCTCGTTCATCAGCAGCTGCTACTCCATCAAAGCCATCTTCAAGTACGAGCGGAAGCAGTAGCGCCCAACGTTCATCTTCACGTGTTGTAGTAGCTGTTATTGCTGCAGTGGTTTTGCTTGCAATTATCGTTGTTGCTCGTAATAACAACTCATCAACAAGTGGTTCATCAACAACTCCTGCGAGCACCGCAGAGGCAACTTCTGCTGCTCCAGCGGCAACTACTGCTGCTCCAGCAGCATCAACTTCTTCAGACAACATGGCCCCAGCAGGTTCTGGCCCAGAAGGCATCGTTGCTCATGCAACATCAACAGGTGCGACAATCCTCTGGAAGGCACCAGCAACAGCAACAGGACTAACAAGCTATAACGTTGAGGCTTCAGCAAATGGAGGCGCGTACGCAATGCTTGCAACTGTTCCTGCTACCCAACTATCACTAAATATCACAAAGGGCGATAGCGCAGGTTGGACATCATTTAAGGTTTCTGCAGTTTACAGTGGCGGAGCTACTGCAGTAGGAACCACAGTCCTTGGAAAGAATGCATTTGGACTTTCAGGTCAATATAAGTAACTAGAAATTAAAAAAGCCCCTCAGATTTTGAGGGGCTTTTTTATTGGAATCATTTAGTCTCTAATTGTGGAATTGAATTACCAAGTGCTTCACTAATTGCTCCAACGTATGCATCCCCTCCAACATCATTGAGATGGATGCCATCCGGTGCAAAATACTCAGGGTGACCTTGGGAGATACTTGCCCAATCAACAACGGTAGCTTGAGGATAACTAGATGCAACTTGGCGAATTATTCTGTTGTTGTCATCGCGCCATCCGCGAGGAACCGCAGCATTTACGACAACAATTTTTGGTTGATTCTTGAAGAGAGCAAAAAGCTTCTGAGTGTCTTCAATTGTCAGGTGATTGTTATTTCCTAAATCAAAGACCACGGGATCTTTCTGTAAGTTAGCGCCATCCTGCTCAACTACCTGGATGAGCTCTCCAATTTGTCTTCCCACACGTGCATTGACAAGTGCCACGGGGTATCTAGCAGCAAGCTTTTCATGTGTTCCTAAAATGATTGAGTCACCTGTCACCCATAATCCAATTTTTCCTCTGTTATCTGCAGAGAGGGTTGGAACTGGCGGTGGTTGTTCTGCAGCAAGTGCAGCATTTTTCTTAACGATGGAATCATTTTGAACCCAAGCAGACCAAGCAGCTCCTGAAGATGTGAGTGCAATAACAAATACAGAGACGCCAATAAGTAACTTTTGGCGCTTCTGGGTAGTGAGAGTTCGATACTTCATTCCACGAAGCCAATCAGCAACCTTTCCGCGCCGGATGGGTATTTCAATCCAGCGAAGTGAGATATCAGCCAGCGCGATAACGATAAGAATTCGTGCGCAATTAATTGCCCAAGTGGCACCCGCTAAATCCTCAGAGGGCCTACTAATTTGAAAGATAACCCAATGCCATAGATAGATTCCATAAGAACGCTCACCGATCCAAAGCAGTGGCCTTGAGCCAATCAGGGGAGCAAATCGTGATGCTGGGTGCACGAGTGAGGTAATTGTTGCGCAACCAAAAATTGCTGCAAGTGGAAATGCAATTTGATAGAGAGCTGCATTTCCTTCATTAATAAATAGAAACGTACTGAGCAATCCAATAAGACCAAAGACGCCTATGCCATCGACAAAATCTTGAGCACGATCTGTAATAGTGCTAGCTAAGTTTTGTGGGATCCAGCTGACCGCAAGTGCTGCGCCTAAGAAGAGACCTAGTGAGTGTGTATCGGTTCCAAAGTAGATATGGCTTGTGCGATTACTGCTGGCGTGGTCTGCGCTAATTGAGTAGAGAAAAAGTACAAGCCCAGAAAGCGCTGAAATACCAAGAGAAATTCTTGCCACATTTTTCTTACCAAAGCGGCGCAGTACAACAAGCAGAATCAGGGGCCAGAATAAGTAGAACTGTGCTTCAACGCCTAGTGACCAGATGTGTTGAAGAAGTGGGGGGCGACCTGTAGCAGCAAAATAGTCTTGGTGAATAGAAACTAAGTGCCAATTTTCTGTTCCCGTTAGAACAAAAGGCAGATCGGTTAAATAACGCTTAATCGCGTCAGGTGCACCAAGTGCAATGATGAATAGTGTTCCCAGCAACATAAATACAAGCGCAGGGAAAAGACGACGAATTCTGGCTTGATAAAATTCTCTTAGATCTAAACCGCTTTTACGATCAATAGAGTCAAGCAACTGTCTTGTGATGACATAACCGCTGATACAAAAGAAAAGATCAACACCTAAAAATCCTCCAGGAATCCAATTAACACCTAAGTGATAAAGGATGACCGCCGCAACGGCAATGGCTCGAAGACCATCAATGGAAGGTATGTAGCGGGAAGTTTTTGGAGCCATTACTTGCGCTTAGTAGTTTTCTTTCTAGCAGCAGGCTTCTTCTTTGTTGAAGATTTCGAAGATCGGCGAACTGGAGCATCATCTTCTCCGCGAACTTCTTTTGTCATCTTGCGAATAAATGCCTTTGCATGTGGGCGGTTACCCTCGCCAATATTTGCTTCAATATCTGCGCCAAGTGCAGCAAGCTTTTCAAATGCACTTGAAAGACGTCCACGAGTTTGCTTAATTGCCTCTTCAGCAGATGCCAGTGACTGCGTTTGAATACGGTGCAATCTTTCGGACTCTTGGATGGCTGACATTAGCCAAGACTTGAAATCTGCGATGTCACTCGTTGCGGTTGTAATAAGTCGCTCAGCCTCGCGTCGCGCGCTACTCGCAAGTGCGTTTGCTTCACGCTCTCTTGCTTCAACAAGGCGCTCGGCTTCAGCTTCTGCTGAACTTGTAATCTCTGCGGCTTCATCCTGCGCAGCTTGGAGATATTTACGTCCTCGGCCTTCAGCAGCTGAGAGAACTTGCTTAGCTTTCATTTCAGCAGACTCAATTGCTTGCTTTGCAGCACGTGTGGCATCAGAAACTGCTTTTTCAGCAATTGAAATGGCGCGTGCCTCGCGGCTTTGAGCCGTTTTAATTAATGTCATTGCGGTTTCACTGGCAAGAATTTCAAACTCTTCGCGTGTTAACCCTGTGATGTCGCGGCGCGAGCGCATGTCAGCAAGTTGGGCTTCAAGCTCGCGGATACGGTCCATCGCACTTGCAGAAGGGGCAGCCGCTGTTCCCGGTTTGTTAGGTGTTTGGTTATCTTCGTTCTTATAACCAACCCATGAAAGAAAGTTCTTCTCAGCCATATCCATATCCTCTCGCGATCGTTAAAAAAATAGAAGGGGTAAAAATACTGGTGCGGGAGGCGGGACTTGAACCCGCACGTCCGAAGACACAAGTTCCTAAGACTTGCGTGTCTGCCATTTCACCACTCCCGCTGGAGTGCTGCCCTGCCTTTATTAAAAGCGGGGTAGATAAGCCGTAAGGGTAGAGGTAGGTTAGGCACACACACAAACTCACCGGTTGCCCCGGTCTTCCATGAAAGCGAGCCTGACCCCATGTCTGTAACCCCAACACCCGCAGATAAGTTCACATTTGGCCTTTGGACAGTTGGATGGCAGGCACGTGACCCATTTGGTGATGCAACACGCGGCGCCTTAGACCCAGTCCGTTCAGTCAATGAACTCGCAAAACGCGGTGCTTATGGTGTGACTTTCCATGATGATGATCTTGTTCCATTTGGAAGCAATGATTCAGATCGCGAGCAGATCATTAAGCGCTTTAAAAAGACGCTTGAGGAGACCGGCATGAAGGTGCCGATGATGACCACTAATTTGTTCTCACATCCTGTATTTAAAGATGGCGCCTTTACATCTAATGACCGAGATATTCGCCGGTATGCACTTCGTAAAGTAATTCGCAATATCGATTTAGCTGTAGATATGGGCGCCGAGACGTATGTCTGTTGGGGAGGCCGCGAAGGTTCTGAATCAGATGCTGCAAAGGATGCTTATGTTGCACATGAGCGTATGCGCGAGGCATTTAACCTTCTCTCACAATATGTGATCGATAAGGGTTACAAGATTAAGTTTGCCATCGAGCCAAAGCCAAATGAGCCACGCGGAGATATCTTCTTGCCAACTATTGGCCACGCCATGGCATTTATTAACACTCTTGATCACCCTGAGATGGTGGGCTTAAACCCTGAGGTTGGACACGAGCAGATGGCTAACCTCAACTTCGTTCACGGTATCGCCCAAGCACTATGGCAAGGAAAGCTCTTCCATATCGATCTTAATGGCCAACACGGTCCAAAGTTTGACCAAGATCTTGTATTCGGTCACGGTGACACTAAGTCAGCATTCTTCCTTGTTGATCTACTTGAGCACTATAAGTACTCAGGTCCTAAGCACTTTGACTACAAGCCAGCCCGCACAGAAGATGATGCAGGCGTTTGGGAGTCAGCAACATCAAATATGCGTACATACCTTCTTCTTAAAGAGCGCGCGATCGCTTATCGCAAGGATCCACGTGTGATTGAAGCGATGAAGGAATCTCGTATTCCAGAGCTTGAAGTGCCAACTCTTGCTAAGGGTGAGACATGGAAGGATCTTGCAGATCCTTCATTTGATGTTGAATCAGCAGGCGCTCGCGGTATGGGTTATGAAAAGCTCAATCAACTCGCACTAGAACATCTGATGGGTGTAAAGGCATAGTACAGATGCGCTTTGCCAAAGAATCTTAAACTTTTACAGTTTGCGGTGATTCACTGCGCGTAATTTGTAGAACCGCAATAGAGGCAACAAGACAGAGAATTCCTGCGGCATAAAAGGCTGCTGCGTAGTTTCCGAGCTTGTCATGAATGATGGCCCCGCCAAGGGCTGCAATAGATCCGCCAATTTGGTGGCACGCAAATACCCATCCATAGATCACTGTTGCGCGGGTTGGGCCAAGTACGCGCCTACATAAAATTACTGTTGGCGGAACGGTTGCGACCCAATCGAGTCCGTAGAAAATAACAAAGACCAGCGTTGATGGATGCACGCTTTGGAAGAGTATGGATGGAAGAAGAAAGAGTGAGAATCCTCGGAATGCGTAGTAAAAAAACAGAAGCTTGACCGGATCAACGCGGTCTGTCAGCCAACCAGAACCCATAGTTCCAATCACATCAAAGACACCGACCAGAGCCAGCAGACTCGCTGCTGTGCCCATGGCCATACCGTGATCCACTGCTGCAGGTATAAAGTGAGTGCCAATCAATCCGCTGGTTGAAAGACCGCACACAAAAAATGAACCGCAGAGCAACCAGAAATCTTTGATTTTCGTTGCAGCAACTAGTGAATCTATTGCTTCCCGGGCTGCGTTGCGTTTAACAACTTCTGGATACTCATAGTCATCGGGAGCCCCGTATGGCTTCACAGCTGCGTGCATAGGACTTTCTTTGAGGAAGAAATAAATAGCGGGCACCATCGCCCATGCGCATAATCCAACGGTGACCGATACTGATCTCCATCCAAAACGCGTCACAAGAGATGAAAGTCCAGGAAGAAAAATCAGATTTCCTGCGGCGCTTGCCGCCGTTAATATTCCAACCACTAATCCTTTGCGCTTGATAAACCAGCGATTAGCAATAGATGCTGCAAATACAAGCGCCATCGCTCCGGTGCCACCGCCAACGATGAGTCCCCAAAGAACTGCCAAGTGCCAAGGATGCGAGATGTATTGAGTGCACCACGCACCACTTCCCACAATTGTTAAAGCGCACATGACGACTCTGCGAATTCCAAATCGTTCCATGAGGGCAGCAGCAAACGGTGCGGTGAGTCCATAGACCAGGACGTTGATGGATACGGCCGAGCTAATTGCACTTCTTGACCAACCAAATGAATGTTGGAGAGGGATGATTAATACAGAGGGCGCTGCTCTAAATCCAGATGTTGCAACAAGGGTAAAGAAAGTAATAACGGCTGCAATCCATGCAGGATGCAGCCGTTTAGATTTACTCATTGCTCTCCGGGCGTATTAAACCGCGGCTCCCTTACGAGAGATCGCATCAACTGAAGCTGAGAGTAGAAGAACTCCACCAGTAACTAGGTATTGAGTTCCTGAGCTAAAGCCAAGAAGTCCCATTCCGTTATCGATTGTTGCAACTACAAGCCCGCCGAGTACAGCATCGCGCATCTTTCCGCGGCCACCAAAGAGAGATGTTCCACCGATAACTGCTGCGCCTACTGCGTAGAGAAGAGTCGTTCCACCACCAGTTGTTGGAGAGATCGAATTTGAACGAGATGCAAAAAGCATTCCTGCGATTGCAGCAAATCCAGAACAGATCACAAAGGCCATAGTGCGGATATAGGTGACATTGATACCTGCACGACGCGCTGCTTCAGCGTTACCGCCAACGGCATAGAGATAGCGCCCAAACTTTGTCTTCTGTAACGTAAATGTTCCAGCAAACAAAAGTCCGAGAAGCACTAGAACGACGATCGGCATTCCCTTGATGCTGCTTTGTGGGGGATTTCCGCGCTGACCATTGAGCATGTAGGTTGCCGCACCAGCTAGGACAGTCAGAATTGCATTACGCAATAACCAAACCTTGAAGAGTTCTAGCTTTACGTTTGCTTTGCGACCACGAATAACTCGGCGCAAGCCATAAAGAAGATAGGCACTCATAGCAACCACATAGAAAATCCAACTTTGTGTTGGGGAGAGGTTGTTGTTTTCGACTGCAACAATGAAGCGATCCTGGAGCGGAATTGTTCCACCCTCTCCTGCCATGAGCAGCAAGACGCCCTGGAAAGCCAAGAAGGCCGACAAAGTAACAACGAATGATGGAATACCAAGTCGTGCACGAAGTAGCCCCATCGCAAAACCGAGAGCCGTTCCAACGATCATGCTTACGATAAATGCTACATACCAAGGAAATTTATGATTATTAATCAAAAGCACCATGGAAGCACCACACACACCAGATGTGAAGCCTGCCGCAAGATCAATTTCACCCAGCAGCAACACAAAGATCAATCCCATAGCAATAACCATGACAGGTGCTGACTGGGTGATGAGATTTGCAAGATTGCGATCGGTCAAGAAGTAATCTGAAGAGAATTTAAAGATGATGCCAAGTGCCAGCAAACCCAGGATTGCCGGTAATGCACCGATGTCACCTGATTTAACTCTTGCGATGTAGTCAGTTGCTACCGAACGCATGCTGAGTTCGTGAACTGCTGAATTCATTTCCTGATCGTGGCTCACTTAGATGCCCCCACTCCTGCTGATTTACCTGTTGTAATAAGTTCGACTACCTGGCTTGCACTGACATCCTTAGTTTGAACTTGTGTAGTCATAGTTCCTAGATAAAGCGGAGCAATATAGTCAGCGACTGCAAAGACGTCATTGAGATTGTGGCTAATGAGAATGACGGCTAATCCGTTATCTGCAAGTCGGCGTACGAGCTTGAGCACTTGCTCCGTCTGAGCGACGCCTAGAGCTGCAGTTGGTTCGTCCAAAATAACTAGTTTGCTATTCCACAGTACGGCGCGGGCAATGGCAACGGTTTGTCGCTGTCCACCAGAAAGAGATGAAACTACTTGACGAATAGATTTAACTGTTCGTACAGAAAGTCCATCAAGAGTCTTAGCAGCAAGAGTTTCCATACTGGGCTCGTTGAGAACAATTCCTGTTCTCTCTTCCCGGCCAAGGAACATATTTTGAACAATATCTAAGTTGTCACACAAAGCTAGGTCTTGATACACGACCTCAATACCAAGTGCTGTGGCATCTCTGGGATTTTCAATTTCTACTTTTTTACCTTCGAATGTGATTTCTCCTGATTCAGCAACATAAATACCAGCAATGCACTTGATGAGCGTGCTCTTGCCGGCACCATTGTCGCCGACAAGTGCGGTGACCTTGCCAGCATATGCATCAAAATCAACATCTTTAAGTACATGTACCGGGCCGAAAGATTTATTAATTCCTCGTAGCGAAAGAATTGGATCGCTCACGTATTACTCCTGTCAGGGATTTGGGCCACGCCCGGTAAAGGGAGTGGCAATGCTGTGGCTCGTAGCGTAGCCCAGGGTAGGGGTAATAATCACGCTGGGTGAAAATCATTTATCTCTAGAAATGAGTCAGGCCCCACGGGGATTACCCGCGGGGCCTGACTACAAACTACCTAAATAAAGCAGTAGCTCTAATAGATTTTAACTATTAAAGACCAGCAGCCTTACATGCAGCTTCTCCAGCAATCTTACAGATGTCAGCACGAGTCTGGAAACCATCTGCAACTACCTTTGAAACATTTGACTTGTTGATTCCAATTGGAGTTCCAAGTACTGAAGGTACGTTTGATACACCATTGTTTGTTGAACCGTTTGTAGCTGCCTTTGAACCCTTGATCAATGAGATCGCAAGTGATGACGCTGCATTTGCTTCAACTGCAATTGGCTTGTAAACAGTGTTTGAAAGGTCGCCTGTCAAGATCGCTGCAAGACCATCTGCAGTTGCATCTTGTCCAGATACGCAGACCTTACCGTTGAGCTTGTTCTTCTTAAGAACAGCAACAGCAGCAAGTCCTAGACCTTCGTTAGCTGATACAACTGCATCAAGCTTTCCGCCAGCCTTTGTAAGCTGTTGTTCGAAGATTGTTCCGCCGAGAGTGTTATCCCAACCAGCAACAGACTTGTCATCAACAAGAGTTCCCTTGCTTGATGTTAGGTATGGACCAACAACTGAAGCGTAACCTTGCTTGAATAGTGTTGCGTTGTTATCTGTTGGTGAACCGTTTAGGTACACAACGCGTGGTGACTTAACCATCTTTGCCTTGAGGCAATCAACGATTCCTTGACCTTGTAGCTTTCCTACTCCTACGTTGTCGAATGAAACGTAGTAGCTAGCTGAACCCTTAAGTGTTAGGCGGTCATAGTCAATTGTTGCAACGCCTTGCTTCTTAGCCTTAGCTTCAACAGCTGCAGCTGATGGTGAATCGAGGTTAACAAGAATGAGAACCTTTACACCTTCTGTAAGCATGCCGTCAGCGATTGTTGCAAACTTTGCCTTGTCGCCTTGTGCATTTTGAATGTCATAAGTGATTCCAGCTGCCTTGAATGCTGCTGCAAGTAGTGGACGATCCTTTGTTTCCCAGCGAGCTGAAGATGCTGAGTCTGGAAGGATGACACCGATCTGTGCTTTTCCTGCTGCGTGAGCAGATGTTGCAACAAAACCTGTTACAACGAGTGAAGCTGCAGCAATTGCTGCTGCGAAACGACGTGTTGTCATTTATTACCTTTCGAAAGAGTCCGCACGTGGCCAAACCTGCTTTGACCGTGGTCGTGCGAACGGTGGGAAAAGGCTAACCCAGCGAGGATAGATACCCCCAATCCGAAATCGTGATAAATCGGACATTCTCTATAACGCTTAGATAACGTAATAGAGAAGTACGACCGATACCCTTGCCACAAATGGCCGACATTCAGGATGACTTAGCAACCGCGCTTCTGCGCAGCCTTGCTGCTGCCATATCTGCAGGCTCACTTCCGACCGGATTAGTCCTTCCAGATTCCATCACTTTAGAAAGACCCAAGAACCGCGATCACGGTGATTACGCCACATCGGTTGCGCTCGCTTTAGCGAAGAGCGCCGGCCTGAACCCACGTGATGTAGCGCAAATAATTATTTCCCAGCTTGAATCCGATTCATTTATTAAAGCGAGCGTCTCTGCTTTAGATATTGCAGGTCCTGGCTTTATTAACATCACATTAGATCGTGCCTCGCAAGCACAAGTCATTACGCAGATCCTTAAGCAAGGCGCAAAGTTTGGACACGGAGAAGCATTAAAGGGGGTATCAGTAAATCTTGAATTTATTAGCGCAAACCCAACAGGACCTCTGCATCTTGGTCACACCAGATGGGCCGCAGTAGGAGATGCACTTGGTCGCGTGCTGAGCGCCGCCGGAGCAAAAGTATCTCGAGAGTTTTATATCAATGATCGTGGAAATCAGATGGAGTTATTTGGTGCATCACTTCGCGCCGCAGCTCTTGGGCAGAGTGTTCCTGAAGATGGCTACCACGGGGAATATATTGGCGACATTGCGCAGGAGATTAAGAAAGCAGATCCTGATTTACTCAAGCTAGATGAAAGTGCAAGCATCAGTGCATTTCGAGATGAGGGCTATGCGCTGCAACTCAAAGATCAGCAGAGAGTTCTAGACACTTTTGGCACGCACTTTGATACATGGTTCTCTGAACTCTCACTTTATGAGAATAACTTCTTTAGCCACTGCCAAGATGCTCTTAAGGCGCAAGGCCATGTCTATGAGCAAGAGGGAGCAATATGGCTTCGCACCACTGACTTTGGCGATGATAAAGATCGCGTCATGATTAAATCTGACGGCACATTCGCATACTTTGCTTCAGATACCGCTTATTACATCAGTAAGCGTGAGCGCGGCTTTGATATCTGTATTTATATGTTGGGCGCAGATCACCATGGATATGTGAACCGTCTCAAAGCGATTGCGGCATGCGCCGGAGATAACCCTGAATACAACATTGAAATTCTTATTGGTCAGATGGTGAAGATCATTGAAAACGGCGAGGAACTCAAACTGAGCAAGCGCGCCGGGACGATCATTACGTTGGAAGAACTTGTTGAGAAGGTAGGCGTTGACGCTGCTCGCTACACACTTATTCGCTATCCCACGGATACGCCGATGGTCATGGATGTTGATCTACTTCGTAGTCGCACAAATGAAAACCCTGTCTATTACGTGCAGTATGCCCATGCGCGCATCTGCGCAGTACTGCGCAATGCAGAAGAACTAGGTATTGCCTATGGCCAAGAGCATGTTCACCCAGAACTGCTTACACATGAAAGAGAGCGCGAACTCATTGGCGCACTTGCAGAGTTTCCTCGCATTGTTGCCGGGGCGGCCGAGCTGCGCGAACCCCACAGGGTTGCTCGCTATATCGAAGAGATCGCCGGGGTCTATCACCGCTTCTATGCAGATTGCCGCGTCTTGCCTCTAGGGGATGAAAAAGCTGGAGAACTATCTGCCGCGCGCGCCACTTTATGTAAAGCAACAGCGCAGGTGATCGCCAATTCGTTAGCCTTGCTTGGTGTGAGCGCACCAGAGCGTATGTAGTTGAAGAATCGAGAAGAAAAGAAATGACGAAGTTTGCCCCCGAGGTTTTCTCGAGTCACAGCCTTATCAGTGATGGGCAATTACATATTGGCGGAGCAATTGCTACAGATATTGCTGCTGAGCACGGAACTCCTTTATTTGTTATCGATCAAGCAGATTTTGATGCACGCGCTTTGGCCTGGAAAGGTGCGCTAGAAAGTGCGTTCGGCTCTGACGCTGGCACTGTGTATTACGCAGCAAAGTCTTTTATCTGCAAAGAAGTAGCCCGTTGGGTTGCCCGTAATGGTCTTGGTATAGATGTCTGTTCAGGCGGGGAGTTGGCTGTTGCGAAAGCTGCCGGCTTTGATATGAGCAAAGTAGAACTCCACGGCAACAACAAATCATTAGATGAAATAAAGAGCGCAATTTCACTCGGCGTTGGAACTATCGTGATGGACTCTTTTCAAGAGATCGAGCGGGTGGCGCTGCTTGCAGAAGAACTTGGCAAAGTTCAAAAGGTTTATTTACGTATTACTCCCGGAGTTGATGCTCATACCCATGAGGCAATCTCAACGGCTCATGAAGATGTGAAGTTTGGATTCTCACTTGCTTCAGGTGCTGCGTGGGAGGCAATAAACGAGGTGCGTAAACACGCATCATTAAACCTTGCCGGTATTCACTCCCATATTGGCTCGCAGATCTTTGATAGCGAAGGATTTGAAATTGCTGCGACAAAACTCATTGGTTTACTTGCTCGCTTCCGTGATGAATTCGGCGCTGAGCTGCCAGAGCTAGATCTGGGTGGGGGATATGGCATTGCTTATCTTGCTGGAGAGAAAAGTTTAGATGCACACAGCGTGCTCGCCGACTTAGCAAAAGTAGTTAAAGCCCAATGCGCTGTGGCAAAGATTGCAGTACCAAGAATCTCTATTGAGCCAGGACGCGCAATAGTTGGTCCAACAACAACAACTTTATATACGGTTGGCACAACAAAAGATGTGACATTAGAAGATGGAAAAGTACGCCGCTATGTCTCAGTTGATGGGGGCATGTCAGACAACATCCGTCCATCGCTTTATGACGCTGACTACATGGCCATCATTGCTAATCGCACATCAACTTCTGCAGAAGTAAATACACGCATTGTTGGTAAGCATTGTGAAACAGGAGATATTGTCATTAGGCAGATCTCTTTGGCATCAGATGTTGGACCCGGAGATATCTTGGCCGTTCCAGCAACGGGTGCTTATGGCCGCTCAATGGCCAGCAACTACAACCACATCACCAGACCCGCCGTTGTGGCCGTTCTTGATGGGAAAACCCGCGTAATCGTGCGTAGAGAGAGCACCGAAGATTTATTGTCTTTGGAGCTCTAATAAATTTGAGATACTTCTCCTTATAGATTTATAAGGAACCGTAAAACTAGGGATGTGAACCGATGAGCCAGGATCGCGTATTACGCGTGGGCTTGCTCGGTGCTGGAACCGTAGGGGCAGAAGTTGCACGCCTGATGGTTGCCAACCAAACAGATTTAGCAGCTCGCGCTGGTGTTGGTCTTGAAATTGTGAAGATTGCTGTGCGCGATACAAAAATTAAACGTGATGGCATCGACGCCAAACTTCTGACAACAGACGCTGAATCAATCGTCTCTGATCCAAATATCGATCTGATTATTGAAGTAATGGGCGGCATTGAGCCGGCTCGTACATTAATCCTTTCTGCCATGAAGAATGGCAAAGCAGTTGTGACCGCAAACAAGGCGCTTCTTGCTAAACATGGCGCAGAGTTATTCCATGCATCAGATGAAGCAGATGTTGATTTCTACTACGAAGCAGCGGTGGCAGGTGCGATTCCAATTTTGCGCCCACTCGCTGAATCACTTGTGGGAGACCACGTTGAGCGCGTGATGGGAATTATTAACGGAACGACAAATTACATTTTGACCAAGATGCATGAGACAGGCGCAACCTTTGACTCAGCTCTCAAAGAGGCACAAGAGCTCGGGTTTGCTGAAGCTGATCCAACAGCCGATGTTGATGGCTTTGACGCCGCAGCGAAGGCAGCGATCTTGGCAGGTCTTGCTTTCCATACCCAAGTGGTTGACACGGATGTCTACCGCGAGGGAATTCGCGCCATTACTGCAGATGACGTTGCCGTTGCTAAAGCAATGGGTTTTGTTATTAAGCTCCTTGCGATTGCTGAAGCGAATGAATTGCACGGAAGTAAAGAAGAGACAATTTCTGTTCGAGTGCACCCAACAATGATTCCAAATACTCATCCACTTGCCGCTGTGCGCGAATCATTTAACGCTGTCTTTGTGAAGTGTGAAGCTGCAGGAGATCTGATGTTCTATGGCCGAGGCGCCGGTGGAACTCCAACAGCATCTGCAATTTTGGGAGATCTTGTTGCTGTTGCGCGTAACCGCAATGAGGGTTCACTTGGACCCACAGAGACTGATTACGCTGATTTAGATATCGCCCCAATTGGAGTAAGCCGGACTAGGTATTTGATCCGCATGGATGTTGCCGATGTGCCAGGTGTATTGGCATCTGTTGCCAGCACTGTTGCGAAAAACGATGTGTCAATCATGACTGTGCGCCAAGAAGGACGCGGGGCTGATGCTGAACTTGTTGTACTTACCCACGTTGCTCGCGAGGATGCACTTGCCAATACAGTCAAAGACTTACGTGCATTAGATATTGTTAAGAAAGTTGTCTCTGTTATCCGCGTTGAAGGAATTGTTGCCTAATGGGAATCTTTGGTTCAAAGAAGGGCGCTCATCAGTGGCTCGGTGTGATCGAGGAATATCGCAGTCGTCTGCCTGTCTCTAAAAAGACTCCTGTTATTACTCTGCGTGAAGGCGGAACCCCGCTTGTTTATGCATGCGTTCTTTCAGAGATGCTAGATAACGATGTTTGGCTCAAAGTTGAAGGAACTAATCCAACAGGTTCATTTAAAGATCGTGGAATGACAATGGCGATCTCTAAGGCTGCCGAAGATGGTGCAAAGGCTGTTATCTGTGCTTCAACTGGAAACACATCAGCATCAGCTGCCGCCTATGCAACAAAAGCAGGAATGACTCCTGTTGTTCTTGTTCCTCAAGGAAAGATTGCTATGGGCAAACTTGCTCAAGCTATTGCTCACGGGGCAACACTTTTGCAGGTAGATGGGAACTTTGACGATTGTTTAACTCTTGCTCGTGATCTTGCTGATCACTATCCGGTAGCACTTGTGAACTCGGTAAATCCTTTCCGCATTCAAGGACAGAAGACCGCTGCATTTGAAGTTGTTGATCTGCTCGGGGATGCGCCAGATATTCATGCGCTGCCTGTTGGTAACGCCGGAAATATCACCGCTTACTGGATGGGTTATAACGAATACGCCAAAGATGGCGTGAGCAGCAAGAAGCCTGCAATGTGGGGATTCCAAGCAGCAGGAGCTGCGCCTATTGTGCGCGGGGAAGTAGTG
>Ga0214207_1000306_pt1 | contig 15296 bp, 18 predicted proteins | sample TroBogEpilimnion_6_FD_153045 | JGI IMG/M metagenome (GOLD analysis project Ga0214207, IMG submission 153045) | Freshwater microbial communities from Trout Bog Lake, WI - 13JUL2009 epilimnion | ecosystem: Environmental > Aquatic > Freshwater > Lake > Epilimnion/Euphotic zone | place: Trout Bog... | reverse complement strand
ATCCTTGATGACATAAGATAAGCGAGTAGAGAACACCCCGCGCTCACCGAGTAATTTAAAGATGATGTCATCGGCAATCTTGTGCGCAGCTGCACGCAAGTTATCGGCGCTGGAGTTGAGATTTAAGCCGCCAAGACTGTGGGATTTGCGAACATCAAATAGCTTGTAGTGAATATCAAACTGGTTATTGCCGGTTTGTATAACAGAACCAACTACGAGAGCATCGGCACCACGTGCAGCCCACGATTTGTAGTTTGGTGTACCTTCATCGCTCTCAACGGCATTGCCGTTCTCGGTATTTTTAAAGTAACCACTACGCGCTAAATCTTGACGAATGATTTCTGAAACGCTGGTGGGTAACTTATTCTCATCTTTGAACCGCATGACCGCGATTGGATAGAGTGACTGACCAACACCTGTGATCTCGATATTCATCTGCGCAAGTGCAGGTGTCGCCATACTGAAAAATAGCGTGATGCATAGAGCAATAATATTTAAGCCAAAAGAATTGAGTTGTGGTGCCAGTCTCTGAATCTGTCTTTTTGCTATTTGCAACATGCATTAATCCTTGGGTTTAAAAGTCAGTTTTACTTCGCGTTGAGGAATTTTGCCATTGTCGTCTTTTGGCAAGCTCTCTGCCCGTGAAAGTGCCAGTAATACTGCACGATCCCAGCCGGAATTTCCACTAGAAGACAGAATGCTGGTGCTCAAAATAGCGCCATCCGGCGCAAGGTTCACTAAGACAACCGCAGCAGGATTGCCGCTGATGGATTCCGGGTTAAAGACAATCAAGGGCTTGACCTTCTTAATCACTTTATCGGTCCAGCCTGGAGGTGCGTTTCCGCCACCGCCGACGCCGCTGCCAACTGTGCCACCACTGCCGCCTTCAGCACCGGCTGCAGCACGTAGTCGTGCTAATTGATCAGCACGTGCTTTTTCTGTTGCAGCATTGGCTTTGGTCTCGGTCGGGGATTTTGTCTCTACTTTCTTTGGCGCCTCTGCTTTTTTTGGCGCTTCCGTTTTCTTGGGCTCTTCCTTCTTCGGCTCTATTTCTTTTATTTTCTCTTTCGGTGGAGGAGGTTTCACCGCCTTTGGCGCCTCCGCTTTTTTTACTGGGTCTTCTTTTTTCGGGGGCTCTTTCTCAAGCTTCTTTTTAGTAATGGCAATATCGGCGGCCTCTTCTTTAATTACTGTTTTAAGTTCAGGCTCGGGTGGGGCTTCTAGTTGTGGAGCGGAGTCCCAGAGCTCTACTTCAACACCAGAGGATGTGCTGTTATTCCAGCTAATGCCAATCATCAAAAAAGCAAGCAAGCCTAGATGCGCGATCAGTGAAAAAGTAAATGCACGCTTAGTACTTTCCGATTTGGTATATCGACCTCGCTTAAATGGCGAGAGAGGTGATTGAAAAGTGGGTGCGCTATTCATGAGTAGCTAAAGCAGTCCCTAGAGTTATTGAGTCTTGACCGCAAGGCCAACACGCTTTACGCCATTCTCTTTGAGTTTGGACATGACTTCCATGACTGTTTCATATTTAATGGTTTTATCCGCAGCAATCACAATCGGTTGATCAGCAAACTTTTCTGCCTGTGAGCGTGCAAATGCGCCGAGTTCAAATTTATTCAGCGTTTGTGTGGGATCGCCATCTTTGCGCACGATCACATTTTCATTGGCGTCGATTGTCAAAAAGATGGGCGGTAAGGATTGCACTTTTGCACCACCAACTGTTGGCAGGTTTACCACGCCTGGATTGACCATGGGTGCCGTGACCATGAAGATCACTAGCAATACCAACATGACGTCGATATACGGCACGACGTTAATGTCGGACATTACCCGACGTTTGTTTTTACGAAGTGATGATCCAGCCATAATGTTTCTTATCGTCCTGCAGTTTGACGCTGCAAGATATTCGTGAACTCTTCAATGAAAGTTTCGAAACGAATAGAGAGGCGGTCTACATCAGTGGCTGCTCGGTTGTAAGCAACCACTGCTGGAATCGCTGCGAATAAACCAATGGCGGTAGCGATCAGTGCTTCTGCAATGCCGGGAGCCACAGCTGAGAGGGTTGCGTTTTGTACGTTAGCTAAGCCACGGAAGGAGTGCATGATGCCCCAAACGGTACCAAAGAGGCCGATGTAAGGGGAAACAGATCCTACGGACGCTAGGAAGGGCAAATTGGCCTCTAGAAGATCCATTTCACGTTGGTAGGTTGCCTTCATGGCGCGGCGGGCGGCATCGATCTCACGACCTTTGTTGAACTCTTGCATGCCTGCTTCAAAAATGTGCTCCAGTACAGCATCACTACGGGTATTGCGCTGGGCAGCCTTCATCAGGGTGTTCAGGTCGCCTCCAGCCCAAAAATCTCGCTCAAAACGCTCTGTATCCTGTCGAACTCCGCGCAAAACAGCTGTTTTCTTAAAAATAATGGTCCAGGAGGCGACAGACATGCTGAGTAATAACAACATTACCAGCTGTACTAATAGGCTGGCATTGAGGACCAGGGAGAGGAATGAGAGGTCTTGTGTAGAGGTCATGATGGATTTTGTATGATGTAGGTTGATTTTACTAAGTTAATTCACTTAGTAAGCCAATTTCACTAGGATTATCGCCATGTTTGACCGTCAGAACACTCTAGCCAAAACCGATCCCCAGTTATGGGAAGCCATTCAAAACGAAAATAAGCGTCAAGAAGACCATATTGAGTTGATTGCTTCTGAGAACTACACCTCTCCAGCAGTGATGGCAGCCCAAGGCTCTCAGCTGACGAATAAGTACGCTGAAGGATATCCAGGTAAGCGTTACTACGGCGGTTGTGAATTCGTAGACGTTGCTGAGCAATTGGCGATTGACCGTGTCAAAGCCCTTTATGGTGCTGAGGCAGCTAACGTACAACCGCATTGCGGAGCATCTGCTAACCAAGCAGTGTTCTTGGCGTTCTTAAAACCTGGTGATACTTTTATGGGTATGAGTCTTGCCGAAGGTGGTCACTTGACTCACGGCATGGCTTTAAATATGAGTGGTAAGTGGTTCAATCCCATCTCCTATGGCCTCGATAAAAATGAAGCAATTGATTATGAGCAAATGGAGCGTTTGGCGCGTGAGCACAAGCCTAAATTAATTATTGCTGGTGCATCTGCTTACTCTCTCGTAATCGATTGGGAGCGGATTGGTAAGTTAGCAAAAGAGGTGGGCGCAATTTTTATGGTTGATATGGCGCACTACTCTGGTCTGATTGCCGCTGGCGTATATCCAAGTCCAGTACCGCATGCAGATATTGTTACTTCCACCACTCATAAGAGCCTTCGCGGTCCGCGTGGCGGCATCATTTTGATGAAGGCAGAGCATGAGAAAGCGATTAACTCCGCAGTGTTCCCTGGCCTACAGGGCGGCCCTTTGATGCATGTGATTGCTGGAAAAGCAGTTGCATTTAAAGAAGCCCAAGAGCCTAGCTTTATCGATTATCAAAAGCAAGTCATTGCTAATGCAAAAACACTTGCAGAGACTTTAATTGCACGTGGCTTACGCATTGTTTCTGGTGGTACTGATTCTCATGTGATGTTAGTCGATTTGCGCTCTAAGAAAATGACCGGTAAAGAAGCTGAGCGTGTTTTAGGTGAAGCGCATATCACTTGCAACAAGAACGGTATTCCGAACGATCCAGAAAAACCAATGGTAACTAGTGGTATTCGCTTGGGTTCACCAGCGATGACAACGCGTGGATTTAAAGAGGCGGAGGCAAGACAAGTGGGCCACTTTATTGCTGATGTTTTAGATAATCCAAATGATGCAGATAACATCGCTAAAGTGCGTATCCAAGTTTCAGAGCTTACCAAACGCTTCCCGGTTTACGGTTAAGCTCTAATCAAGTACTCATTAACCTAACCAAGAAAAGAAGAGTTCATTGCGCTGCCCTTTCTGCCATAACGAAGATACTCAGGTATTAGATACAAGGGTATCAGACGAGGGCGATACCATTCGCCGCCGCCGCCGTTGTGCAAAGTGCGATAAGCGCTTTACAACTTATGAGCGGGTTGAGTTGGCCTTGCCGGCTATCGTCAAGAAAAACGGTAGTCGTGTCGAGTACAGTCACGACAAGCTAGTAAGTTCAATCAAATTAGCATTACGCAAACGTCCTGTGTCATCTGACTCGGTTGATGAGTCCATTGCTCGCATTGAAGAGAAATTGCTTAGCTTGGGCGAAAAAGAAATCCCCAGTGAGCGTGTGGGTGAGCTGGTGATGCGTGAGCTTAAGCGTCTCGATAAAGTAGCCTATATTCGCTTTGCTTCCGTTTATAGAAGCTTTGCAGATATTGAGTCTTTTGAGAGCGCGCTTAAAGAGTTGAAATAACTCTATTTGCTAAAGACGAATTTACTTCGCCCTAGGTAATTCCAGAAAAAAACAATTCCTGTGGCAATGCATTTTGAGAGGATTAGTCCAAGGCCAAGCCATTCAATCGCAATGTAAAGGATGCATTGATTTGCAAGAATGCCTAAACTGCTCACAATAAAAACACCCATTACCTCTAAATGCCTGCTATGTTTAGATCCGCTTTTGAATACAAAGCGAATCGACAGAAAATAGTTGGTCAAAGTTCCTGCAATCATGCTACAAATCGAAACGACAAACCACGGATAACCTAAGTAGCCTGCAAAAAAAGCAAAAATTCCAAAATCAACTGCTGTGGCTGCTCCACCAACAAAAAAGTATTTAACAATCTGCATTATTTAAAGCGATATTTAACAATACAGTAAATTGCTCTAAAGCCATCACGCCAGCCAATTTTTTTACCTTCATCGTAGGTGCGGCCGTAATAGGAAATGCCAACCTCATAAATTCGACAATTCAACTTTGCGACTTTTGCTGTGATTTCGGGTTCAAAACCAAAGCGATTTTCTTCAATACGAATGCTTTGAATAATTTCTCTTCTGAAAACTTTGTAGCAGGTCTCCATATCGGTTAAGTTCAAGTTGGTGAACATATTTGACAGGAGAGTTAAGAATCCGTTGCCTACACGATGCCAAAAATATAGAACGCGGTGTGCATGCCCACCCAAAAAGCGCGAACCAAATACAACATCAGCACGATTGTTTAGGATGGGCTCTACCAGCAATGGATATTCGTTAGGGTCATATTCCATATCAGCATCTTGAATAATGACAAGATCGCCTGTGGCTGCGGCAATACCACTGCGCAGCGCAGCACCTTTACCTTGATTTACTTCGTGATACAACACCTTACTTACACGACCAGATTTTTCAATTTCATTCTTTAGCTTAGCCCGGGTGCCATCTTTTGAGCAGTCATCAACGATGATGATTTCTTTGTCGGGATAGGGGGCCGCATTGACTGCATTAATAATGGTATCAATCGTATTGACTTCGTTGTAGCAGGGGATGATGATGGATAGGCGCATTGAATTCCAAGTAGATAGTTTTAGTGATTCTTATTTAATTGAGCCGCAAGATATATTTGGCGTAGTAATAATTTTTTTCGTTAACGGCACTATTGTAGAGTCACTTTCAGCCCCTGTAAATTTTGCATAGCTACTCAGCCTTTCTTGTGCTGAAATACAGCGTTCAATGGGCTTATGGTCGTTGCCTGGTGGAAATTTTCCTGAATAACCATTGATCGTAGGTATACCTCTATCCTGTGCAAAGATCATGGCATCAACTTCTGGAAGTTCATAGCCAGGATTTTTTTCATCTTTGACTACAAACAAAATACTGTCCTTTTTAAGAGGAGTTTCCAAACCATTTCCTAGAATTTGATTTCTTTGGGACCATGCTTCAATCGGAGTTTTACTGTTTTGAAAAAATAGGGTTTCACTGCAAAGCAAAATAGCCGTTCCGATGATAAGGGCAGTCTTTTTTGGACCGGTACTGATAGCCTGTCTGAGATAGAGTTTTTCACAAGCAATTGCAACCATTATGGAAACTGGAAATATCATGATTAAGATGACGCGTGTAACAGCGCGAATGGCATTAAGTCCAGGGATGATGGTTAGTGAAATCCAGATACTCCCAACACCGTACATTAATGTGCCAAGAAAAAGTGTAATAAGGGCTATACAAGCAATTTTTCCTAACTGAATTTGTATCGGATTTGGGTGGCTCATCCGTGACAACTTGCTTGCCCAGCAAAAATAGGTACCAAGAAGTAAAAAAATCATTACCCCGACACCTAAAAAGAGTTGATGTTCGCTTCGATAAGGTGATTTAGAGAGGTTTTCTGCTAAAGCCTCGCCAATGAAGCCGGTTAGCTCAGAGCGATCAGCGATTAAGTAGCTCTCAAGTCTTGGGATCATTTGATTTATTTCCCACGGATCTGAAGTAAAGCCGTATTGCTGAGAAACGACTTGATATTTCATGACAACGGTCAAGCTTACTAGGATGCTGACAATGAGCAACGCAAGATAAATCCAATTAGATTTGAGTATATTTATTCTCTGCACCTCTGTGACCGATGTCTCGCTATTATTTTTGATAATTAGACTCATCGGTAACCAGCATGTTGCAAGAAAGATAAAGAGAAATACACCCATATAGATTGAACAAAGGAATTGAAGGCTTGTCCAAAATGCTAGCCATGCAACTGAGCGCAAATTTCGCTCAAATGCAAAGTTCCACAACGCTAGAAATGCAAATGGAATAGCAAAGCGGTAACTGAATTGACTATGCCCATCCTGTGCAATGACGGGCAGCGCAAATGTAAATACAAAAGCTGCTGCGCTCGAGGCAAACGTACTAAATCGAAAGCGTTTAAAGACCAGATAACTGCAGCCAAAGTTTAAGCTAAACCCAATAGCGTACCAAGCACTAAAGGAAATTTCTCGTGAGAGTCCAATGGATCTGACAAGGACATAGCTAAAAGCCGTGCCAAAATGATTGTCACTGAAAGCTAAAACATTTTGATAGGGAAAGAAAAAAGCAGGGCTCCAAATATCAGTCCAATTGCCATTTAGTCCATGCCGAAGCCAGTTGTAAAGATGTTCAAGAATGACGCTATTAAATCTAGCATCAATCAGGTCTCCTGGGGTAGCATGAAAGGCATCCACGGCTTTCAATAGATACCCAAATACTCCGACTCCTAAAAAAAGTAGTAATGCAAGCCAATGCTCGTAAATTGGCTTTCTAGATGTCGTCACACCAACAAAATCTATTTCAGAGAGGCGAAAATAGATGCCGTAATGTCTTCAACACTACCGGTACCGCTAACTTTTCGGTAGGCAGGCGCTTTTACTTTGTCACCTGAATTAGATTCAGTAGCCCACGAAGAGTAGTACTCAACCAATGGACGAGTTTGATCGTCATATACCTGCAGACGTTTACGTACAGTCTCTTCTTTGTCGTCATCACGCTGAATCAAATCTTCGCAAGTGACATCGTCTTTGCCTGCCACCTTAGGTGGGTTATATTTGATGTGATAAGTGCGACCTGAGGCTGGATGTACACGACGCCCGCCCATACGATCGATGATGGCATCAAATGGCACATCGATTTCTAAAACATAATCAATTGGCACGCCGGCATCTTTCATGGCCTGTGCTTGAGGAATCGTTCTTGGGAAGCCGTCGAACAAATAGCCTTTACTGCAATCTGGCTGAGTTAAGCGATCTTTTACTAGGCCGATAATGATGTCATCTGATACGAGACCACCTGCATCCATAATTTTTTTGGCTGCAATGCCTAATTCTGTTCCTGCTTTAACTGCAGCACGCAACATATCCCCAGTAGAGATTTGTGGGATTGCAAATTTTTCGCAAATGAATTGAGCTTGTGTGCCCTTGCCAGCACCTGGTGCACCTAGCAGAATTAATCGCATTATTTTCCCCTTTGAAGAGCTTTAATTGTCGCGTATTTTGGGTGCCACCCATTCATCATGTTCCTAGGATTATCCCCAAGAACCCTTGCTACAAGGAATTTGCAAAAATCTGGCGAACTCGTTCTAGGTCTTCTAGGGTATCTACCCCTGCAGGAGGGGCATCCAGGGTGGTATGGACGGCAATACGATAGCCATTCCATAGTGCTCTTAACTGCTCTAGTGCCTCTGCTTGCTCAGGGGGTGCTGGTTCGAGGCGGGTATAAGCCTGCAAAAAATCAGCCCGATAGGCATAAATTCCTAGATGACGTAAGTGGGTGATTTGTGATGCTGCGTTTCCATCACGAACAAACGGTATTGGCGCCCTGGAGAAATAAAGCGCCTCACTGGCGCGATTCAATACTACTTTCACAGCATTCGGATTTTCAGTTTCAGTTGAATTGGTGAAAGGTGTGGCAAGCGTAGAAATAGCGCAGTTTGGATTGTCAGCTAAGGTATTTGCAACTTCGTTAATGAGTTCTGATGGAATAAGGGGTTCATCACCTTGTACATTTACAACTAAGGCGCTTCCTGGCAATCTGAGTAGCTGAGAAACTTCAGCAATTCGATCGGTGCCTGTTGGATGATCAGGGCTAGTGAGTAAACACTCAATGCGATGCTCATCGCATGCTGCCTGAATTTCTGGAGAATCGGTAGCAACTACTACACTTTGCGCAAAGGATAGCCTGGCGCGTTCCGCAACTCTGACAACCATCGGTTTACCGCCGATATCAGCCAGCGGCTTTCTTGGTAAACGAGTAGAGCCCAACCTTGCAGGAATGACCACTAAAAAATCACGCATATTACTGGGGTGTTCTCAGACTTCATCAGCAGTCAGGCTGCGTGCTTCGTCCACGAGCATGACTGGAATATCGTCGCGAATTGGGTAGGCTAAACGATCGGCTTTGCAAATTAATTCCGTTTTTTCGGCATTTAAGTGCAATGGACTTTTGCATAGAGGGCAAACCAAAATATCGAGAAGACGTTTATCCATGATCTTATGTGGTGTGAGGTAGAAAGTTGCAGACGTTTACAAAGTGTAACGGTTTGGATCGGGTCTTTCTAGAATGGCTTGTATCCAATCAGCTAGGTCGTCTGGAATGCGTAAAGTCATGGGTACCACCCAAATGCGCTCATCATGGATATGGCCGCATTTCACTGCATCCTTTTCTGTAATCAGAATGCATGAAGCTTTCATGTCGGCAAAAAATTCAGGAGTGTAAGTAGCATGGTCCGGCAAAGGAATGCACTGAGCTGCGATGCCATGACGAAGCAGGTCATCAAAAAATCCTTGAGGATTGCCTAAGGCAGCAATAGCTTTAATTTTGTTTGGTAAGCAGGATTCTGCAATTTCTTCAAAAGATTTTGTATTACTTTGATTAATGAGTTGATAGGGAGTACCTAGTTGCGCCTTTAAAGTAAAAGCTCTTCGGCCTAAAAAATAATCGCCCATCTCCCCGGTAGTTTTTGCTGGCTTTGAATTGTCACTAAATAAAGTGGCATCTCTTTCACGATCGGCGGATTCACGAAGTGGCCCTGCAGGTAATAGAAAGTGATTGCCTTCGCCACGAGCATCGCGTACGACAAATTCAATATCACGGCCGCCTTCGCGTGCAGGCCAGCGTGTTAACCCCCGATGTTGTAAGCCATCATCACTAATGATGACATCCACATCGGGTGAGTGTTTTAGTAATTCGCGGATGCTCAATTTTCGTTTCGGGAATACCCAGAGTGGAAATTGATTATGGGTAAGTTTTGCTATAAGGACAGGCTCATCACCCACTAAACCCGGGTTTGAGTCACTATGAACTTGTTGAGGTGCTGAGAGTGTTTGTGATCCAAAGCCACGGCTGATAATTCCAGGTTTCCAACCTAGTTGGCTTAAGCGTTCAGCTAACGCAATCACGATAGGCGTCTTACCTGTGCCACCGACACGAATATTGCCTACAATGATGATGGGTACTGGTGAGAATTTTGGCTTTACTAAGTCTAGATCTACGATGAGTTTGGCAATTCGCAATACACATCCATAAATCCATGAAAGTGGCCACAAGAGCAGACTCGTGGGTCCGCGCCTTTCCCAGAACTTAGGGGCTTTGCGAAAGAAAGACCTAGTCATTATTTTGATGTGTTATTTCTTGGTTTGACTACTAAAGACAATATTAGTCAGGCTAGCATCGCGAGCTGCTTCTAGAGCGCTCATGACCGATTGGTGTGGCGCTTTAGCGTCTGCATCAATGTTTACTTGCGCATTGCTATTCGCTGCACTACTGAGGCTGGTCAATTGTTCAAGCGTAGTAGATAACTGAGAGCGATCTACTACTTTTCCATTGATGGCAAATCGACCATCACGACTAACGGCAATATGAATTTGTTTTACTTCGGCTTGTGCTTCACTTCCATTTGCTGTTGGTAGTGTGATTGCTAGTTCTTGAAATCGAGTAAAGGTGGTTGAGATCATTAAAAAGATTAATATCACCAAGAGTACGTCAATAAATGGAATGAGATTAATTTCAGGTTCTGCAGGTGTCGCCAGGGTTCCTAAAGAAAATCGTTTACGAGAGTTTGTGTTTAACCAATTCATAGGTAAATGAATATGAGCAACTTAGGAAGTTGAGGAATCAGTTGGATACAGCTTTTTGAATAACTGTCTCGTAAACTCTTCGCACTCTCGTTGGCGCTGGTTAGCCATTGCTCTTAACCCTCTCCATGCAGCTAAAGCTGGAATAGCAATCAGCAAACCAAATGCAGTGTTGTACAGCGCTACTGAAATTCCATGAGCAAGTTGTTGTGGGCTACCTGCAGCGCCCCCAACGTTGCTAACGCTACCTTGACTCCCAAAGATTTCAATCATGCCAACTACTGTGCCGAATAATCCAAGCAAAGGCGCGATAGTCGCAATGGTTGCCAAGGCGCCAAGATAGCGGTCGAGTTTCAGCCAAACGGACTGAGCTGTTGCTTGGAGCTCCTCTAGGGCAGCATCTGCGCTAGCGCCTAGACCTTTTTCTTTTAAAAGGCAGGCAAAGAGGCTTCCAGCCAGAGAGCTTTGCTGTAGGGACCCTATCTCAGGTTCGCTTACAGATTTGCCGGTAGAAAGGCTGTTGGCCAAGCTAAAAGCAGATTCCAGGCTTTTTTTGGGAAATACTTGGATTTGACGCAAATACCAGGCTCTCTCTATGACAATAGCCAATCCCAGAATGGAGATAATTAATAGGGGCCAGATGGGCCAACCGGCAGACAGTAAGATGGAGTACATAAGCTCAGTACTTTAGCTGAATTAAAAATCGTGTTCTGAAAGCTAGCCTGTGGATAACTCTGTGTGTAACTTTTCCTTAAGGCGGTTGTAAGTCATTGATTGATCATAGAACTTGGGTATTCTGACTTAGATTCTTTGAAATGATGTTTAATATTTATTGATATAAATCAATAGCTTATATCTAGTATGTTGGTTTTATGAGACGTTTTGGGTCAGTAGTTACTTACTTACATTAGTGTAATCCAGTGAAATTGGGCTTCTGTGGATATTTATGAGGCGCTAAGCCTGATGTTGTTGTAGATAAAGAGAAAAAATGTCGGAAATATCAAGGCAAATCCTCACTGTTGGCGATCTAAACCGCGCCATTGCTGCCTCCTTAGAGGAGCGTTTCGATACTGTTTTGGTCAGCGGGGAGATTTCGAACTTCAAAGCTTATGACAGCGGGCACTGGTACTTTTCGTTGAAAGATGAAGAAGGGCAGATCCGTTGTGTCATGTTTCGGGGAAGAAACGGGCAAGTAGGTTTTATGCCCCAGTCTGGTGACTTGGTGGAGGTAAGTGCTAACTTAGGAATATATGTTCCGAGGGGCGATATTCAGTTAACCATCCAATCTTTGCGTCGTGCAGGCATGGGTGGTTTGTATGCAGCATTTTTAAAGCTCAAAGCCAAGCTTGCTAAAGAAGGTTTGTTTGATGTGGATCGCAAACGCGAAATCCCAAGTCATCCGAGATCGATCGGCATCATTACCTCACCACAGGCTGCTGCATTGAAAGATGTGCTCAGTACGCTAGCTCGCAGAGCACCCCATATTCCGATTGTGATTTATCCAACACTGGTACAAGGACCTGATGCACCTGCCGGAATAATTGCAGCACTTAAAGCAGCAGAAAAAGAAAATACAGTAGATGTCATATTGCTAGTGCGGGGCGGCGGAAGTATTGAGGACTTGTGGGCATTTAATGATGAGCAGTTAGCTTATGCCATCGCGCAATCGAGTATTCCCATTGTCAGTGGGGTGGGACATGAAACCGATATCACGATTGCTGATTTTGTTGCTGACTTGCGTGCCCCAACCCCAACGGGAGCGGCTGAACTAGCCGCGCCGCGCAGGGATCAAATGTTGCAAGAGCTAGAAGCAATTAAACAGGCTATGCTGCAACGCGTACGTCAACGTGTAGAGCGCGAAGCGCAAACTTTAGATCAATTGGCTTTACGCCTTGCTCACGCCTTACCAAACCCTGATCGTATGCGTGAGCAAATCACGAGCTGGCAGCAGCGCCTCAATCAAGCTTGGTCTGTGCGAATGGATTCGTGGAAGCGTAATCAAGAGCACTTTCAATCACAGTTAGAGATGCTCAATCCACAGCGCACTTTAGAACGTGGTTATGCGGTAGTGCTCAATATTGCTGATGGCGTTCATGCCGTCCGTGAACCAGGTGATTTGCAAGTTGGGCTTGAGTATGAAATTCGTCTTGCGAAAGGCGCGGCAGTAGTGAAGTTAGGTGAGATTAAAGCAAATTAGCTAAAGCAAGTACTAGTAGGCATATGCAGCAAAAACTGCAGCATATAAGTGTTACAAAATATTGGGCTCAATCTCTAAGGTGACACCAAACTGCTCTTTTACCTTATCTTGAATTATTTTTGCTAGGGCTAATATGTCAGCAGCAGTTGCCCTGCCGTGATTGACGATCACGAGCGCTTGTTTTTCAAAGATACCCACTTTTCCGAAGCGCTGTCCTTTAAGTCCGCATTGATCAATCAGCCAGCCAGCTGCTAATTTGCGTTGATTGCCTGTATCTGGGTAAGAAACTAGTTTGGGGAATTTAGCCAATAGAGCTTCATATTGATTAGCGCTAACCAATGGATTCTGAAAGAAGCTGCCTGCATTGCCAATCACTTTGGGGTCGGGTAACTTGTTTGAGCGAACGGAGCAAACGGTTTTAAAAATGATCTGTGGAGTAGGACTTATTGATGCAATGGCTGCTAAGTCAGCGTAATGTGCTCTTGCTTGCCATGCCTTAGGTAGCTTGAATGTCACTTGAGTAACTACAAAGCGATTGGGATTTTTCTTAAAGATGCTATCTCGATAAGCAAACTCACACTCTGCATTAGTAAGTGCTACAAATTGATTGCTAGTGGTGTCGTAAGCTTTGACATGATCGATGTACTGATCAATCTCGACCCCATAAGCTCCAATATTTTGAATGGGTGCTGCGCCAACCGTTCCTGGAATGAGTGCCAAGTTTTCTAAGCCTGGCAAATCATTTTCCAATGTCCACTGGACTAGCTCATGCCAGTTCATACCTGCTCCCACCTCAAGAAGGGTGTTTTCGGAGTCGGCCCGAGTTATTTTTTGCCCGGCAATATTCATGAGCAGAGTTGCGCCCGATAAAACCGGTGGAAGAATGACATTACTGCCACCACCTAATACCCGCCACTTCCAATGGTTTTGAGTGATCTCCTGCATTAGTGATGGAATCTGCTCTGAATTCGTGATTTCATAAGCGCGCTCAGCCAGCACTTCTAGGCCAAAAGTATTGCGTGATTGAAGCTCAAGATTGAGGATCAATTTTGTTGGCGGAGGCGCATTTTTTGCACAGTTCATGCCACAATCTTATTCGTCTTCGGTTTTCTGGGAAAAATTTCTGGAAAATCCTACTATTGCAGCAGCTTAGTACTAGTTAATAACCGATATAAAGGAGTTGTGATGCCCTCATTTGACGTAGTTTGCGAACCGGATATGGTTGAGCTTAAAAATGCGATTGAGCAATCGAATAAAGAAATTAGTAATCGTTTCGACTTTAAGGGTTCCGATAGTCGTGTAGAGCAAAAAGACGAGGCCTTAATTTTGTTTGGTGATGATGACTTCAAATTAGGTCAAGTGCGTGATGTGCTGATCAACAAAATGGCCAAAAGAAACGTAGATGTTCGTTATCTCAAGGATGACAAAACAGAAACTATTGGCGGTGATAAGCGCAAACAAACAATGAAGATTCAAAAAGGAATTACTTCCGATCTTTCTAAAAAAGTCGTGCGCATTATCAAAGATAGCAAGATTAAAGTTCAGGCGAGTATTCAGGGTGATGCGGTTCGTGTTACCGGAGCGAAGCGCGATGACCTACAAGCCACGATGGCTTTGCTCAAAAAGGAAGTTACAGAAGCGCCATTGGGCTTTAATAATTTCCGTGACTAGTGCCCCAGCTTCCATAGCGCCAGTAAGCCAAGAGGCGATTGAGCGTTTTTGTGATGCTTGTTGGCTGGAAGATGGCTTAGCGCAAAATAGTTTATCTGCATACAGAAGAGATCTTTTATTACTGGCGCAATGGCTTCATCAGAACTCAGGTGCTGATTTATACAGCGTTACAGATAAAGATCTCACTGCTTATATCGCTCATCGTCGCGCGGATAAGGCAACTACCGCTAATCGAAGACTGACTGTATTTAAGCGTTTTTATCGTCATGCCTTACGCATGAATCTCGTGAAGTCAGATCCTTGTATTGGCTTACGTGCTGCCAAGCAAGCGATGCGCTTTCCCAAGACACTGAGTGAAGATCAAGTAGCTTCTTTGCTCAATGCGCCCGATGTTGAGACGCCTCTTGGTTTGCGGGATCGCACTATGCTTGAGCTAATGTATGCCAGTGGTTTGCGAGTTTCTGAAATCGTTTCGCTCAAAACTGTGGCATTAGGATTAAATGAGGGTGTGGTTCGCGTAGTCAATGGCAAGGGTGGAAAGGAGCGCTTAGTTCCATTTGGCGGCGAAGCAGGCCAATGGTTGCGACGTTATCTATCTGATGCAAGGACAATTTTGCTAGAGGGCAAAACAACGGATGCAGTTTTTGTAGGGCGTCACACGGGGACTGGTATGACGCGGCAAGCGTTTTGGGCCCTAATTAAGCGCTATGCAACCGTAGCCAATATTTCTGTTGCACTCTCCCCTCATACATTACGCCACGCTTTTGCAACACATCTATTGAATCATGGCGCAGATTTGAGGGTGGTTCAGTTGCTTTTAGGGCATGCTGATATCTCAACCACGCAGATATACACCCATATTGCGAGAGAGCGTCTTAAAACTATCCATCAACAGCATCATCCCCGTGGTGCTTGAGATATCCCAATATTTACCCCTGGCATATCTCGGATGCCAAGATTAGTGTTTAAGATAGCGTTATGGACCAAAA
>Ga0214207_1000304_pt1 | contig 15392 bp, 36 predicted proteins | sample TroBogEpilimnion_6_FD_153045 | JGI IMG/M metagenome (GOLD analysis project Ga0214207, IMG submission 153045) | Freshwater microbial communities from Trout Bog Lake, WI - 13JUL2009 epilimnion | ecosystem: Environmental > Aquatic > Freshwater > Lake > Epilimnion/Euphotic zone | place: Trout Bog... | reverse complement strand
ATGAGCAACGCAGGAGTCATCGCCGGAACGGTCGTGAGGTTCTACACCTCGTCGGCGTTCTCGGACGTCACTGGCACCGCAGCTGATCCGAGTGTGGTCGTGTTCGCGTACCAGGTCGGATCGAACCCGGTCCAGCAGGTGACGTACAACGCTCCTACCTCATGGGGAACCATCGTCAAGGACGGCACAGGGCTGTACCACGTTGACGTCGACACGACCGGCCAAGCCGGAGTCTGGACGTATGCGTGGGTCGGCACTGGCAACGTACAGACACGAGCGGAAGGACAACTCATGGTGAGTCCGGCGACGGTGGCTATCTAGTGAAACTCTCAGACGTGGAAAACGAGATGCGGAAGGACATCCTCTGCAAGTTCGGCGTGCTCCTCACCGACCTCGAACCGGATGACATTGAGACGATTCGAGGTTGGATCATCGGCGGTAGGTCATCGACCTACATGGCCGACGTTCTGAACCGAGCCAGCCATCCGATCAATCGGGACACGATCAAGGTTCACTTGCGTGGCCTCTGCATGTGTCAGAGCGAGACGCAGTTCCTCGGAGTATGGGACGCCTAGAGGATGCGGAGCCTGCTCCGCGCCACAAGTTGACGCACCCTACCGGCTGGGAGCCATCGCTCGAATGGACCGACACCGGAGGAGTCATCTCCACCGGACCTCTGGAGCACGAACCCGACGACGCACTATGGGAGCACCTCATAGGCGATTGGGGCCTGAGTCCTCGTTCTGTACGAATCATTCCCGGTTCCGTACAGATTCGAGCATGGGACGCTCAGACCGCCAACGGCATCGAGCGACTGCGCTACTACCGAGCACGCATCGAGCCGCTCGCACGCATCTCCGACCCGGACGACGTCGCTGCACTCTGCAAGATGATTGAGAAGCGCAAGCCGAAGGCAGTCCAGGCGGTCGGCGGCGAACGCACCATGCTCGTCGCTCTGTCGGACTGGCAGATCGGCAAGGCTGGCGAGCGAGGCGGCGGAACTCCTGAGACCTGCGAGCGCATCCTTCGCTCACTGGACCGACTTGTCGATCAGGTCAAGCAGCTGCGGAAGGTCGGACGTGCGCCAGACGCAGTCGCACTCGTCGGCCTCGGAGATATGGTCGAACAGTGCAGCGGCCACTACGCCATGCAGACCTTCAACGCCGACCTAGACCGCAGAGAACAGATGCGAGTCGCTCGCCGTCTGATCCTCGCCTACGTCGAAGCGATGGTCGACCTCGGCTTGCCAGTCGTCCTCGGCGCGGTACCAGGCAATCACGGAGAGAACCGAAACTCCTCCGGCAAGGCGTACACGACTTGGACTGACAACGACGACCTCGCAGTGTTCGAGACGGTCGGCGAGATTCTCAGCGCCAACCCTGCAAGATACGGCTCAGTCAACGTGCCGCTCGGAGCGATTGCAGACGACCTCACGATGACGCTCGAACTCTCCGGCGTCGCAGTCGGCTTCGCTCATGGTCATCAGATCAGGTCAGGCGGACCGGAGAAGTGGTGGCAAGGTCAAGCCCTCGGACGCCAGAAGATCGCCGACGCTTCGATCATGGTCCTCGGACACAAGCACCATCTCTACGTCTCGGAGTCGTCAGGCCGGACAGTCATGCAGTGTCCAGCGCAGGACGGAGGCTCGTATTGGTGGACTGCTCAGACTGGCAACGAGTCACCGGCTGGCCTCCTCAGCGTCGTCGTCGGCGCAGCTTGTGGTCCTCGAGGCTGGGACGACCTCGCCATTCTCTAGGCGTCCCAAAGGCTCCACCGGTGTACCGCATGGCCTAGTAGGTTCGGTCCTCCTATGGCACCTGAACTCCTCCTCCGACTGTCCTGCGGCTGCGTCGTCACCCTTCACCAAGGGCCGACCTACGAGATCATGTTCGGTCGATTGCCGAGGACTGTCGCCGAGGTCGAAGCAGCGCACCAGCACGCCGCCTAGCGCCATTTCTGAAAGTTTCTAAAACTTTGTAAAAGGTACTTGTGCTCTGCTCCGTTCAGGTATACGGTAAACACATGGCAACAACGCCAACGGAGCCGGAGGAGGCCCAAATGTCACAGTCCACTGCAATCGCAGAGACCAACGCTCAGATCGCTGAGCGCATCGCCAAGCACGTCAGCACCGAGGGTCGCTGCTTGACCTGCGGTCAGTTGCCATCTCGTCCTTACCGACGCGTTGCTCACTCCGGCATTGTCATCGAAGGCTGCATTGCTCCAGCGCACGTCGGCCACGTCGCCGACAAGTGGATGACGCGTTCGGCGGTCCAGAAATTCATCTCGGATCAGTTCCGCAAAGCACAGACCGACGCAGCCGAGTGGCTCGCTAAGTACGGAAACTGAGGAGGAGAACCATGAACAACACACTCACCTTTCACTGGCTCGGCGGACGCACGATGCTCTGCGAGACCTGCGCTACCGAGGCGCGTGACGAGGGCGACATCGTGACGCCATTCACGCCAGAGCAGCACGCCGACTGCCAGCGCATTTATGGGACGTATCGCTGCGATTGGTGCGACACGCCAGCGCGCTGATCGGACCACTACTTACGGAGCCGGACCCGTGCCGACTTCGTGAGGAGCAGTCCGCTCCGAATCTGAGAGGAGAAGGTTATGGAACTCAATACCGGCGACATCGTCTGGATCAAGGACAACGAGGAGCGAGAGTTCAAGGGTCGCATCGCTGAGGACCCTGCGGAGACCGCCAAGTACGTCGTCTGCGAGCCGACCATCGGCCACATCGTTCGGCTCGTCATCCCTCGGTCGTGGATCGTCCGAGTCATCAAGGGCTGAGCGTCATGGACATTGTGACTGACGGCGAATACGCTGAGACTACGAAGGGAGGCCAAGTGCCCGAACTACTTATCTGCGAGGAGACTGGCGAGATTGCGTGCGAGCGTCATCTGCCAGACCCGGTACTGATCCACGTCAAGGCTCATCAGAGCGAGTCGGCCTACCACGTCGACGGCGAGACGTGGAAGCGATTGTCGGCACACGAGATCGTTACGCTCAGCGACGCCATGCACGCCGAAGTGCGGTGCGATCAGGAGGTCAAGTGAGAATCATCAAAGAGCTGAAGAACAACATTGACGGCTGCGTCGTTCACACTCGCATCGTCGAGGACGACGTCACCAAGGAGAGCGGCCACGTCGTCGTCATCTCCAGCGTCGCTCCTATCGGCTCCACGCTCTGCACTCACGAGGACGCAGACTCATGGCCGAACGATATGGACGAGCGACTTGTCCAGGCCTATATGGACGCCATGCACTCGGACTCGCTGCGCTTCGCTCGCAACTACCGACTCTGCAAGGACCGCTAGTGGCCGAGATGTTCCTCGATGCGATCCGAGACCCTTGGCGGCTGGATTCGTATTGCAGGGATATGGACCCTTCCGAGTTCTTCACGGAGCCGGGGAAGATGGTCAGCGCCGAGGTGATCTACGCCTGCGGAGTCTGCAAGGTTCGGGCCGAGTGCCTTGAGTACGCATTGACCGAGAACATCAAGTACGGATATTGGGGAGGGAAGTCACCTCGCCAGCGTCAGAAGATCAAGAGGGACAGGAGACGACGATGGACGACCGATTGAACTTGAGCATTGCACGCATCAGAGCGAAGCACGAGGCCGACCAGTACGGCTCCGAGGTTCGCACGACCATCGCCAAGTTGCTTGAGGAGATCGACCGGCAGCACCGAGAGATCGAGTCGCTGAACACCGATCTCCTGTTCTGGATGCGCCGAGCAAGTAACTAGACACAAGAGGATACGTTGTGTATTCTCATTGGCAAGACGTGGATTCTGAGGAGGACCCAATGACTAAGACAGCACTCGCCCTTCGCTGGGCCGCAGTATTCGCAACACCGACCGCGCTGATCATGCTGATCATCCACAACCCATCGCAGCTGAGCGACCTTCTGCTCGTCGCTTCGACTGGATTGCTGGGCGCAGCCATCGGTACGTTCGTCGGCGAGGTTCGAGGAATGGATTGGTGAGGCCACGACGCACGCCAGCCACGCTGACCACACGACTGAGCGACGAGGCCATCGAGCGCCTCGGAGTGATCGCCTTCTCCAAGGGTCTGACCAAGTCAGAACTCGCACGAGAAGTCTTGACCGCATACCTAGCGGAAACAACAGGGGAGGAGACCCTATGACAACAGCAAGTATCTACCAGCGCATGAGCGCAGTCATGGCCGACGTCGGGCCAGTGGCGAAGAACGGACGGAACGAGGCGCAACGCTTCAACTTCCGCTCGATTGACGACACTGTCCAGGCGGTTCACGTCGCACTCGTCAAGCATGAGGTCACGGTTCTTCCGAACGTGCTCCACATCGAGACGAGCCAAGTGCAGACGTCGACCGGCAAGACGAGCAATCAAACAGTCGTGACTGTCGAATACACCTTCGCAGCACCGGACGGCTCAACGGTTCGGACTGTCATGGCAGGCGAGGCGATGGACGCAGGCGACAAGGCGACCTCGAAGGCGCTGAGCATGGCGTTCAAGTACCTCCTGTTCCAGACGTTCACGATCCCGACTGGCGAGCGTGACGCAGACGCCGACGTTCACGAGGTCGCACCGACGCCGGCGAAGTTGACGGAGAAGCACAAGACGGCGATCCGCCAAGCCGGAGCAGCCGCAGGAGTTGAGGGTCCAGCCCTCAAGGACAAGATCAGCGAGATTCTTGGACGAGACGTCGATGGCTTCCACGCCATGAGCGTCCAAGACGCAGAGACCGTGTTGGCGCAGCTGACGACGGAGAAGGGAAGTGCAGCATGAAAGGACACTCGATTGCACGAGTGGCAAAGGAGCCGGAACTCCGGTTCAGTAATGACGGCAAGCCGTGGGCTACCTGCCGAGTCGGTCTGGAGGCCAGAGTCAAGGTTGACGGCGAGTGGAAGAACGAGGTGACGTGGGCCACGCTCAAGGCGTTCGGTCCAGTCGCCGAGCAACTCTGCGAGACGTCGGTGAAGGGGACCAGGCTTCTCGTCGTGGGCGAACTCAAGCCGAACTCCTACGTCAACAAGGCAGGCGATACGGTCAACGACTTTGAGTTCGTCGCCGACGAGATCGGGTTGGACATTCGCTTCGGCATCGAGCAGGGCGACCGGAAGGCCTACGGCCAGTCTGGAGATCCGTTCTAATGGCGAAGAACGTCACCACCGTCCGGCTGGACGACGATCAGATCGAGTTCCTCGATGCGTTCGCTGCTCAGCACAACACCAAGCGAGCCAACGTGATCCGCTCATGCATCCGAGCGGTCATGGACCACGAAGCCAAGAAGCAGGAGGAGAACTGAAATGCGAGACAAGCACATCATCACGCTGGAACTGACCGGCGACGTCTACAAGGAACTGGCAGAGGAGGCCGAGCGCCAGCGCATCGGCACCTCGACGCTCTGCCTCCGCATCCTTCAGGATTGGGCCGAGTGCGATCCTTCCGATGAGGAGCTTGAGGTCTAGTGAAGCGCAGTCCGCTCCCTCGCCGGACACCGCTGGCACGTCGATCCTCCAAGGGTCGCCAGCAGGACCGGACGAGGGCGCTACTGCGGTTGCAGTTCATGGCGAAGCATCCTCAGTGCGAGCGATGCGGTCAACAGTCAACCGACTGCCACGAGATCATCCGACGCAGTCAAGCCAAGGACGCAGCCATCCGGCCTGAGTTGTTCGTCGCACTCTGCCGAGCCTGTCACCAATGGGCCACCGAGAACCCAAGCCACGCTCACCGAGACGGCTTCGTGTTGTGGTCATGGGAAGATGACGAGCAGAGCCTCGAACTGGCGAGGCTGATCAGACGCAAGAGGTTCTTCGGATGAGCAACCCAAACAAAGCCAAAGGCGATCAGTTTGAGCGCGACACGGTCGGAGTGTTCCAGGCGCTCGGCATGGAGTACGTCGAACGTGCATACGGAGCCGGTCGGCACGATGACAAGGGCGACATCGACGGCCTGCCTCGTTGGATCATTGACTGCAAGAATCACGCGCAGCTGAAACTCAGCGAGTGGCTTGATTCGGTCCACGCCAAGAAGCGCCATCGAGACGACTACGGCGCAGTCATCGTCAAGCGTCGGCTCAGAGGGCCAGAGGAGGCCTATGCAGTTCTCCGGCTAGATGACTTCGTCCGGCTTGTTTCAGAGGCTGAGAACGCCGAATAGAGGCCTCTCAGGGGATTCTGAGTCCCCACACTCGTCTGCGGTGATGCGATAGAGTGTATTTAGACCAAGAAAGCGAGAAGCCCCGGCGATCATCCGCGCCGAGGCTTCTCATTAGAGCCTGCGAAGGAGGCCCTGAATGAGTGTATTCTACCTGCCCCGAGTAACGGTGGCAACGACGTGAGCGAGAACCCGAGAGTCAAACTCAGGCGCGGTCCCTACGTCATCGTTCCGAACTGGATCAACGAGTCGGGCATTTCCGACCGAGCGTTGCGACTCTGGACGATTCTCTACAGTTACGCAGACCGAGAGACCGGAAGTTGCTGGCCGCACCGAGCGACGCTGGCAAAGCGTCTGAGGGTCTCATCATCTCGCACTGTTGACCGCTACATGAAGGAACTTGTCAAGATCGGATGCGTTGAGATCGAGCACCGATTCACCGATTCGGGAGCACAGATCGGCAGCGTCTATCACTTGTTTGAGGAAGATGGGCGAGTCAGGGATTGCTCAGGGGGTGCGCAACATCTTGCGCAGGGGGGGAGTCACAGATTGCTCACAAGAGAAGAACAAGAACCAGTAGAACAAGAACCAATGAACGCGCGTACGTTCTCGTTTGAGGTTGAGACTCTGAGTGGACTCCTCGCTGATCGAGTGCAGGACAATCATCCGACTCGCCAAGCACCTACGGTCAACGATGCATGGCTCCTCGCCATTGACCGCATCATTCGCATCGACGGCTTCACCTACGACCAAGTCCGGGACGCAATCTTCTGGGCGACCGACGACGACTTCTGGATGGCGAACATTCGCAGCGCGAAGAAACTCCGCAAGCAGCTGCCGACGATCCTGCTACAAATGCAGCGCAAGACTCCCGACGAGAAACGCCGCTCGGAGCGGAGTGAAGAAATCAGGCGAATCATGGAGGAGGGCAAGTGAACACAACGCAGGTCGACAAGACCATCGACTACATCGAGGGGAGGTGGGGCCGCAAGGTCGACCCGAAGCACAGTCGGGCATGGATCGACGTGCTCACGCCTCTCAGCGAGGACCAGGCACAACGAGTCATCGACGGACTTGGCAAGACGGACGGTTACATCACGCCGCAGTCATTCGAGCGAGCGTTCAAGGCCTCACGGCCAGCGCATGAGCGACCCGAGCGCCAGAAGCCTCAGTGCGGAACGTGCGCGGGGAACTTCTGGATCGAGGCTGGAACTCTGCAAGACGGAGTGCTCCGAGACTTCCAAGGCGTTGATCATCCGAACATCGTCTCGCAGGTTAAGCGTTGTCCAGACTGCGTCGAACGAGGCATCCCTGCACCGGTCGCTAAGGAGCCGGTCGTCCCGATGCCTTCCTACGTCAAGGCCGCTCTGACGAACGCCAAGATCGGAGCCGAGCATCGAGGGGAGGTGGAGGTCATCGAGCCGGATGACGACTTCTTCTAAAGACACTTGCAATCTGTCGCCAATGCGAATACGTTCATAGACAACCAAACAGAAGGAGGACCGACGTGGGAGTCGATCTGAAGTGTGAGTACCTGCCGGACATTCCAGTCACGGCCAAAGTCAGCGAGCAGAGCCGTGAGGAATGGCTCGCTCAGAGAAGCACCGGTATCGGTGGGAGCGACGCAGCTGCGATCCTCGGCATCTCGCCTTGGACGTCCGGCTGGGCGCTCTGGAAGGAGAAGATCGGCGAGGCACCGCCAGTCGCCGAGACCGACGCCATGCGCCGAGGCACCGAGACGGAGCCGATGATCCGCAAGGCCTTCGCAGCCGTCACCGGCTTCGAGGTAGTGACGACGGACTACTCCTACCGTCACCCTGAGATTCCTTGGATGCTCGCCAACCTTGACGGACTCGTCTTGGACGACTTCACCGGCAAGCCACGAGCCATCTTGGAGATCAAGAACAGCCACAACGCACGAGGCTGGCGAGACGGAGTACCGGACTACTACGTCTCACAGGTGCAGCACTACATGGCGGTCGTCAACATTGACCTCGCCTACGTCTGCGTCCTGCTGGACGACCACGAGTTGCAGTGGTTTGAGGTTCCAGCGGACCCGGCCTACCAGTCGGCGCTGATCGCTCAAGAGGGATTGTTCCACGACCTGATCGTCAACAAGATTGAGCCGGAAGTTGACGGCACTGACTTAGAGATGCTCCGCAAGGTCTACAAGGCGGAGGTGGGAAAAGCCAAAGAGATCGAGCCCGACGTGCTCGCCGCCGTTGAGGACCGCCAGCGCATCGCAGCCGAGATCAAGGCGCTCAAGGCTCAGCAGGAGGAGTGCGAGGCGCTGATCATGCGTGCGCTCGAGGACGCCGAGATCGGCACCTTCGACGGCAAGGAAGTCGTCTCATGGAAGCAGCAAGCGTCCAGGCGCTTCGACTCCAAGGCCTTCGGCGACGCACACCCTGACCTCCTTGACCAGTTCAAGGCCGAGTCAGTGACCCGAGTCCTGCGCTTCAAGGCGGTGAAGTGATGAACCTTGAGAACAAGGTCCTCATCGACGTGGACGAGTACAGGCTCCTCCTGAACGTCTACTTCACCGGCTGCATCAACACTCGGTTCCCCGAGCAGACCGCTGGCGAGTTCAGCGCAGCGTTGGCCGACTACAACATCTGGCGAGCGAACAACTACGAGTGGCTGAAGGAGGAGGCATCGTGAGCGCCATCCTCTACATCGAGATGATCGACGAATGGCTTGAGGAGCAGGATGAGAAGGGAGTCTGCAAGGTGAGCGCCGACGACCTCGGCGACCTTATCCGCTACCTGCAATCGCTCCAGCCTGTTCAGGCCGACCTGTTCAGCGCAGGATCGTTCCACGCCAGCGACCCGGAGACCTCACGCAAGGCGGCGACCAAGCCGAGCAACGTGATCCGATTCGGGACGCAGCGTTATCAGCTGCTTCACCGATTCATCCTCGCCAACGACACCGGACTCACAGACGAGGAGGCCGGGAAGCGTGCAGGCGTCGGCGGATACAACGAGCGACGTCGATGCTCCGACCTGCGCCGGATGGGACTGATCGAGCCGACCGGCACGACCCGACGCACCGACACCGGACACGAGGCGATGGTCTGCCGAGCCACCGACGCCGGACGACGAGCACACTTGGACGCCATCAGATACAAGACGGAGGAGAACTCATGCTCATCAACGACGACTGGATTGGTGCAGGCATGATTGAAGCCCTTATCTGCGAGAACTGCAACATCGTCTGGCACCGCAAGCAGGCTCCAGGTCGCAAGCCTCGGACCTGCGACCAGTGCGGCTCAAAGTCGGAGCGAGTCGCTCCACCGGCACCACAGAGGGACTGGAGGGACAAGGCGGCGTGCATCGAGGCCGAGTCCGCTCTGTTCTTCCCAAACACCAAGGACCACTACGAACACGAATACGAAGCGTTCATGGTCTGCAACCGTTGTGAGGTTCGCCAAGAGTGCTTGCGTTACGCCGTCGAGCATCACGAGACCATTGGCATCTACGGCGGCATGACACCAAAGCAGCGTCAGAAGATGAGTGGAAAGGTGAGCGCATGAATCGCAACCGAGACGAGTGTTGGTTCTGCGCCGGATACAGCAAGCACCAAACACTCAAACCCGATGGCCGACCGCTCTGCGATCAGTGCAAGGCGCAACTCCAAGACTTCCAGTCGTGGCTGAGCAAAGGGTGTGTGGCATGAACGCAGTCAGTCTGTTTACAGGCGTGGGAGGCTTTGACCTTGCGCTAGAGCGAGCAGGCGTTCCAGTCGTGGCAGCAGTTGAGTGGGACAAACAGGCGTCAGGAGTTTTGGCGCATCGCTGCATCGAGCAAGGCCAGTTGAAACTATGGAGGACAAAGTGAGCGACAGTCAGTTCTTATTGGATTGGTGCATCGGCATGATCATCGGCACCGCAATCGGCACCGGCCTGAGCATCGCGTTCATCAAGTGGCGCTGGATGGACGACGACGACCCGACCGTTCGAGCACAAGCAGCGATCAAAGCAGCAAGGAGGAGCGATGGAAGGTAGCGCAGAGAACCGATCAACGGACCGCATGAACGTAGCGATGCAGACCGACCAGCCCACAGAAACACTCGGATCACCGCAGGATCAACACGACCGTAGCGACACCGTGACCATCACGAGCAGCACTTTAGGGCAGCGGGATGTAACACAAAGTGACTTAGGGGCAGATTCCGTGACCATCACGATCAGCCGAGACGTCGCTAAAGACCTTGCCGAACACGACCTCAAAGACTGGAAGGTCATCAGCCCCGAATTGACCGAAGCCTGCCGAGCAGCACTAGAGGGGGAGCGATGAGTTGCGCCCAGCATGATGAGTTCAAGTTTGACGCTCGCTGCACTTGCACCGTGACCGTCACGATCAGCCGAGAGTTGGCGACAAGCATCGCCAGATGCAGTCCAGACCACGACGAACTCGTGAGCGCTTGCCGAGCGGCATTGGAGAACAAGTAATGGCTCAGGGATACATCGGACAAGTCCAAGTAGACGAGCAACTGGACTACGACGAGCTGCAAGTCGGCGACATCGTGACGTGGAAGTCAGCCGAAGGCGACCTCTACGAAGTCGTCGCCGTCTACGACAAACGGATTGGGCTGACGACGCCGAAGGGCGGACGCTGGAACCCTCCGGCGAAGTGGTTCAGGAAGGTGGGAGAGAAGTGATTGAGACGAACGTATGCGGATCATGTTTCAAGACGTGGAACCGCAAGAAGATGCCAGGCCGCAAGCCACGATTCTGTCCGCAGTGCGCCGGTGCCAACTCGGGCCGAGCGATTGACACAAAGATTCGAGTCGTCTGCCCTCGATGCCAAGGGCCCGTGAAGGTGCTCAACTCATGGCGCACCGGATACGACCTCAACATGATCGTCAAGTGCACCGCCAGCCAACGATGCCGACACACTTACACCGTCACCATGACCATCATCCTCAACGAGATGGACGGCGACGGCGAGGTGAACTACTGCAACACCGAACTCGGATACCAGCGCCACGTCCGAGCCAATGAGGAACCCTGCGAGGACTGCATCACCGCTCACGCTCGCACCGCCTACGACCGGAAGCGAGTGAACGCATGAAAGGCATGAGAGTCTGGCAGTGTCCTAAGTGCTTGGACAAGACTCAGGCTAAGGCGCTCGAAGTGATGCATCGGTGTCCGATGAACCGGAACCGAGTCACGAACTACCTTTTGCTCGAGGAGGCAAAGGAGTAGCCTCAACGTCATGGCCGACGCCGATGACCTCCAGCAGCTTCTCCAGGTATTCACCAAACTCCTTACGACGCAGGTGCGGATGGAGCGCAAACTGGACGAGGTGCTCGCCGAGTTCCAAGACTACGAGATCGAGAACGACGAGGACCACGAGAACGTGATCAGGCCGGAGGCGAACTTCGACGTCTGGATCACGACTACTCATTGGGCCAGTTTCCTCCCAAACGCCGCCAACTCGGGACTCAGATGGGAAATGCACGAACCCGATGAAACTTGACCTCTCAGGAAACAACCGGCACGCCGAGGTCGTGAACCTCGCAGCCGAGCGCAACCGACGCAGGCCCGAGACGCCTCCACCGTTCTGCTCCGCTTGCGTCTCAGGCGCTCGTGCGTTCCTTAGAGGCGAACCCGAGCCGATCAGCGAGAGCAAGGTGCTCCAAGTCCTCGAAGGCTTCTGTCGCCAGAGCCAAGACAACTTCGCCGAGTGCCCTGCCAGCCGTTACTAAAACGGCACACTCCTGACCTACGCTTGCCAGAGCAAGTCGTCCCCACGTCCGACTTGTGCGCCTAGAGCGACGGCGGAGGTACCACCTCCTCCGGTCCTCCGCCCTCGCTCGGCGCAACGTGGAAAGATGGGATACATGGGCAGGCCGACGAAACTGACGCCAGAGTTGCAAGAACGCTTCGTGGCATTGGTGCGCGCCGGTAACTACATCGAGACCGTCTGCAACGCAGTCGGCATCGGCTCATCGACGTTCTACGACTGGATGGAACGAGCCGAAGCAGGCGAGCAACCGTATTCGGACTTTGCGGACGCAGTAAAAAGCGCGGACGGAATGGCCGAGATGGAAGCGGTCGAAGGCATCCTCACCCACGCAGCTGAGACGTGGCAGGCGTTCGCATGGTTCCTTGAGCGCAGGCATCCGAAGCGGTGGCGAGCCGTGTCCAAGATCGAACAAGACGTAAAGATTACAGACGAGGGGCCCGATCCAGATGAAATCGCCGAACGCATCAGAGCCGTCCTTGCCGCCAGATTGGGAGACGTGGCCGAAGTGGGACCAGGCACTCCTGCTCTGGACAGCCCTCCTAGCGAGGCCTGAACAACTCACTCCGACCGGAGACTGGCTGACGTGGCTCGTCATGGCCGGTCGTGGATTCGGCAAGACACGCCTCGGAGCCGAGGACGCTTCCCTGTTCGCACGTCAGAACCCGATGGCTCGCATCGCATTCGTCGGAGCCACGAGTGCGGATACGCGAGACACGATGATCGAAGGCCAGTCGGGACTCCTGAGCATCGTCCCTGCCGAGGCCCTGCGTGGTGGCTCAGTCTCAGGCGCATGGAACCGTTCGCTCGGCGAGTTGTTCTTCGAGAACGGCACCAAGATCAAATGCTTCTCGGCTGAGGAGCCGGACAGACTACGAGGACCGCAGCATCATCGAGTGTGGGCCGACGAACTCGGAGCGTGGCGCTTCGAGGAGACGTGGGATCAGTTGCAGTTCGGCCTGCGACTCGGCGACAAGCCACAGGTGGTCGTGACGACGACTCCGAAGCCGACTCCGCTCATGCGTCGTATCCTCGCAGCCGATACGACTCTCGTGACGAGAGGCTCCACGTTCGACAACGCAGCCAACCTCAGCCCTGCTGCCCTCGCAGTCCTCAGAGACCGCTACGAGGGGACACGCCTCGGACGCCAAGAGTTGTTCGGAGAGTTCCTCACCGATACCCCCGGAAGCCTCTGGACCGCAGCCATGCTTGATGACAACCGAGTCGACCAGGCGCCCGAACTCGTGCGGATCATCGTTGCCATCGACCCTGCCGTCACCTCCGGCGAGGACAGCGACGAGACCGGCATCGTGGCCGTTGGCAAGGGAACGGACGGCCACGCATACGTCCTCGCTGATCGCTCCTGCCGAGAGAGTCCGAACGGATGGGCACGCCGAGCCGTCCAGTTGTTCGAGGACTACGGAGCCATCGGAACCATCGTCGGCGAGAAGAACCAAGGCGGCGACCTCATCGAGATGACCGTCCGCTCAGTCAGCCCCGGCGTACCGTACAAGGGCATTAGCGCCAAGATCGGCAAGCGACTCCGAGCCGAACCCATCGCAGCCCTCTACGAGCAAGGCCGAGTCCACCACGTCGGCACGTTCCGAGAGTTGGAGGACCAGATGACCGGTTGGCTCCCTGACTCGGGCTACTCACCGGACCGCCTTGACGCACTCGTCCACGCCATCGCCGAACTGGACCTCGCTCGAGGATCGTCGGCTGATAGGTTCCTTCTAGCAGCGGCTCCACCTTGCCCTGCGTGTGGCGTGTCAAACTATCCCGAGGCTCTACGTTGCCAAGCCTGCAACTACGCACTACAAGGAGCGAGCGCATGATTCCGAAGGCCGACGCATAGTGGCGCTCCGTGACAGGTTCAAGAAGGCCGAGCAGCCGGACATCTCCGAGATTGTCGCTGAAGAAGTAGCGAAGGCGCTCGGAAACACGCCGTATGCGAACTCAGGCGGCTCAGTCGCAACGCTTCCGTCCTACGGCCAGAACTCAGGCGGCGACGGACTCCTCCAGACTCCAGGCACGCCAGCCGTTCCGCTTCCTCGTCCGGGGACCTCGTTCGGCTCGCAGCTGGGACCGGCTCAGCCGTTCTTGCCAGCACCGCTTGATCCTGTTGAGGACTCAGGCCGAGCGATCCCTCGTAAGTACGAGTATCAGGTCGCATGGAACCTCCAACTCTCCAACGACAAGGGCACGCCTTGGTCAGTGCTGAAGGCGCTCGCTGAGCAGTGTGACGTCATCCACCGCTGCATCGAGATTCGCACCGCCGAGGTAGTCGGACTTCAGTGGGCATTCACCGTCTCCGACGCTGCGGTCGTGGAGATCATGAACGAGCAAGAGTGCTCGCACGCCAAGGCCATGCAGATCGCTCGGGACACCCATGCCGAGGAGATCGACCGACTCACGCAGTTCTGGAACTCGCCCTACGCACACGGCGACCGCCTGTGGTCTGAATGGATCACCGAGGCGCTCTGGAACCATTTCACCTACGACGCCTTGGCTATTTATCCTCGCTACAACCTCGGCGGCGACATCATCGGCTTCGACGTCATCGACGGTTCGACCATCAAGCCACTCCTCGACAACCGAGGCGACATCCCGGCTCCGCCCTCACCGGCCTATCAGCAGATTCTTTGGGGCTTCCCTCGTGGCGAGTACCAGGCGTCACCGCACGCTGACGGCGAGTTCGTAGCCTCCAAGACGAGCGACGGACCGCAGAAGGACGCCCTCGCCTACTTCGTCCGCAACCGCAGGACGTGGTCGCCATACGGCTACTCCACCGTCGAAGAATGCATCCCGGCAGCCACGCTCTACCTCGAGCGCCAGACGTGGATGCGTGCCGAGTACCTCGAAGGCACCATGCCCAAGACGTTCATGCGGACCGACTCGCAGGAGTTCGACCCGATCAAACTGGCGTCGATGGAGCGAGTGCTCAACGACACGCTCGCAGGCTCCACGAACGAGCGCCACCGGATCAAGATGCTTCCGCAGGGCTTCGACCCGATCTTCCCTCCAGAGATTGACGAGCGGTATAAGCCCGACTACGACGAGTGGATCATCAAGCAGATCGGCTCCAAGTTCGGCGTCATGCCCACGCAGCTCGGGATCATTCCTCACACCGGCCTCGGTGGTAAGGGCCAGCAGGAAGGCGAGCAGGACCAAGCCGAGTCAATGTCCAAGCGTCCGCTCGAGACGTGGCTCGCCGAAGTCATCAACTCATTGAGCCGTCGCTTCCTCGGTTCGACCGGAGCCGTGACATTCGTGCTGCGAGCCGAGGAGACTGCGAGCCGTGAACTGGAGCGCACCAAGGCGCTGCAAGCCGCGCTCTACTCCGGCCAGAAAACGCTGAACGAAGTCCAAGCCGACCTCGGCCAGCCGCTTTACGATATGCCAGAGGCCGACGAGCCATTCATCGTCGCCGGTAACGCCATCACGTTCCTCAAGGGTCTCCTCGATGTCGACGGCGCTGGCGAGACCATCGGCCAGACTGC
>Ga0214207_1000303_pt1 | contig 15394 bp, 20 predicted proteins | sample TroBogEpilimnion_6_FD_153045 | JGI IMG/M metagenome (GOLD analysis project Ga0214207, IMG submission 153045) | Freshwater microbial communities from Trout Bog Lake, WI - 13JUL2009 epilimnion | ecosystem: Environmental > Aquatic > Freshwater > Lake > Epilimnion/Euphotic zone | place: Trout Bog... | reverse complement strand
GTCGGTCTTTCTTACGATCGTGAGATAGATCTTGTTCACGTTTGGCCTTGGCGATATGCACCATCGCCTCACCTTTTTTGGTCACGCGAATACTCAGCTCTTGGTCTGTCTGTTCAACCAAAATATTGGCGTATCCCGCCAGCAACAACTCCATCGGCGACCAATCCAAGGGATCAACATTTTTTGTGGTCGACGCTCGGCCATCGAATTGGACAATCTGCAGCCAAATCTTCTCCTTGAGCAAAACCGGCTTGATATCGATCCGCTCAGCCGGCGTCTGCATGTTTCGGCGTCGCCCCGAGAGAACCACCCGGACCAGCGTCGAAGTATTCGATATCGCTAAAGCCGCTTGATTGACTGCTTCTTCGAACGCGACCGCCATATGTGAATTGTAGGTGCATTCCGAAGAGTTATTGCAAAGTATTCGCGTGTAGCGCTATTCGGTCGCCCGTTCTAAAATTTGAGCATGCAATCAACCACCTCTTGGCTCTTCACTCGCCGTTTGGTCATTGATTTGTGCCGTACATCGTCTGCCAGCTGCTGATTCTCAACGCACCTGCACGGCCAGCAATTCACTGAAAATTTTTATACCTCTTTATATGTAGTAATTACCAATCAATGCTTCGTCACTAATTAGTAGCCCACAACAAGGAGAAATCATGGCTCTGTACAACAACATCACCGAAGTAGTCGGCAACACCCCACTCGTGCGTCTTAACCGCATCACACCAGGCGGCGCGCATGTGTATGCAAAGCTCGAGTTCTATAACCCCACCAGCACCGTCAAGGATCGCATTGGTATTGCGATGGTGGATGCCGCAGAGGCATCAGGCGAATTAAAGCCGGGCGGAACAATCATCGAAGCGACATCGGGCAACACCGGCATCGCCCTCGCCATGGTTGGCGCGGCGCGCGGCTACAAAGTTATTTTGACGATGCCCGATTCCATGTCGAAAGAACGACGCGCATTACTTCGTGCATTCGGCGCTGAACTCGTTCTCACTCCTGCTGCAGAAGGAATGCGTGGCGCCGTCGCCAAGGCGGAAGAACTCGGCAAGGAACCTGGCTCGGTACTTGTTCGTCAATTCGGCAACCCAGCCAACCCAGCTATTCACCGCAAGACAACCGCAGAAGAGATCTGGCGCGACACCGATGGAAAAGTTGCGGCACTTGTTGCTGGAATTGGAACCGGCGGCACAATCACCGGCACCGGACAAGCACTTAAGGAAAAAAATCCAAGCATCAAAGTCTTCGCGGTGGAACCTGCAGCTTCGCCAATCCTTAACGGCGGAACTCCAAGCGGCCACCCACTTCAGGGCATCGGGCCAAACTTCGTTCCAGACATCTTGGATACAAAGATTTATGACGAAGTCTTTGATGCACCGAACGACGAGTCCATCGCCTTCGCGCGTCGCGCCGGAAAAGAAGAGGGAATCCTCGCTGGAATTTCTTCAGGCGCGGCTTTGTGGGCTGCTGCTCAAGTCGCTCAACGTCCAGAATTCAAAGACAAGATTGTCGTGGTCATCATTCCTTCATTTGGCGAGCGTTACCTATCCACCGTGCTCTACCAAGACTTGATGGATTAATTGATCGCCATGTTCAACGTATTCCGCCGGATCAACGAGGATTTAAACACCGCCCTCCTTCGTGATCCTGCCGCGCGAAACAAGCTCGAGGTGGCCTTGACCTACCCCGGAGTGCACGCCGTGTGGCGACACCGATATGCGCATGCGCTCTGGAATTCCGGGTTCAAACTTGCCGCACGCATTGTCTCCAACAAAACGCGACGCGTAACCGGCATCGAGATTCATCCTGGCGCCCAGATTGGTCGGAGATTCTTCATCGACCACGGCATGGGCGTCGTCATTGGCGAGACCGCAGTCATCGGCGACGACGTGATGCTCTATCACTCCGTCACGCTGGGATCTCGCGGATACGCCAAAGGTAAGCGCCACCCAACGATTGGAAACGGCGTCATTATTGGCGCTGGCGCAAAGGTGTTAGGCAACGTAACCATCGGCGATGGTTGTCGAGTCGCCGCCAATCGAGTTGTGACCGAAGATATCGCCGCTAAAACCGTGGAATTTATTTACCACATTTAAAACTAGAGCTGGCGGTGGACCTTGTGGTTTGCCGCCTGCGCTATCGGGCGCACGACCATCGAATCAATATTCACGTGCCGAGGTTGGGTTGCGACCCAACGAATCGCTTCAGCAATATCTTCGGCAACTAGCGGCTCCGCGATGCCTTCGTACACCTTCGCAGCCCTCGCCATATCGCCGCCAAAGCGCACCTTCGCAAACTCTTCAGTCTTGACTATTCCTGGTGATACTTCAGAGATTCGAATCGGTTGACCGCTTAATTCCAGTCGCAAGGTCTGAACAATTGTGCGCTCTGCGTGCTTCGCCGCTACGTAGCTGCCGCCATTTTCATACGCGGAATATCCAGCGGTTGAGGCAAGGACAATAATCTGTCCCCCGCCGTTCGCAAGCAGAATTGGAGCGATTGCCTTCACCATTCGAACGGTGCCGATGACATTTACTTCGTATGTGTGGCGCCAGATATTTGGGTCAGAATCCAAAACAGAATCGGCATCAAAGGCGCCGCCAGCATTATTAACGAGCAATTCAACTGGCTTGCCCTTCAGTGAGGTCGCAAGGGCGTCGACGCTCGCCTGATCCGTGATGTCCAGCTCGCGGATTTCAATGGCTGGATTCTTCGCTTGCAATTCTTTGAGTCGGTCCAAACGACGAGCAGCTCCGATGACCTGAAAACCTTCTTTGGCCAAGGCGAACGCGGTAGCCGCGCCAATTCCGCTGCTGGCTCCGGTAACTATCGCAATTCCGCGTGAAGAACTCATGCCCAGACGCTACAGGATTAGGCGAATACGCGTCCGATGAGCGCCGCCATCACGGCGGCTGCCCCGCCAATAAAAAGCGGCGCGCGGCCACCATGGTGATCGGCGACCCAACCCATCAGTGGTCCCCCGAACGGAACGGTGCCCACTGTCATCACCATCTGCAACGAGAGCACGCGGCCTCGAATCTCGGGGTCGGTGTTAACTTGTAGATACGTCGTAGTCGACGTCGTAAAAATAATCGATGACATTCCAACCGCAAGCGCAGCAATAAGAGCCACCGGAAGAGTTGGCGAGAGTGAAAGAAAAATCAATGAGGCGCCCAATCCGGCCGCGCCCATAATTATGTGCTGCATCCTTACTAATGACCGCTTTGCAACAAGTAATGCGCTGATCAGCGAGCCGACCCCGTAAACCGAAAAAATCGCGGTAAAAACGTGGGTGGATCGATGCAATGAATCTCGCGTAAAAAGCGGGAAGGTGACCGTGAAGTTGTAGGAGAAAATCCCGATAAGTGCCAACATTCCAAAGCTGGCTTGCATCGCGCGGTTGCGGGCGATGTATCGAATTGCCTCGCGAATCGCGCCCTTTTTTGAGCCCTTCCGCTCATTCAAGAAAAGCTCTGACCTGCGCATGAGCAGCAATCCGCTGATGACCGTGGCGTATGAAATCGCGTCCACGGTAAAGCACCAACCGAACCCGACTGTGCTTACCAAAAGACCCGCGATTAACGGTCCCACGATTCGGGAGAAATTCACGATGGTGCTGTACATAACAACGGCGTTTGATAACTCGTTCGGGCCAACCATCTCGGAAACAAATGACCGTCGGAGCGGATTATCGAATGCGAGCAAAACACCACCCGTCAACGCGATCACATAAATTAGACGGACCGACGGGTTATGAGAAAAGGCCAACACCGCGAGAGCGCATGATTGGAGCATCTCTAGCGACTGAGTGAGTAGCAAAGCTTTCCGTTTATCCACTCGATCCGAGATGGCGCCACCCCAGGCGGTCAGAAGCAGAATCGGCCCGTACTGACAGGCCACCAGAACTCCAACGGAAACACCCGTACCAACAACCTTTAGTACGAATAAGGTCAATGCAACGTTGGTGAGCCAGTTACCCGAATTCGAAACTAATTGCGTAAAAAAGTAGAGTCGAAAATTGCGATGTCGGAGCGAAGAAAACGTCTGTGGAGTTTTCACGTATTTACGCTTGGGCAGCCAAAAATTCTGATGCGGTCGCAACACTCGCTTGGCGTGGAATTAATTTCTCGGTCAGCACGGTGTGAATATCTGGATCGGCATCGTGGCATGCATCCTTGATAACAATCATTCGGTAGTCCTTGTCGGCAGCGTCGCGGACCGTTGAAATTACAACGCCACCAGTCGCGATGCCGCCCATAACCAAGGTCGTGATGCCCTTAGCTTTTAGGGTTTGATCCATATCGGTGCTCGACAGCGCCCCGACGCGCACTTTGCGAAATATATGCTCGCCCGGCAACGGAGCCAATTGATCCGTTATCTGACTGCTCGAATCCGCGGCTGGGAATCGGCGAGCGGACGCCAACGCGCTGAACATTTTGTTGGTCGAAGGAACGGCTTCGTAATCGGAGTCTTCAAAGGCCACCCGCACAAAGCCCACATTCACTCCCGCGCCACGCGCCCAAGCCAACAACTCCTGACCACGCGCGATCAGTCCTGGCGCCGCATCGGGATAGTTAGCCAGGATTCCGTTTTGGAAATCCATTAAAAGCAGAATCGATGTTTGGGGATCTATGCGTAATTCGTCAGCGCTCATCGTGAAATCCTAGCTGCGCTCCTATCGGCACATGTGTGACTGGCCCCGTTCGGTTCAGCCAACACTCAGAAAACTCCCCGCTTTGGCTCAATGCCATCCAAGTTTTCCTTCAGCTTCTAGCTCCAATATTCAGCTATTCGCAGACACCGAGTCGGCGAGAGAAATGAGGAGACAAAATGACCGCACTATTGATCGTATTCCCACTCGCCATCGTCGCCACACTTGCGGCGGTCGGATTCTCCGTCGGAGCTGACACTCATGCAGAGGATCTGGACTACAAGTGCTGCGACGCAATTGGCTACAAGGATTACTCATTAGATAGCGCTTCTGCTGTTGCTGAATCACAAACCGCACAACGCGAATTCCAGGTAGCGGCTTAACTCGCGCATACCTTTCGAAGAGAAGGCTAAATCGTCGATTGTTCGGCGGTTTAGCCTTTTGGGTTTTTGGGGTGAATCGCCTGGTCGATATGACCAACGACGCTCAACCAAATGGCAACCGAGTTGCCGATGAAGAGCGCGAAACACAACGTTCCGATTCCGACGCGGCCGCCAAGCGACCAGCCAATAATTAGTGCCACCACTTCAATTCCGAGTCGAACTCGACCAACTCGCACGCCGGTTACTCGATGAATTCCGGTCATTAAGCCATCGCGTGGTCCAGGTCCAAGCCCACACGTAATGTAGAGAGCGGAACCGAGTCCAACCATGGCAATTCCGCCGAATACATATGCGTATCGAATCCAATAGTTGTGGTGTTCCATCGGAAAAATGTCGGTGCCCATCTGGATCATGAAGGCGATGATCACGATGTTCGAGAGCGTTCCAAAGCCCGGAATCTGCTTAAGCGGAATCCATCCGAGCAGCACCACGATGCTGATTACAAACGTGGCCCAGCCAAGCGATAGCGGAGAGTGGAAATGAATTCCTTGTCCCAGTACGGACCACGGCGCGTTGCCTAGAGTCGATTGAATAATGAGCGAGTCGCCTAATCCAAAGACGCTGAGGCCAAACCAGAGAATGAAGACTCGCATCGGCGTGAGCGACCATCGCGACTTCGCCGTCCACGATGTGTGCGGAACGGTTCTATGTGGTCGAAGCGCCTGTAAGAGATTCATGCCGCGAGAGTAACAAAAAAGGCCCCGCATGATGCGAGGCCTTTTCTATAAACGCGGTTAATTAAGCAGAAGCGCGAACCTTTGCTTGCGCCTTTGCGGCAGCAATCGACTCTTCCTTCTTGCCGATGAGTGATTCCATGCCTGGAACAACGCCAGCCAAAGTCAGCTCGGCCAAAATGAGTTCTACATCTGTTGCACCCAATGCGTTGGCGACAAGCTTGAGATAACCGGTTTCGTAATCCCAACCATGACGCGGGGCGCCTTCGGCATATGAACCGCCTTGTGCTACAACGATGGTTACTTTCTTGCCGGTAAGTCCAGCTGCGCCAGAACCATCAAGAACACCAGGAATGATGATTTGATCGATGTAGGCCTTGAGAACTGAAGGGACGGACCAGTTCCACATTGGTGTCGAAATCACGATGTGATCGACGCCGGTAATTTCCTTGATCAATTCATTGCGGAATGCGTGCTTTGCAACCATTGCCTCAGAGCGTGAATCTTCCGGGGTGTACCCAGCAAAGATAGCCTCACCATCGAGGTGTGGGACTGGATTGGTCGCCAAGTCACGAGTGATGACCTTGCCGCCGGCGTTCTTAGCGCTCCAGGCCGAAACGAACTCAGAGGTGATGCCGCGTGAGACAGAGTGCTCTCCGCCAGGGCTAACTTCAATAACGAGAAGTGAAGACACTTAATGCTCCTTCGATTTAGTTGAATTTTCAACTACTCTAACACAGATGCTTCGCCTTGTATTCCCGAGATGGTGTTATACGGATTACAGGCAGATGAACACTTGCGAGTCATTCGCAGGAGACCGCAAAGCATCACCGTGTGTGAGGCAATTTAAGATTTGGGTGTGTCTCGAACCATGTGGGTGTAGAACCGACCCGGCTGGCTTTCACTAGGCATTTTTTCGCCCGCGAATTCAAATCCAAGTTTTTTGTAAGCCGCAATCGCGAGCTCGTTATCCGCCCACACTCCGAGCCCCTGTCGTGACCAATCTTTCTCTCCAGCGCGACTATCGAGATACTCAAAGAGTGCTCGAAAGGCGCCTCGACCGCGGTAGTCGGGGTCACTCCAACATCCACCGATCCAGCATGTCGCGCCGTGATCACCCTTCAAGATTTCGACATACATCATTGCCACGTCATGACCATTGATCGAAGCAATAAGCCCATCCGACTTAACAAGCTCTGAGCGCCAATGTTGCTCGGGCAAATCTGATTCGACGTCGAACTTGCCACCGAAAGCCTCGGGATTCGCCTTCAACGATCTCAGTCGAATTAAACGAAACCGCTCCCAATCTTCAGGAGTTAATTCGTCCACCCGAACTGAGTCAGTCATTCAACCCTTTGCCAGCCAAAATTTTCGGAGCCGCTTTCTGGATGCGTGACATCCGAGTCGCTTCGACTTTCGTGCCCATGAAATGCAGGCAGTACGCGCGTTGGCGACCCGGAGTTAATTTCTTAAATGCAACGGTCAGCCCTGGAACCTTTTTAAGCCCAGCGACCACTTCCGCTGGAATTGTGTAATCGGTCGCCTTTTTGACCGGCACCTGTACGCCGGATTCCTCAACCGCGATCGCCTCTTTCATATAGGCCTTAATCGTCGCCTTCGCCTTGGTGGCTTCTTTCAGCGAGGAGAAGCGCATCTGACGGCCTGCTTGCACATTCTCGGTCTGTTGAATCAGCAGCTTCTTGGGGTCTTTCATGACAGCGCCCTTCATGAACAAGACCGCAAAATATTCTTTAAAGCCATGCAGCAGGAAGATGTTTCGGTTATCCAAGGTGTAGCACGGTTGACCCCATTTGAGGTCCTCGGTTAATCCGGTCGAAAGCGCGATCTCGCGTAGGAACTCGAGCTCGTCTGGCCAGCGAGCTTCCTTCTTGAGATAAACATCGACCCGCTTGTTGGGTACGGAGTTAGACATTCTTCGTGGAATTAGCGACTCGGTGGAATTAGCGACTCGGTGGAATTAGCGACTCGGTGGAATTAGAGGGCTGCAAAGCCGGCATCGAGTACATCGAGTGCGTCGTTCAACAGCGCTTCGGTGATAACCAATGGTGGCAAGAACCGAATGACGTTGGCGTATGTACCAGCGGTCAGAATGAGCACACCATTTTGTTGGCAATGCTTAATGACTTTCGCCATCGCCTCAGGGTTCGGCTCCTTGGAGCCTGGCTTTACAAGCTCAATCGCTTGCATCGCGCCGCGACCTCGGACTTCCCCGATAACCGAATACTTATTCTTCATCTCGGTCAAACGCGTCGAGAGGATTCCACCGAGCATGCGCGCACGCTCAACCAACTTCTCTTCTTCGATCGTTTCAAAGACGCCAAGTGCAGCAGCGCACGCGAGTGGGTTTCCGCCGTATGTGCCGCCGAGGCCGCCTACGTGGCTGGAGTCCATAACATCGGCACGACCGGTGACCGCTGCCAGTGGCAATCCGCCGCCAATTCCCTTTGCCGTAATGACGATATCTGGAACTACGCCTTCATGGTTGCACGCGAAAAGGTCTCCGGTGCGAGCGAATCCTGATTGAACTTCGTCAGCAATAAACAAAACCTTGTTCTCATTCGCAAACTTCTGGAGTCCTGGCAAGAATCCTGCCGGCGGAACGATGAATCCACCCTCGCCTTGAATCGGCTCGATCAAGATTGCGGCAAGGTTCTTTGCACCGATTTCCTTCTCAATCTTGTGGATTACGTGCTCGAGGGATTCTTCGGTGATCTTCGCGAGATTTCCTTCATAACGATATGAATACGGCATCGGCATGCGATAAATCTCATTTGCGAATGGACCGAAGCCTTCTTTGTAAGGCATGTTCTTTGCGGTCAGCGCCATCGTCAAGTTAGTGCGGCCGTGATACGCGTGCTCGAATACAACGATTGCCTGACGCTTGGTGAAATGGCGAGCAATCTTGATTGCATTCTCAACCGCTTCCGCACCAGAGTTGGCGAGCATCGACTTCTTTGCAAAAGTTCCTGGTGTGTTCTTGTTCAACCACTCACAGACTTCAATGTAATTCTCGTATGGCGCGGTTGTGAAGTTGGTATGAGTAAATTGCTGTACTTGCTTAATGACTCGATCGACAACGCGCGGAGCGCTGTTGCCGACGTTGGTCACGCCGATTCCTGATCCGAGATCAATGATTTGATTACCGTCGATATCAAGCAGGATTGCGTCATGCGCTTTCTCCACGATAACCGGTAGCGCCATTCCTAGTCCTCCGGAAGTTGCTTCGGTGCGACGCTTCAACACTTCGGCTGACTTCGGTCCTGGGATAGCGGTAACTACACGGCGAACCTGTGGAACTGCATCTGTATCGATCATGGCTAAAGTCTAAAGCAACGGGGGCGGCGCGAGCGCCCTGAGATCGGTCAGAGAAAAGTGAAGTTAGGCTTAAGCCCATGAGCCCCCAAAGTGAACTCCGCGCGAGCGCTCCGTTGCTGGACGCTTACCTTTTCTATTTTGAGAGCCAGCGTACTCCGTTCACCATCCCTGGGCACAAGCAGAAGGCCGCTCGGTTAGACGCAGGCTTGGGCGCCGTTGTCGACAGCGACACTCCGCTCTACGGCGGGTTGGACGAGATCAAATTAACCAACCAAGTCTTAAAGAAGTCTGAACACCTTGCTGCGACATTATGGGGTGCTGATTACGCGCGCTTCTCGACCGGAGGGTCGACCCACGCCAATCAGGCAATTATTTTGGCGCTCGGAAAACCGGGCGACAAGATTGCGGTCTCGCGCACCGCGCACCGATCCGTTCTTTCGGCACTAGTTTTGGCAGGACTCGAGCCGTTGTGGTTATCGCCCGATATCGATGAAGCCACTGGAGTTCCGACCGGCATTTCGGTCGCCGAATTTAAGAAGGTGATCGACCAAAACCCCATCGCGCTTTTGCTCACCGAGCCCGGATATCTCGGCACTCTCTCGGATTTATCCGCGCTCATCTCTGAAGCGCACTCACACTCAATTCCAGTGGTTGTCGATGCCGCTTGGGGCGGACACTTTGGTTTCAACGACCAACTCCCCCGGCATTGCCTTCAACTCGGCGCGGACGCGCTGATCACCAGCGTCCATAAGGCGCTTCCGGGATATAGCGCGAGCGCACTGCTCTTGGCGCAGGGTAAGTATTTGAATTTGGCTCGGGTTGAACAATCTTTCGAGACTACCCACACAACTTCACCAGCCGGCGCTCCGCTCGCCTCCATCGATGCCGTACGGGCGCTGCTCCAAAATCGCGGCGCCGAACTCCTCGGTGAATTAATCACGAATGTGAATTTATTTAAGTCTGAGGTTCAGTCACAATTTGATTTGTCGATATTTCTTAATCCATCAGATTTTGCACCTGGTCGCTTTGATCCGGTCAAGGTTGTTTTACGCGCCAATCAGCTAGGCGCTTCGGGTGTTGACATCGAAAAAGCGTTGGGCGCCGCCGGCATTCGCGTCGAAATGGCGGATCGTGACACCGTGGTCTTCTTAGCTACGTTGACCGACACGGCTGAAGATTTCTCTCGCTTAGCCTCTGCGTTGATTCCGATTCTGAAGTCACAACAACAATCTCCACGACCATCGGCCACGTCATTGAGTTGGTCGGTCGTTCCTACCCGCGGAATCTCGATGCGCGAAGCGTACTTCGCAGATACGGAATTGGTTGACGCCAAGTATGCAATCGGACGAGTATCTGCCGATTTAATCGCGCCGTACCCACCTGGGGTAGCCGTTGTGGCGCCGGGCGAAATTCTGACCGAACAGATTGTTGAAGGCTTGGCTACGACCAAAGCTGCTGGTGTTCGAATCGCATACGCGACCGATTCAACGCTCGCTCAATACCGAGTGGTTAAAGCTCAGCAATAATTTGGTTCGCGTGGTCCACCGGGTGCTTTGAATACACCTCAATCCAGCGTTGCAAGGTAAACGGGCCAGATTCTGAATGAACACAGAAATTAGATAACTGCGATTCCGTAATTCGCTTCAATATGTCTGCCGAGGCGGTGCGCACCGTCATCGTTACCGCGACCGAGTTATCAATCGGGAGGACGCGATACCCAAGTGTTTCGTTCTCGCCCCATCCCCCTTCGTCGTACCCTTGAATTTCGCTGCCGGGTTCGGCGATCAATCGGCGGAGGCGTGCGTAGGACTGCGCTTCGCTATCGGCAACGTGGTGAATTATTTGTCGTGGCGTCCAGCCACCGGTTTTCGACTTATCGAGATCCTTGCTTGAAAGAGATTCGACAACATCCAAATATCGCTGGGTTGCTTGTTCGTATGCGGTGACTACTTCACTGAGGTTCATGATGCGAAGCTATCACGAGCCATCAGTTTTTCGATATGGGCTTTAGTTTCGGGCCATTCGGGCGCGATGACGGAGAAGTAGACGGCGTCGCGCCATGTGCCGTCGCGACGCTTGCGGTCATGTCGGAGGATTCCTTCTTGTTTAGCGCCGATTCGGGCGATGGCAGCCAACGAAACAGCGTTCGTGTTATCTGCCTTGATTTGAACGCGTTCGTACCCCATCACTTCGAATGCGTGACGCATCAACAAATATTTGCAATGTGTATTTACCCCGGTACGGCGAGCCGTTGCCCCATAGAACGTGGAGCCGATCTCTAGCGATTTTTGCGCAGCATTCGGATCCAAGTACGACGTTGAACCGATGACCTGGCCGGCGCTCTTCTGAATCACGGCGAATGTCATTCGCTTGCCTTCGGCATCGCGAGTCAAAAGTGATGCAATGAGAGCCCGCATTTCGTCGACCGATTGTGGAATAGGCCCATCAGTCAGAACCCATTTCCAGAGCGCGGCATCGCCACCAGTGTTCGCCCACAACTCCTCAGCATCCGCTACGTCTATAGGTCGAATGATGACGAGGTCGCTCTCCAGATGAATTGCCACAGAATTACGACGATTCCTTTTCAAACTTTTCAAACTTTTCAAAAGCCCACAAATCAATCTCGTCCAAACTGATTGGCGCATGTCCCTTGGATTCCAGGGCGTCCATCAATTGCGCTCTATGCTCGGTCGCGTGATAAATCACTTCCGCCAAAAGAGTAGATCGCAGATTTTGCCAGGACTTTTCGCCTTCGGTAATCGTTAGAAAATCATCGGGCAAATCAATCCGCATGGCTATTTTTGCGTCGAACTTTGCGAGTAACTTCGCGAGCGAGGCCACATCGTTCATTGATTTCGGATCTGCTATTTCTCGCCACGCATCGCCGGTCAAACAGTGTTGATACCAATCCGCTCCGCCGACAATGTGCTGAAGGATGTGCCCAGCCGTCCATTCCGGATTAATTAAGTACGCGGAAAGCGCTTGATCAGGAAGAGTTTGGATTGCGGCATAAACCTTCTGGTTTGCCCACGCCATATGGCGGAAAAGGCGATTCGTAGTTGCGCTCACCTCGGAATAATAGCTTTCTGCGAGTTGGCCGCGTAGTACGGTTATGTAATGAGCCTCGGACGAATTGCGCTGGTGGGGTCGGGCGAATATTTACCCGTAATGGCCGAGTTCGAAAAAGAGCTACTCAATAAAGGTCCGTCGAATCGTTACATTCAAATCCCTACCGCCGCTGGTCGGGAAAGCCAGAACAGGCTCGAGTACTGGCAGTCTCTTGGTGCGGACCAGGCAGCGCGTATTGGCGCCGAACAAGTTTTTCTTCCCATCTTTAATCGCGAAGACGCTTTGCGCGAAGATTTGGCGACGCAGATAGATGGCGCTGGACTTATTTATCTAAGCGGCGGAGATCCGCACTACCTCGCAGAAACTTTGGCGGGGACACCGGTCCTCGAAGCGATTGAACGCAACTGGCGCGCGGGCACATCGCTCGCGGGTTGCAGCGCTGGCGCGATGGCGATGGGCCCAGACATTCCTAATTTCCGAAAAATGAAAGAGTTGGGTAGTAACGGATTCGGATTTGTTCCACATATCCGCACCATCCCCCATTACAACAAATTCTTTGGATGGATTCCGGACCAAGCGGTTCCGCTTTTTTTGAAGGCTCCTCCCCACGTTACCGTCATCGGCATCGACGAAGAGGCGGCCATCTGGAGTGATGATTTGGAGAATTGGTCAGTGATTGGCAAGAGGTCCGCGCATCTACTTACCGGCGACTTCAAAGGCGAATTCGAGTCCGGTTCACATTTCCAGCTTCGCGCTTAATACTAGGAGTTCAATTTCTCAGTAGGAACCAAACGCCGCCCAATCGAGCTGTTACCTATGAAACGAAGCGAGCGTGAACTTTCTCCATGTATTCCGCGTCAAGGAAACGTGCTTCCCAAGGTTCTGCAATGTGGTCGTTATCCCAACCAGGAATTACATGAAAATGGATATGAAAAACGCTCTGCAATCCAGCCGTACCATTGCATTGCAGGATGGTGATGCCATCCGCTTTCATCGTCTCCTTGACGATTCCCGCAACTTTCTTCGTCACTATTGCTAACCTGCCGAGCAGTTCATCCGGCGTCTCATGAATATTCTCGTGGTGGGCTTTCGGAATCACCAGCGAGTGTCCATCTCGCACCTGGGTCCGATCCAGGAAGCTAACGAAATTTTCATCCTCATAAACTTTCCAGGCGTCGATATCACCGGAGACAATCTTGCAGAAGATGCAGTCGGAGCTCATATCTTAATTTTAGCCCTGCATTCTTCGTTATCGAGCGCGAAGAACTGCAGCGGGGATCTGCTTTAACGCCTTCGTATAAGCGCTTGTCTCATCCTCGGCTGAAATCATGCCGCGGTCCATCCACGCCTTCAATGAGCTGGGTGGGCCCCAGTTATACATAGGTGTGGCCACCACCAAAGCCGACGCGTTAAGCACTTCTTCGGTCAATTCATTTGCCAGCGCAAACGCCTGCTTGTCCGCGTCGGTCTGCTTATCCAACGGCGTCCGACCAGCGCTCTGAGCGGCAAAGTCCAAGTGTGGGATATCTCCGGTGAACCGATTCTTCACCGATACCTCAGGGTGCTTCGCCTTAAATTGAGCTTCAAATTCCGCCAAAAGTTTGTTTGACCAAGATTTTTCGCCGCGGGTGGATGTTGTCACTCTCAATAGGTAGCTCATTCCGTAAGCCTAAAGTGAACTTTCCGAAACCGTATGTCCAAGCGCCACCAGCCATAGCCAAATATTTACCTTTGCTTAACCGGCCCGTCCTGGTTGTGCCTTAGGGTGGAAAAATGGTTAAAACTCTTTGGCACCACCATCCAAAAATTCGCACCGGCGATCAACTGTCATTGGGCGAGCGAGCCGCAGACGTAATGCGAAATGGAATGGGCTCATGGGCATTCGTCCTCTCTGCCCTGGTGTTTCTTGGCGCATGGATGATTTACAACGGCAAACATGGGTTCGATCCCTACCCATTCATTTTGCTCAATCTCGTGCTTTCTTGCCTGGCAGCTCTGCAAGGAGCGATTCTCCTGATAGCCGCCAAACGCGCTGATCAAATTTCCAGCGAGTTGGCAAAGCACACCTTTGAGGTCGACCAAGAAACGCTTGAACTAACAAAAGAGATTTCGCTGTTGACTAAGCGAATTGACGAGTTAACCGCAGCGATTCACGAACATATTAGGAATTCATGACATCAAACTATTAACTAAGTTTGCAATGAGGGTTGTAAATCAGGAGCAGGGTAGATCAGCGAACGAAGGCCAAGGTAATTAATGGTCATTGACGAATTCTCCTAAATCTGAGGGCTATTTATCCTTATTCAAATCGCCGAGATGGGTGTGCTTGAAATCGGAGTCGTATTTGAGGCCGTATCCAAAGAATCGGTCCCAGCCAATGTGTCCCAACCATATGACGCCAATCGCTAATGAAAGTTTCGAATGCGCGTTCCACGATAAGAAAATCATTAATGCGGGTGCCAGATAGCTATGCCCTAGGTTGTAAAAGAAGGCACCAACTCGCGTATTGGCTAGGTATCCCAACATGAACACATCGGGCACGAGGAGAAGCAATGGATAAAGCCACCACTTCTGATGCTGGCTCGCAAAGAGAATAATTGTTGAAACTAGTAGGACTAAACCTTCGAGGCGTAGCCACAGCTTCGGATTTCCGGTGACGTAGGTGGGTTCCATAACGTAATTCTAAATTATGCGGGGCTAAACTTATGCGATGTCGGACTTCACAGAAGAAGCGAAAGCTCGCTGGGGAAGCACCCCCGAATTCCAGGAGTCGTTTATGCGCACCGCCAGGCGATATCAAAGTGGTTTTACGAGTGCTCCATCGAGATGCAGAAGCAGTTGGCGGTTATGTATATCTCGGATAAGCGCTTCAAGGAGTACTACGACGGACGCGTGCGCGGCTTAGCCCAATACGTTCACGACGCGATTCAAGCGCAATAGCCACTTCAATGATCCACAAGTAGGAACGGGGCTAAAATTCCACGTATGTCCATCGAAGTCAGTGTCGAAAAGTCACTGACCGACGAGCTTGCTAACGTGCTTGAAGCGCACTGGATTTTCTGCACTTCAACTACACCGATTGAACATGTCTATGTCTTGGATGCATCCAAACTTTTTACTACAGGCATCACAGTTTTCGGTGCACGAGTAAATGGAGAACTGCTGGGAGTCGGAGCGCTGAGAGTACTTAGCGCAAAGCATGCGGAGCTGAAGTC
>Ga0214207_1000297_pt1 | contig 15564 bp, 15 predicted proteins | sample TroBogEpilimnion_6_FD_153045 | JGI IMG/M metagenome (GOLD analysis project Ga0214207, IMG submission 153045) | Freshwater microbial communities from Trout Bog Lake, WI - 13JUL2009 epilimnion | ecosystem: Environmental > Aquatic > Freshwater > Lake > Epilimnion/Euphotic zone | place: Trout Bog... | reverse complement strand
GCAGGTGCGCTTCTCGGGCGGGTGGGACTTGGAGTCTTGCGACGAGGACTTGCACTTTTCGCCTTGGACTTCACGCTCCGACTCGGACTCTTGTACTGCTTCATCTCCTCTGAAACTTGCTTACGCATACGCGCAATTCGTTGTTCCCAAGCAGGTGACAAGCGCTTCCCATAGACTGCCAACATCATACGGGTGTTTGGGCGCGATCCTTGACGCACGGGGACGTTCGTGTACGTCGGTGAGAATGCCGACTTTGTAGCAAACATTTGATTGAGCATTTTGGTTCTAAAAACATTGCGTTCCGTTTTTCCAGGACTATGGTAAAACGCACGACCAAAGTCGATGGCCCACATACCCGTGATTTCTCCCTTTGGATTCACAGAGACGATGATGTTCCCATGATGAAGATTTCCTTGGGACACGCCACGCCCTTTCATTTCAGAAATGATGTGCTTAACACGTCTCTGAATGTATGCACGGCGTGCGTTTGTAATAGGATACTTATTCACGTAGTTTCTTAGCGTCATACCATTCGGACCTCCGACGCGACTCATGATAAACACGGTCAAGTCGTCAGAGAGTCTCTTTGCGTTTGGAAACATGAGTCGCTTCACGTCTTTTGATGTTTGCTTGTCAAGGTGCATGATGGTTGCGTTTCCTTTCTTGAATCGTGGAACCACGGCAGTTTTCTGGAGTTTCTGAAGTGCCTCGAACTCTTCGGGGGCGTAACCATACACGAACTTCATGAGCCGACCATCATTCGTATGGAAGACCCGCCCGTTCACGCCACCTGCGAAGTACTTGATGGGCTTAGGCCATGAAGAGTTGATATTTTGCGCAATGGCCTGAGCGGCTCGAACGTTTGCCATTCCTTACTTTTGATTTGTATAAAAATTCTCGAGGTGTTTTCTGTACATGAATCCGTCGGGCCGATAGGCGTTATGGAGCCACATGCGTTGGCACGCCACCACGAGATCCTCTTCACGTTTCACAGACCCGTCCGCCTTTAGGTACGCGTTCTCACCCAAAGGATTTAGGCGGGTGCGTTTCTTTGGCCGGGGATCAACAGGTTCTAGACCTATGCGGTACCCTTGTTCGTCACAGACGTAATAGTAGTGTTCGGAATTATGGATCATTTCCATCCTCCTTGCGTCCGATAAAATATTCATTCAAAAATTGCTCAAACCGTTGGCCGTGTTTCGAGAGTTGGACAAGACCTTGACGCGTAAACTCAATGTCGATGGCAGGGTCATACGCATTTTTGGTCAAAATATCCCACCGTTCTTTGTATCTTCGGTTTGCAAACGAGCCGTGCCAATGGTGAACGATCGTGCCATCGACCCACGACACTTTGAAATCCTTGACTCGTGATTCGAATAGACGTAGAAGCCCTTTATAATTGTCATGAACCGCGCCGGGACACGATTGGGTTGCAAGACCGGCAAAGGCCATAGCCATGTGTCTATCCCCCGACCCAAGGATCGCCCATTCCACGAGTCCGCCCATCTGTTCGTACGCCGAACGAGTACACGCCCATGCGTACCCTGGGTGCCAAAACCCGTACTTGTCTGTTGGATTCCACTTTGTACCGCTTCCAACAAACATGTATGCAAAGCTCTTGTCCGTCTTTATCGCTTCGCCGTTCGGACCCAGGTTGATTGCTGAGCGCCACATCTGAACCACATCTGCGTCCTGAAGCTCTTTGATGGTGTCTTCGACCCAATTTTGGTTCAAAAATTCGAGGTCTGCATCGATCCACGCCATGTATTTCCACGACCTGGGAAGAGACTCAACACCCATATTGATAAGGTTCTCCTTGAGCCATACCGTACTCTTGGTTCGGAACGTGAGGTGCTTATAAACACCTGGAAGACGACCAAGAGGGGTTGGGCCCAGAGCCTCAACAACCACGAGTTTGGTCATAGGTTCGTGCTTGTACCGTTCCACAAATTCAAGAAAGAGATCACGCCGTCTTTTGAATCCTGCGAAATTGAAATAGGGCAATATGATGTAGAGGGGCTCGGGCTTATGGAACAGACAGCTCATTCTGAAATAAACAGAGGATTTTCTGCAAACGAAAAACGTATACCAAGGGGTCGAGGCCCATTCTCAGTAAACACGTACTGACCCCTATTGTTTTTCCACGTGGCGCGAACCATCGAGTGTTCCTCATAGGACCAGTGTTCGCCATCAAAGATGAGACCTTCGTGAACCTCAAACTCATAGTTTTTCGGGTCGGCACAGAAGAATATAGCTTTCTTCTGTGCTGGCCAATACCTCCATAACGTCGGGGGCTGGAGGCGGAGCGGTGGGATCACCACAGAGCCGTACACTCCAAGAGCTCTCCGCGTATCAATGTCCGCGTACGCTCCGACGTGGTGAAGGAGTCTTTCCATTCCCTTTGGTGCTGTTCAAATGCTTATATGGTCTATTTTATTTCGGCACACCCCGTTGAATCTGTGCGACAGTCAAGTTTCCATGCGTGAGAAGAAACTTGACAAGACGATCGGCGGTTTGGCGCTCTCTCTGCCTCGCGTACCAATGTACGTCACACACGCGCCAATTGGGATTGCTCTTTGCAATCTCGCTCTGTTCAAGAGCCTCCTGTAAGTCCGAAGACATTCCGTATCTCTTCTGGCGACTTGCCCTTTAAACTCTCGGCAACTTCCTTGGCAACAGCATCTTGGAGCGCCTCGTACCCCAAGTAATCTGCTGCGTCATACAAAGGGAAGACTTCCCGCGGTTCCTGGAACTCGGGGATGGATCCTGAACTGAAAAAACGTACGACCGTCTCCATAAGAGCGGCATCTACGTTTGGTAAAGGAACCTCATCAAACGAAGCGCACTCGTCCGAACAATCAAGCATCTCAGTGACCATTTTGAGGGTGGAACACTGTTGGACAAGATTGGGGTCGACCTCCATAACGTGTCCATCGTTTGTGCGTACCCGCGTCATGGGTTACACAGGTGTAAGCCCTTTAAAAAAGAAATGTGCACCTAGAGTAAAAGATGTTGGCCATTCGTTGTTGCACAGCTCCCGAGACTCCCAAGTGTGCCCCACCCAAGCTTCCCAAGCGTCTGGCACGTCTGCGTCGGAACGTCGAGTCCAAGCGCATTGAGAATTTCAAAAAGATTCAGGAGACGATCAAGACGGCAGCACGTGAGGAGCGTGATGCCGTCCGTGATTTTTGGCGCGGTTTCTTCGACGACGAGGAGGACGTTCCGTCCAAGGACGCAGAGACACCCGAGGCTGGAGAGGATCTCGACGAGTAGAGAACCTTGGCACTACCTCTGCGCTTGGAGTACTCGTCTTCTGATAAAAATACTAGAACTTTTACCATAAATGGCTGAGCTCAACGGTGCTATCATCGAGCTTATCAAGGAGCGCATGGCCAAAGGACGGGTACACTATGGCCATGGACTCTTGGAGGATTCGGGAATGAACTGGGTCAAGGAGGCGCTTGAGGAGGCACTTGACCTTGCAATTTACGTTGCAGCACGTCTGGTCGAGGTTGATAAAAATAACGGAACCAAGTAATATAAGATGTGGTCTCCACGTGTTGTGAGACCACTTGAGATCGGAATCGGTCTCAAGTTCTTTGTGCCTCCAAAAGACCGAGGTAAATTCTTGCGTCAAGCCTTTGAAGGTGCTGGCCCGACCTACGTCAAGGTGGGCCAGTTTGCATCTCAGCGTCCAGACATTTTCGGAAAGGAACTTGCACGCGACTTGGCCCCTTTACGTGACCAAGTCAAACCCATAGATTTTGAAGAAGTTCGGGATAAGATCCCAGACGGGATCACGAACGTTGATCCGAAACCCATTGCATCTGCTAGTATTGCTCAGGTTCACCGCGCGAAACTCAAAGACAAGAACGTCGTATTGAAGTTTAAACGACCCGGAATTGAGGCTCAAATCAAGGAAGACCTGAACCTGATACGCAATGGTATGTCGTTCCTGACCATGATCCCCAATTTTGGGATGGAATTTGTAACCCCATGGCTCAAGGAGTTCGAGGCTGGTCTCCTCAGTGAACTCGATTTTAAGCGCGAGGTCAGGAACATTGCTCTGTTCCGTGAGATTTACCGAGACCGGAACGACGTCATGATCCCTCGGCCGTACTCGCGTTTGAGTACCGAGGATGTGATCGTCATGGACTATACACCCTCCAAGCCTATCACGCGTCCGTTCAAGGCTGATCGGCTCATTAACATGTTCCTCGAACAGCTGTTGTATGAGGGTGTGATCCACGGGGATTTGCATACTGGCAACATAGGCCTTTGGGAACGCAGTTCCCAAAGTGATTCCTCCCTCGTCTTGTACGATTTCGGCAACATCATCCGAGTCACGGACAAGTACAAACAGGCCGTGCGTGATTTCGTCTATGGCGTTCAAACCAAGAATGTCGATACAATCATGGACAATATGGATAAGATGGGCATGATTGTTCGGGATCGCGAAACGACGCGCATTTTCGTAAGTCAATATCTCAAGTACTTGGAGACGCTTGATATTCGCTCATTCACGGTGAACTCACCAGAGATTCGCGAAAAGGCTTCAAAGGTTCCTGTCGAGCTTGACCCGACGACCTTGGTTATCCTCCGGACGTATTCGCTCCTCGAAGGACTCGCCAAGGAACTCGACCCCCAATTTTCATATGAAAAGATAATTAACAAAAATATTGAGATTTTGTTTCTGGACACTGAGTACTTTATGGATCGGTTCATGAAGGATCTAGGGTCACTTATGAATTAGAACTCGAACTTGTGCCAATGGTCATGATTCATCCACATATCAAACGAGTTCACGTAGACCAAGAGTTCCTCGAAGGAACAGACTTGGATGTACGGGGACTTTTTCGTCTTTGAATTTGTAAACAAAATTGGGTTCCAGTTTGGCAAACGCAGTTTCTCCTCGACGTTTGTAGGTGAGTCATCCACGTAGAAATGGACGTGGTGTTCGGGGTACGTAGCCTCGTCCTTGTTTGGGACGACATACACGTCACCGATCGCATCCTTGATACACCGCGCCCACTTCAAAGGTGCGTTGGTTACGAGAGACACTTTCCAGTCGTGCATGTTCGACAATCCATGGATAATGTCTGCGTCGTTCTGAAAGTCTGTGCCACACACGACGGCTTGGAGGTGACTCATCAGACGTTTATCATAGACCTCATCCACAAAGTCGCTCGTATCTACGCCATATATCTTCTGAAGCCCCTTGATTTCGTGACCATAGGCGGCACACAAGAGACGCGCCGTCTCCTTTGGGTTCTTGGACAAGGGTACCTTCTTTTGGACATAGGCGACGCAATTATCATTGACGTGTTGAAGCAATTCGCGGTCACGAAGGACAACACCGTTCACGTCCAAAAGCAAGGACTTGAACGCCATTGGTGTATATGCGCTCTTTTACTTTAAAAGGTAAAGCATGAATTTTTCAAATGTATTGTTGCAAATGCCTCAAACTCTACGAGTGTTTTGAAGATCACAAGCTGTGTGTCGCGGCGTACCCGAACGCGCTCGAATGGATTCGCGAGTCAAAGAAAGTTACAGAGAAAGTGAACGAACCAGAGTACAAAGCTCCGGGATGCTTTGGACTTGGGGACAAAACGTTGTTGGATCCTTTGCTCCCTCGGTAAAGTGGATGCACTTCCAGTTGGACAGGTACCGCGCCGTTCCAAGGTTCTTGAGCGAATCATCGACCATGACGTTCGTCTCTTCAAAAGGAAACACGTACGCCTCAACCTCAGGCTTCAAAGGGGAATCGCACGGGTTTCCTGGACACTTGATACCCACGTCATCGCCGATCGCAATCGCCACCTTGGACGCCCAGATCCATGGGGAATTGGTAAACAGACGAAGCTTCCACCCGTCCCGTGTCAAGGTGTGAATCTGCGCAGCCTCGCGCTGAAACTCCTCGGTCGCCAAAACATCGGCCAAGTGCGCCAAGAGTTTCTTGTCATAGACCTTCTTGTTAAAGTCGCGCGTATCGACCTGGAACCCCTTCTCGAGACCACGAGCCGTGTGGCCGTATCCGAGGAACAGAAGGCGGTTGGTCTCGCGCGGGTCTTTCGTGTCTGGAAGCTTGGCCCGGACGTAGCTGACGCAATTCTCTTTCACGTGCTCCATCAACAGACGGTCGCGAAGAACAACTCCATCCACGTCAAGGAGAAGAGTCTTGACCGCCATTTTTTATTAAGATGCAAGGGATTTCTCTAACGTCCTTTTTCGCACGTACATATGCACGGTACGCCAACTCGCGCCTGAACCATTCGAGGTACTATTTAAAGCTTGGCAACTTTTAAATGGTACAATGGCACAGCTCAATGTTACGAAACTTGTTCCAAATGCCCAGCTCCCTGTCCGTGGCTCAAGTGACGCAGCTGGTTACGACCTCTTCAGCACTGATAGCTACGTCGTTCTCCCAGGTCGCCGCGTGGTCGTCTCCACCGGCATCTCCATACAACTTCCCGCCGGAACTTATGCTCGATTGGCGCCAAGGAGTGGATTGGCCGTGAAGCACGGCCTCGATGTCCTTGCAGGTGTTATCGACCCCGATTACCAGGGCGAGGTCAAGGTCGTGTTGCAGAACCTGGACATGAACCAGCCGTTTGTGATCCGCCCCGGGTACCGCATTGCCCAGCTTATCCTCGAGAACTATACGGTGGCTGAGGTCGTAGAGACCCCGACCGAGTTCACCGCGCTCACTACGGAGCGCGGCGCGTCTGGTTTCGGGTCGACGGGTCTGTAAAGGAGAGCTTAAAACTTCAAAACGTTTATAAACTAAATGAGTAACAGTTCCTCCGGAACTGGGCCGTACTTCCAAGCCGTCGCCTGGGAGGGCCAAGACATAGATGATCAGTTTACCATACGCATCTTCGGAAGAGCTGCGGATGGTAAATCGGTTTCTCTCGGAACGCCGTTCCAACCGTACTGCTTCGTAAAACCTCAGAGGTACACGAGTGACGTGTTGAGTTTCGTCAAGACCAAGGTGTGGAAAGCAGAACACAAACGCGCCAAGGATTTATGGGGGTTCCAGAACGGCGATCTCTCGAACTTTATTCAAGTGACATTCAAGACGCACAAGGCGCTTCGTGGGTTTGCGTACTCTGTAGAGAACGCGAAATGGCCAGAACTCTCTGGAGCGCGCATATATGAAGCAAATATCGACCCCGTCTTGCGTTTCATGCACTGTTCGGGGTGTTCGTCCACGGGGTGGATCGACCCGGGTCTCTGTGAACCTGATGTTCAAACGACGTGTGACGTCAACTTATGGGCTCCGAATTGGCACTTTGTGACCCCCGTGCAACGCGATGACGTTGCGCCTCTCCGAATCATGTCCTTTGATATCGAGTGTTACTCAAGCACGGGTGCTTTCCCCGACCCCAGGAACCCACACGATGTCGTGTTCCAGATCGGTATGACCACCAAGCAGTTTGGAAAGGACGAATGGTTCGATCGCAAGTGTCTGTGCCTCAAACAAACCAGCGGGCCGGACCTCGAGTCGTTCGAGACCGAGCGTGAACTCTTGGACGCGTTCCAAAAGTATCTGGTCAAGACGGATCCAGACATTATTACGGGGTGGAATATCTTCGGGTTCGACTTGGAGTTTTTGCACTATCGCGCCGTTTTGCGTGGTGCAAGTACCGAATGGGGACGCGTCAAGGACGTTTCGTGTGAACTTGTGGAAAAGAACTTGTCAAGTTCCGCACTCGGAAACAACCTTTTGAAAATGGTTCCTATGAGTGGTCGGTACGTGTTTGACCTGTTCCAGGACGTGAAACGCGAACACAAACTCGAGAGTTACAGCTTGAACAACGTGTCAAAGCACTTTCTGAAAGACCAGAAAAACGATATGCCGGTCAAGGAAATCTTCGGACGGTACGCGGAAGGAGATCCAGACAGACTTGGCGAGGTGGCGGCATATTGTTTGAAGGATACAGAGCTTCCACACGCGCTCATGACCAAACTGTGTCAAATCCAGAACGTCACGGAGATGGCCAAGGCGTGTTGGGTCCCACTCGCCTTTTTGTCCGAGCGTGGTCAGCAAATCAAAGTGTTTAGTCAAATGGCAAAGAAGGCGCGTGAGCTTGGGTTTGTGATTCCGACCTTCAGGAGGCCTTCGGCCGCTTCATCTAGCGATGAAGACGGATACCAAGGTGCAACCGTTCTTGAGGCTCAAACGGGTGCGTACTACGGACCCATCACGGCATTGGACTTTGCGTCCCTGTACCCATCCATCATGTGCGCACACAACTTGTGTTACTCCACGTTGGTGATGGACCCAAAGTATGATAACCTCGAGGGTGTTGAGTACGAGCAGTTTGGACCACACAAGTTTGCTCAGAGCACAAGCTCCGCTTGTGCGCCGGAACTGCGAGTTCCCGTTCCAAGTTTGCTTCCGGTGATCTTGACAGACCTTAAGGCGTATCGCAAAAAGGCCAAGAAGCTCATGGCAACCGCCGAGGGAACGCCTATGGAGGCTGTGTATAACGGTCAGCAGCTCGCATACAAAGTCTCGATGAATAGTATCTATGGGTTCTGCGGGGCTTCGAAAGGTATTTTACCGCTTGTTGCCATTGCTTCGACCGTGACCATGCGTGGACGACAAATGATCGAAGAGACGAAGAACTACGTCGAGGCAAACTTTCCCGGCGCCAAGGTGAGGTACGGGGACTCGGTCACTGGCAATACGCCAGTGACTCTCCGTAAAGACGGGATGGCATTCGTATGTAATATATCCAGAATCGATTCTTTTGTAAACAAAAAATCCAGTTGGCATCAGTATGATGGATTTTTAAAGGAAGGGTCTGAAAAGCAAATGATCGACATTGAAGGTTTAGAGGCTTGGACGCATCTTGGTTGGCGGCCAATAAGACGCGTCATACGACATAAGTGTGACAAAAAGATCTATAGAGTTATCACTCCTTCTGGATACGTAGAAGTTACGGAAGACCATTCTCTCTTGAGTCCGTCTTTAGAACTTCTGAAACCAAAGGATGTCAAAAATGGCGATATTTTGTATCACAGTTTCCCAGAGTTTGAACACGTCAAAGGAGTTTGGCAAGAAGTGAACGATGATACAATAAACAGTATCGACCACGCGAATGAAAGGTGGCCGCGACGAAGAACTAATAGCGGATTTTATGCACCTTTCAATCAACTAAGATATCTAAAACTCTGTAAACTTGGTTTGGACGTTCATATTTGTAGAGATGGTTGCATGTCATGGACTACCAGAAAACAAAAAAGGGATCCGTATGAAATAATTCATATTCAACTTATTCAAGAAAAGTGCGACAATTTCGTGTACGACCTCGAGACGGAGGCTGGAACATTTCAGGCGGGTATAGGGTGCATGATCGTCAAGAACACGGACTCTGTGATGGTCGAATTTGACGTTCAGGGCCGCAAGGGACTCGATGCAATCAAGTACTCGTGGGAACTTGGAGAGCGCGCGTCTGAAGAGTGTACGAAGCTGTTCAAGGCACCAAACGATTTGGAGTTGGAAAAGGTCTATTGTCCGTACTTTTTGTACTCGAAGAAACGGTACGCGGCAAAGATGTGGGAAGGGAAGACCAGTCCCGACGGGACTGTGATAGTACAATTCAAAAAAATCGATGTCAAGGGTCTGCAAGTGGTTCGGCGAGACTCGTGTCCTTTCGTGCGTGAAACACTTAAGAGCCTCTTGGGGATGGTTCTCGAGTCAAGTAACCCAACACCCGTCATAGACTTTGCACGTGACGCAGCTCGAAAACTCATGGCAGGTGAAGTCCCCATGGACAAGCTTTTGATGAGTAAGCAACTCGCGGCGGAGTACAAAGTCCCGCAGCCACACGTCACGGTTCGGGACAAGATGAAAGCGCGCGCCCCGGGGTCCGAGCCGCAACAAGGCGACCGCGTTGCGTTCGTCATCGTCAAGGGTGACGGCAAAATGTTCGAAAAGGCTGAGGACCCAGCGTGGGCACGGGAACGCAAGATTCCACTCGACTATCAGTACTACTTTACAAATCAGTTCAAAAAACCCGTCCAGGACCTCTTAGAACCGTTGGTCAGTGCCGATCTCATTTTTGATAAGAAATTCATGGTCAAGACGACAAGTTCGGCAGAGGTTGAAGCAAAGCGCGCCTTTCTGGCCCGGTTTTCAAAGGGGTTAAAAGCCACGTAAGTAGTAGAGGTATGGGGGATGAGAACACGCGTTCTCATACCTGCGACCAAGAAAGAGGGCGTATTCTTTCCGCACATGAAACGCAAGTGCTTGACCTCATAGAAGAAGAGGTGACGCGAAGAACAAACTTGCGGACGCGCGCCGTCCTCGATCAGGTTTCAAAATTGTACGAGATTCCCATAGAACGACTCATCAAAGACACGTCAGGTATAGAAGGTAAGTTCTGTAAAGGCATTTTACGAAGTAAAGAACGATGTCTCAAGAAACCGAAGGAAAACGGATATTGCGGGTTCCATCAGTGTCAAGCGCCAGGATACAAACCAAACGCGTCGCCTTCCCCGCCTCCTTCACTCGAACCGTGGGATACTTAGAGAATGAAAGCGTACACTTTTCAATGGGAACCAAAAGTGATTTACTTTTGCAGAGCCTTACCAAGTTTTTCGAGGTTCCCGAGAACCGCGAACAACTTCACGACATTATTGGACGTGGGAAGGGTCCATCTCTTCGCCGTCTCGAGTGGTTTGTGACCAACTACTCGAAAAATAACCACGTCACGCTTACGGCACCAAACGGGAAGATGTTTACTGTACACGTTGCATACAAGTCAAGTTTGGATGGGTACAGTAAAAAGCTTTTTGATCCGTTTTGTCGAACGGAACGCATCGATTTCCAGGGACTCACGACAACGTGCGCCCAACTGAACTTTTTGCGTTGGGCCATCTCGAACGGTATCGTGAAAGCCCTCCGCGACTCGAAGTTTACAGAAAAGGAAGAGACGCAAATCCGTTCTGAAATTGGAGGATACCGTAGCCATAATAAAACAAGTACAAGTTGTATCCACTGATAATCTGGTTAATATATGACGGGTCAAAGTTCAATTGAATATATGTAATCTGTGAATTCAGTTTTGCAAAGTTGAGATACCCACCTTGATTATACTCCTTGGGTGTTAAACCGAAAGAATACATGTAAATATTTTTAGAAGGAATTGAGAGATAATGTTCCATGGGCTGTTTAAACGAATAGTACAGCGACCCCTGGAACGTACTCAAAATATCGGTATTGTTTAACGTAATTTTTGCGTTTGTAATCACGTCGACGAAGTTTGCATTTCCTGATGGAAATTGCAACTGAATACCCGTCTGAATATACTGGGTCGTGTACCCGTAGCTATATCGCTGTGCATAGTATCGAAGGTCGTTCACGTTTTCGTACCGCTTGTTTCTGAAAAACCACGCAAGAACTTGGACGGGATAACTCGCCGTAAGTGAAATGATTGGATTTGCCCAAGAAAACGTCAAAGGCGGTTCACGTTGAACGCGATTGACGATAAACTTGAGTGGCGTGTTTTGATAATATAACTTTTCGGCATTTTCAAGTAAAATCTCTTCAGTGATGAGTGTTGGCCAAAGCGCCGTCCCTGAGGGGTACACGTCTGTGTTGTTTGTAATCGGTGCGTTACACCACCATGTACTTGGCCGAAACGTGAAACGCACGTAGAGACGCTGGTTCCACATGGCACACACGGGAAAGTACGGCTTGCGCAAGCGCTCACGTCCTTTATTGTAATGAGAATGACGACGGCAAAAGAAAAACTCGAGTGGGATGGTGATGGTTCCACCCACCTGTGCATTTGAAACGCTCAGCGCCGTCTGAAGCCCAAGCTGTTCATCTGCGTCGAGAAACATTTGGTCACGGATGATGTACCAGTCATCATACAGAGTTTCAACGGTTGTTTCGTTAATGAGTAAATCAACTTGTTGAAGCAGTGCGCGGCCGACATTTGGTGTGTAATTGCACCCTGCAGGAAGGGCTGGGAGCGTGACGCTCAGGTACATGTTCGATATGAGATGCCCAAGCTCTGTTGGGCGAAGCTCAATCTGCACAACCTGTCCCTGGTACGAGGGGTTTGGAGGTGGAAATGGGTATGTTTTTTGGTACATGACAAAGTTCGAGTACCTCTTAAAATCAGGATTCCATTCTGAACGCGTCATGTCGTCTGTCAAAAGATAGTCATCTTGTGGCCCTATTGCTTGAAGTGCAAGAACAGACCCAGAACTAAACCCCTTGTCTTTCGTTTCAATGTATCTGTTTTCAGGAAATAGCCGTGTCGGGTCGTCTTGTGACCACACCACGTCTGTATTGAGGTCCCGAAGTTCGGCGTAGTTACCCACCTTTATGTTCGCGTTGATTTGGACCTTAACATCTGGAATCTTTCCCATGACATCTTGAGGAGCATATGTCGTAAACCGACCAGGTGTAAACGTACTTGTATAATTCGGTTGTTGAATCATAGCCGGAGCACCGTTCACATATACTGGGACGGTCATGACTGGTATAGGACTTCCGTCAGCTGGAACAATCGTTACAACATTCTCAGAAATGGATGTAACTTTTAGAGGAACTTGAAATGTGGGAAGACCGACCATGATCCACCCTGGAGCCATGTTTGTGGGTGGTGGTGCTGTAAACGTAAACTTTGTTGTGTTTCCATCATTCAAGTAGTATCCATACACGGGGACTTGAACCTGTGACGTTTGATACGCCATCTGCCCCGGTGGATAAAGAATAGAACCCGTCGAGTACTGTGTACCCTGTATGTTCTGATCGGTATCAGTCTGGAGCTTAAACGACCATTTGTATCCAGGTCCGTTTACAAGAGAAACGTTTGATACCTGAATTTGTCCGATAATCCCTAAAAAACCAACACCGGACCATCCAGCGCTTACAGGAAGTGTTGGAATGTCCGTCGTTGAATAAAATGTAATCTCTTGTGGCCCTGTAACTGTATAGAACCCACTCACATCTACAGGCGTGAGTGTTGATGGAATCACAGACGCCATATCTACAACTCACTCAGATTATTCTTCCACAGTTGAACCACACTCGTCGCCTTGAGTGCATCCCGGTCGTATTTCCGCTTTGCGACCAAGTCTTGAAGACGCTTCACCTCTTCAGCCACGTACTGGTACGTCTTGATATCCAAGAGCTTCTCCCATATTTCATCCTTAAATTGGGCCTTGGCCAACTGACTTTGGACTTGGGCCAGGGGTGTGTTCAACACCTTGAGTGACCCGTTGATCACTCCCGTGATGAACCTGGCCTTCTCACTGAGCCACTCAATTTCAGAATCAAATTCCTTGAGAAGCCACGCCTTGCGTTTCTTATACACCTGAAGCCGAATCTCCACATAGTCGACCAAGATCTCTTCGGGACTTGCGTACTTTTTGACCGCGCCGTTCCCTGCAATCAGGTACATGTTCGAGGTGTGGACGCTCCGCGTCAAGCCCAAGTCCTTCACGGGGTCTTCGAAGGAGGCACCCCAGATGCGAAAGTCTGGTTGAGTCTCCGTCGAATGGTTCTCGAACTTTTGAATCGTGCCCTTGTCCACGAGGTCATCCAAGTGTTCCTTGAAATCCTGAATCCACTTTCCCGGAGGCAACTCCGTGACGTGGTACTGACTCCCCTCCTTGGACACGAGGCCCTCGAGCGTCCACGTGTGCTCCTTCGTCTTTGTCACCTTGCCCTTGAAGCCCTTGAAGTGTGGGACCATCGGAACGGTCGGGACTTGGTTCAGAATACACTCTATGTTGTGCTTGATGATATCCACGTCATATGGAGGGACGTAACAGCTAAATCCCGTGCCGATCCCCTCTGCGCCGTTCACGAGGATCATGGGAAGGACGGGTGCATAGTACTCTGGCTCAACCTTCTGACCATCATCCACCACGTACTTGAGTACGGGAGAATCTGCAGGATCGAAAATCTTTTTGGCCAAGGGACTCAACCGTGTAAAGATGTACCTGGGACTGGCTGCGTCTTTGCCACCTGCCAACCTCGTACCAAACTGACCCGAAGGTTCCAAAAGGTTCAGATTGTTTGCACCCACGAAATTTTGGGCTAAATTGATAATTGTTCCTTGGAGACTGGCTTCGCCGTGATGGTACGCCGTTTGTTCGGCCACGTACCCTGCCAACTGAGCCACTTTCATGTCTTGTGTCAGACCCTTCTTGAGACACGCGAAGATCACCTTGCGTTGTGAGGGTTTGAGACCGTCTGCGACGTGTGGGATCGAGCGCTTGATGTCCTCAGCGCTAAAGTTTGCAAGGTCGCGATGGACGAAATCGGACACGGACAGCTTGACGACTTGGCCGTAGGGCACGCCCGGAGGTGGCGTCGCCATGTGTTTCGTCAACCACTCTTTGCGATCATCCGCCAAGGCCTTGGCGAACGCAAGCATCATAGACTCGTTCATATCCTTGTCCGCCCCAAACGCCACCGTCAACTTATCAATTTGCTTGAAATATTCCTTGGCCTCAGCACTTGTCGATGTTCCCAGACCCTTATAGTACTTGACTGGCCCGGGAAGTCCGCCAGATCGCTGAGCCTGTGCCTCACGGAACGCATCTTCCGTGAAGAACCACGACTTGCCCGCCTTGATCACAGGTGTCACCATGGACACGACAAACCCAAGGTCGATCAGTTTCGGCCAATACACGTGGAACATGTTCAAGACCAGACCCTTGATGTGACTTCCGTCCAAGTCTGCGTCAGTCATAATCATGAGTCGGCCGTACCGCAATTCTCTTACAGAATTATAGGTCTTTCCATGTTGGAGCCCGAGAATCTTCTTGAGATTGTTGAACTCCTCGTTTTCAGTCACTTGCTTTACCGAAGCGTCCCGCACATTGCGCGGTTTGCCTCTCAATGGGAACACACCAAACCTGTCGCGGCCTACCACGCTCAAGCCAGCAATAGCAAGAGCCTTGGCCGAGTCACCCTCAGTAATGATAAGCGTACATTCGTGCGACCTGTGAGTACCGGCCCAGTTGGCGTCGTCCAGTTTTGGGATACCCGTAATCCTCGACTTCTTGGATCCATCTGTCTTCTTGAGATCCTTGTCCAACTTGGCTTGACCCAGTGCGATGAGGTCAGTCAAGACACCGGTGGCGAGAACATCCTTGATGAATTTTGGTGGAAAATTGGGAGTATCGGAAATTTTTGATGTACACTCCGCCTTAGTCTGACTACTGAACGTCGGGTTCACGATGACACCCTTCACAAAGACAAACAGGGACGCCTTGATTTGTGCCGGTTTCAGAGTCGAACACCTCTTGTCCTTTTGAACCTCGCTCACGAGAGCACTGACCACCTTGTCTACGTGAGACCCACCTTTGGTGGTTGCAATTCCATTGACCCATGAACACTGTTGGAAACCCCCCGAAGTCGAGTGACCGATCACAACATCTAGCCATACCTCCGTCATCTTGAGTGTCGTAGACCCATAGGCGACAAGACCGTGCATCTTTGCATACTCCTCAAGACTTGGGACGGTAAGCAATTTTGAATTAAAATTGACCTTGGCTTTGGGACACCAGAGAGCCGCGTCCCAGGTT
>Ga0214207_1000293_pt1 | contig 15681 bp, 13 predicted proteins | sample TroBogEpilimnion_6_FD_153045 | JGI IMG/M metagenome (GOLD analysis project Ga0214207, IMG submission 153045) | Freshwater microbial communities from Trout Bog Lake, WI - 13JUL2009 epilimnion | ecosystem: Environmental > Aquatic > Freshwater > Lake > Epilimnion/Euphotic zone | place: Trout Bog... | reverse complement strand
TTCTTTCGTTATCCTCATATAAATCATACCCAGGAGCCTGTATTTGTTGTGGTAAACCACCCCTTTGCATAACATCGGCTTCTGAAAGATATCTTGTGTCATCAACAAATTGTTGATCAGCATCTTCTTCCGTATAAACTTGTCTTGATGGTTGTGATTTAACAGATGGTGTATCAGTACCAAATCTATTATCAACCTCTTTCATTAATGTCTTAGCTTTTTGAATACTTTGAGCCAAAAAATCTAATTTATCTTGCCTATCCATAAATTTTATTTATCCATTTTAAAAATCCAGAACTATAGGATTCTTCAATTTCATCGTAACTATCTTGATTTTGTTTTAATCTTTTCAAGAATAAGTCATCTTGTTTTAAAATATCGTTTTGATCCAATTCTTCTGGTTCTGGTTCAACTTCTGGTTTTGTTTTCTGGAAGTGAACTGGTTTTTTATTATTTTGAACTGGTGCAGTTGGTGCAACAGTTGGTTTTGTTGGTTCTTTTAATGTAGTACCTGGAATTTCTTCTGGTTCTGTTTGCTGTGGTTCCGCAGGTTCAGTTGGTTCGGTTACACCTGATTCTGGTTCTTCACTTTTGCCTTTATTCTCACCTGGTTTTGTTTTAGGATCGAGTTGAGCAAAAATACCATACATTTTTAAATCACCAAATTCATTATAATTAGGCCCTTCTGGTCTATTAAATGTTTTATAATGCACACCATTAGCACCATCATAAACCAAAATATTCTTCATCTCGTCAATTAAAAACGTTTTCCAAGCTGGTGTAACTGTATTAGTGACACCTTTTTTTTGCCAAGCTCTAAGCATTAAACCACCAGAAGCCTTGCTATAACCCAACGCAGCGGGTTGTGCAAATCTCCAGTTTTGCCTAAAGTATTTTTTATTTCTTGGATCACTAACCTTTTTACCTTTATACCAGAAAACAATTTCATATTTGTTCTCAATAGCATATTTTAGTAATTCAGCTTTTGACTTAGAATCCTGATTTTCGTTTAATCTAATCATTTGTTATATAAAATAAAGATTATTCTGGTGATCTATATTGATTTGTATCATTATAATAATTTAACGCTTCCAATGGAACCACATAAGAATCATTAATTGCAACATCGTCTATAACTTCTGAGTTTGTGGCGCTATATTCATTTGCCGTTTCTTTAAACTTATTAAGATTTTCAAGAACTGTTTCTTGTGTTGTTGCAACACTTCTTAATTGATCAGAAGCTGGAGTTCTGCTTGGAGAACTCGATAGGTTATCGTATACTTCCATATTAATTTAATTTTTTAATTATATGTTTTATTTTATTAATTTGTTCCATTAATTTATTATTTGTCATAATATCATCTGGATATGTTCTAACAGTCGGCATCAAACTCCTAACCGTATTAACATTGAGGTTTTGGTTTGGTGCTGCGTTAAATTGATTTTCTAATCCAGCATTAGTATTATGTGTTTTGGTGCTATCTATATTCTTTCTGGCTGTATCAAGTTCTTTATAAACCCAATTTTTCATATAATCACCACCATTTAATAAATATTCAATTTGACCATTTTCATCCAAAGTATTTGGATCAATGTGGTCAAAATAATGTTTAATCCTTTTTAGATGGTTACCATTACATTGACCCTGTTGTAAAAGATTCTTCAATCTCTTATACCCCTGGGATGTGGTTCGATCACCATAAGTTTCCAATATTTTTTGTAAAATAACTTGTAACTTTTCAGGAATCGTGAACTGTCTATTTTCTAATTCGCCAACCATTAGTTATTAAGATTTTCACTAATATATGATAGGATTAACTTTTTTTGAGTATCATCCAGATTATTTTTAACAAATTCGAGTATTTTATCTAATTGACCGAAAATTAGTTTATTACTATCTTTGATCTCATCAATAGATGGTAAATTACTTTCATCCTCTCTATTAAATACATCGTGATATATTTGTCTTTTTGTAATAATATCTTCAATAATATCAATAGCTTTTTGTTTGGCGATTTCATTTATTTCATCACCTGGTTTCTTTTCGTGAAAATATTCTTCAAATGTTGCCTCAGCTTTATGCTTTTTCAAAAAATTATAGAATTTTTCTGGATTTTCTTTGTTTTCATCAGCTTGTTCGTTAAATGGAAGCACAGCTTCACCGTAATATCTTCTATAGTTTGTAAACACGAATGGCTGACCCACCATCTTCATGAGTTTATCACTTGTGGTATGGGAAGTTGTCTTTGGATCGAGATTTGATGGTGTTTTATCATTTAAAGCACCATAATCATCACTAATAAACTCCTTTAGTATATCTTTTTTGGTCATCACTTAATATTTATTATAAATATCAAGAAAATCATTAAAAAATTACACTTCAACAGTTCTATCTAACCCTGGAACAGTAAACATAGTGTGTTCATCGAACCAAATATCAGGATTATAACCAAATTTATCCCAATATTTTAATTCAAGTGGAGCTGGTGTAAATAACTCTTGGATTGTATCCTGATCTTTTTCTCTGTATGGTACACCGTTAATTAACTCCAATTCACTTATTAACCAATCTTTCTTATTTTCTGGTTTTGTTATTAATAATTTACTTCTTACGTCCTCACTAAAAACAACCAATAACGGCTTAACTTTTTTATTGAAAGCATCCAAATATCTTTCAACATTATATTCACCAACTTTATTTGGTTCATTTTCAATAACGGATGGATCTAAAATATAACAATTTAATTTATTATATTGTTCAATATTATCAGTTAACTCTTTACCGTATTGGGCTTTATAATCTTCTTTATGTATATCTTTCCAACCCTTTTTAGGTCGTTTAACACCCTGAGAATCCGCATTTGATTTCTTAGCACCGTTATTAACGTAATAAATCACATCGCCCAGATTAATAGAAAGGTTATTTTTTATAGCCATTTCCATGTGAGCTTGCTTAGGTAATGGTTTACCAGCTTTATTTAATCCACGATTTTGATATTGTTGGATTGTTCTCTTAACCCTGGCTTTGGTGGCAATCTTAGATAACGGTATTTTACCGTTATATATTCTTTCCACATATGAATTGTAAAATTGTACAAACTCATAACCCTTTTCATTTAGTAATAATATGATAGCTTTATCAAGGAATTCCTCAACATAGATGGACATCTTTTTAGATTTGATGGTATTACCTGTCAATTTAATTTCACCATCATCTTCCAACATGGCGTAATTTTTACGTGCAAGATTAATTGTTGCGGGCCATGTTCCATCCAAACTCAATCCCATTTCACCCTTCATATATAGATCATTAAATTCCGCAATAACAGCATCAACACCTGTATATTCTTTACCTTCCTTGGTAGCTTCATTTATACCTTTACCAATGTAGATAAAATCTTCATTTTCTTTTGGTGCCATGAAGTTTACACCATCCGTATCCAATACCAGTGGGGTATAACCTTTTTTCATAAAGAATTTAACCATTAATCTGAGGTATTGTCTTGCACGACATGTAATACCCTCACTTGCATCTACCTCAGCCCAATTGAACGCTGTAGGCGCACCAAGCGCACCAAACATGGAGTTAATGAAGATCTTCAACGGTAACTGTTTGCGCTCATAGAATGACTTCATTTGAGAGTTACCCTCTTTACCAAATTTCTTAGCTAAATCCTTAGCTCTGAAACGCTCAGAGTGGAAATATTTCAATAATGATTTCATAACACCAGTGATATCAACAGATGGGAACACATCGTGTGCCAACTGAACAGCTGGATATAGTGATGAATAATCGGCTTTTCTTAATTTCTTAGAAAAACCTACCTTATATAATCTGGATAAACCACCAACGAAATCACGTTTTTGGTCATTTAACGGTATTGCAAGACCATTCTCATATGACCAGGTAAACATAAGCATTTTCCATAAACCAGCCGTACCCATTGTGGTTACACGTTGGTATGATGTTGGTATTAACTTAGCCAACATGAAAGATGATTGGTTATAGATATTATCTACTTCCATAGTTTCCCAAAGGTCATCCATCAGATATCGTTCAACAAGATATCTTGAATTTACTTCTTCGTAACTATCAACATATCTTTCAAGCGCTTTAAGTGTACCCTGTAAAAAAGCAAAGGTTTTTGGTGCTTTTTCTCTTAGTTTAGACAAACCAGTTCCAATACCAGCAGATGGTATAACTATTGTTTTACCTTTCTTGATTTCATTGATAACTAATTTAATAGATGCATTAATTTTTTTCTTATTATCATCCAGTTCAGCATCGGTATAATAAGATTCAGGTGTTGTATCGGGTAATTTTTTGGTTGGGATGCCAATGGTATTCGCTTTATTACGCATTTCCTTAGCTTGTCCACCATAACCAGTACCTTTATCATTATCACCAAATAAAAATATTTTATCAGGGTGTTCATCAACCATTGTAATGAAGTCTTGATATTCAATATTTGGTTTATTTTTTGAATATGAACCAGTATTATCATCAAAGAAAAACGATTCTTGGTTATTCCATAGTTTACCTATTTTATCACCAACAATATAAACACGATTTTTCTTAGCAACCTTATTGTATTTACATACGTATTTCAAACTGGTTGATTTCATTGACGAGTCAATAGCTTGCGCTCTACGTGTAGCGTGGTTAATGTCAATGATACTATACCCAAACATATTTGTTTGAACATATGTTTCAACCTCGTTACCTAATTTAAGCATTGATTGTTTAACCCATATCTTAATATCATCACGTAATGTTTTAGCAATATCTTCAATATCAAGACCAAGAATTTTACAACGAGTAAATATAAAATACCAGTCGAAGTTAGCGCTATTATAACCAGATATTACAGTGGGTTTAAGCTCATCAATTGTATCAAAAAATTTAATTATTGCTTGTCTTTCTGATTCATCATCGTCAGCCACATCAATTAATTTTTCATAACCTTTGTTATTTTTACAACCAATAAGAAATATTTTACATGTGTTAGGATCTAAACCAGTGGTTTCCAAGTCAAAAGTAAATTTATTGATTTCATCATAACTTTCAAAACCTTTGAATAATCTATTACCAGTACCTATAAAATACTGTTCAATAGGACTTAACATGGTAAAATGGGAAGGAACATCAATTCGTTTTTCGAATTTACTGTAAATATTAATACCACCATCATAAAAAAAGCTCTGCATTCTTTTATAACCCTGCTCACATGTAACTAAATAAGTATATCCGTCTTTTAATCTTTGGTGATCATCATGTCTGAGTGGTTTTATTTCTATACCATACTCAACCATCTTTTTTTTCATTACGAGTTTGTCATCTCCATAAAAAGATAATATATTCGATAGCTTTTTGAGGTTTTTAACCCACATAAATGCTTTCAATGGTTCAGTTTCTATCTTAATACCTTCACCTGGAATATCTTTTACCTTATAAATAAGGTTTTTATCCATGTCATATTCAATATTTACAATATATTTTTCTTCACCATGACCACTAAGAAATTTCTCAATGTTTTCAATAGGTACTTTAAAACCACTCATATTTTCAAGTTATTCAACAAAGATACGAAATCTTTAGCAAAAAAACAAACGTTAGATGTAGTTGATTATATCGGACTTGACAAATGTTTCAGTAATGTATATAAATAAATCTTCTTTTATTGGTGCAATTAATTCACCAATTTGTGCATTAGTTTCATCAAAAACGTTTAATTTGAATTGACCGATGTAAATACCTTCGGTATCAGTATCTTCTGAACTAAATTGATATCCGATGTAATATTCTTTTGCCCCGTCAGCGACACAAGGATCTTTCATATAAATATGTCCTGGGGCGTTTACCACTTTATAAATATTTGTACGGCTATCTTTCATAGAGAAAGTTATAGTTGATGATGTTAAATATGATTGTAATTTTTCATAATCCAATCTACCATCTTTTATTACTTCCATTTTTAAAATAGGTAATGTAGCGCCTTTTCTGATATTAAAAACCATTAGTATGAATTTTTATGAAATGTGAATCGACCACCTTCAAATGTTCTGATTCCGTAATTATTATTTATAATATTAAGATTTTTTCTTATTTCGATAACATTTAATGGTGTCATATACATTTGTATTGTTTTTACCCCACCAATAAAAGTATATGAGAAAAATTTATCCAATATTCTATTTGTTGTTGATGATATTGAATTACCAACACTATTGATTTCTTCGATTAAACCCTGAGTACCACCACCAAATGATATATTAAATGGAACACCTTCTTGCAAATATTCAGTAGTATCCAATTCATGTGGTATTATTTCGGTAAAATTATCGTAACTGAATACTGAAACACCATTAATATATATTGTTAGTGTACCATTTTTATATTTACCATATTTTAAATCACAATCTGTATCATAAGTAAAATCTCTTTCAAAAACAACAGAAACATATATAAACCTTTCTATTGGGTTAAGTAGATTTATTTTTTTCTGTGAACTCATCACTTCTTCAATTGTGAATTCTTTGGTTATAATTTTACTAACTTGGTTTTTATCACACACATCTGTAACATTAACAAAACTATCCTCATCAATGGTATTTGGGTCTAACAATGTTATATCAGGTGTACCAGCAATAGCGTTAGCGGTGGAGCCAGTATAACATGGATCTGTTGCATAAATTAATCTGTAACCAACATATCCATCCCTAAAAAATATCGCAAATGCATTATTAATTATATCATTTTGATTTGTTTTTCTTGTTAAAATAGATCCAGCATCATCACCCCTATCAACATAATAGATACCATTACTTATATAATAAAAACCTATATATGGTTTACCGTTTAATAATAATTCTTCACCATATGTATATAAATTTGTTTTATCAAATAAATTTAAATTGGTATCTGTAAATATTTGTGATATTGGTTCGGTTGTAACGTCTAAAATAACATTGTCAACAAGATTCGTATCAGACACTATATTATTTATAGCTGATCCAGTTATTGTTAAATACTTATTTTCAGCTCTGGTACCCATATAGAATACCATACCAGACATTGGATTGTTTATAAATGTTGTACTATGTAAATCATTTAATGTTGTACCAGTCGTTGTTCCGCTGGTTAGAGCAAGCAACATATTAACAGTCCACCCCTTATTAGCTCTTGTTTTGAAATATTCAACAGGATAGCCAAATAATTTAAAAAATCCTTGGTAAAAACCACCATATAATTGATTATATGGCTGATTAACAGAAGCCATAACTTTATTTATAATAGAATAATCATATCCTTGTGTATAACCAGTTACATGATTTAATTTAAATGTAGATCCTGTTGGGATTGGGTAAGTGACACCTGTAACAGGAAATGTGAAACCAGTACCAGGGGATAGTAGTCCGTTATCATAACCAGTTAAACCTATATTATTTAAAGTAACCCCACTAACCAATGAAATACCTGTGGTTGAACTCAATGATTGTGTGACATCAATATAAAAAACCTCATATTGTGAATAATCACGAACATATTCAACAGCATCTTTCGATAACACAAAATCAAAATTGGTATCTTTTGTTAATCTGAAATTATACATATTATATTATTCTGAATGGTTTAGGCATTGGTCTAAATTTAAGACCAGTATTAATATATTCAGCTTCTTTAGACATTCTTTCGAGTGTAACCAAAGGATTGAATTTCTCTAATCTTAATTTTAATTCCTCTTTAAGCGTCACCATTTCGTCTTTACCCTCGGTAAGTAAACTTTGATATTCCAATTCAAGAGCTTGTGTATCACTGATCGGCACTTTACCACTCGCATAACCTCTAACTCTACCAAGGGTTTCTTTACATAATGCAATAAAATAACGTCTTATCCAAACTTTTGAAGGATCGTTTAAATCATCAAAAGAAATATCGTCCATCGGTACGTCAGCTGGTGTTTTAATCACATCCCTATTTTTAGCTAAACAATCGTCTTTATTGCCATTAATATCATAGTACCAATACCAAACCTTACCATACTTTAAAATGGTCTGATTTGAGTCATATTGACCACCAGGTGTATTTAATAAATGTAAAAACTTTTTACCATCTGGAGCATTGGTTATCTTATATAATAATTCACCATGTATCATCCTATTTTTAAGATTTCTATCAGATGCTCTCATTAATATATCAAAAGCTGGTAATATGTAATTACTACCTAAACCTATATACTCGGCACCAAATTGGTTGTTCCAAACACCCAAGAATGGATCAATTACTGATTGATCAAGAGTGGATGGGTTATACCATAAAACCTCATTAATTTCACGATTAGCTGGAATTTCGTACATTTGTACGCCAGATTGTAAATTTATATAATCTTTTTTTAACACATAACCACCTTCGCCAGCACCCAAACCAACAATTTTTGAATAAGAATATGTATATTGAGTTAATAAATCATAGTTTCTGTGGATAAAAGCCCTGGTTAAATCAACTTCGGTTACATTTATGCCAATCAAAGAGGGCCATTGCTGTTCTATTAAATAATTTTGAATATATTCTACATAATCTTCCGTTGCAATTTCCAATAAACTATCCATAGATTCGTCTTCCAATTGAATTTTTCTCATTGGCGCTCCTAACCTATGTCTTGCTTGTGTATATATTTTTACTCTTTCTGATGGATTTATTCTCATTTTAATATATTTATTAATAAATAGTTTCCATCGTGAATAAAAAATTAACTTTAAACGAAACTTTAGATAAGATCAGACAAATTTCTGGAATAAAAAATGATTTTTATTCGGAAATCAGTGAAATATTTAAAAATACACCTTTTAATAAAGAATTAAACTTTTTAAAAGAATCAACTGATATATTGTTAAAAAATCAAAAAGAAGATTTTTTAAGCCATTTATTTGAATCAGCAGAAATGTTGGATGCATTATTAGATATTTGTGTACTCTCATTTAGTGTTGAAAATACAAAATTAGGAAATGATGTAATCACATTTTCATTACCAGCTGGTTGGACATGTCCTTGGGCTAATACTTGTCTTAAAAAGGTTGAGCGTTATAGGGTTGTTGATCCAAATAAAGTTAACACATCAAAAGTTAGTAAAAGAACGGGTTTAGATGTACCATACAAAGGTGACGTTGTTGTACATAAAGGTAAAAATTCTCAATTTGATTGTTTTGCTGCTAACCAGGAAATGCAGTATGATACTGTAAGAGAAAATAGGTGGCATAATTTTGATTTATTATTGGCAGCTGGTACTTACATGGATCAAGCCGATCTTATTATGAAATCACTTACGTTCTTTTTTGATAATGAAGGTTTTAGAACTGACGTGAGAATACACGAATCTGGTGATTTTTATAGTGGTGAATATTTAAAGGCTTGGATGGAAGTTGCTAAAAAAATGCCTGAAAATAAATTTTACGCCTATACTAAATCATTACCTCTTGTTCAAAAATATCAAAATGAATTAAAAGATATTCCAAATTTATCAATTACTTTAAGTGAGGGTGGTAGAAAAGATTCGGAATTAGGTAATATAGATATAAAACAAGCCAAAGTATTTAACACACCAGAAGATTTATTAGCAGCTGGTTTAATATTAGATCTTGATGATAATTTAGCTAAAGAGAAAGGTGGTAAAGATAAAAACTTTGGACTTTTAATTCACGGAACTCAAGAGGCTGGTGAAAAACAACAACTTAAATTAAGAAATGAAACCTTCATGGCTTATTGGAAATACAGAAAATATCTAAATAGACAGCTTGGTTTACCAACCGAAACAAGAATGTCAACAGAACAAGCAGATGCTGCTTTAGCCCATATTGATGATATTTTGACTAATCAAGAAAAATATATGAAAGCTAAAGGTATTAAAAGAATTGATAAAACTCACTTTGAATATATTAAAAAACTTTTAAGATATGTTAAAAAGTATAACGTTTACGATTTTGATGACAACCTAATTAATATTTTACAGGATAAATATAAATAATTTTATTCTGTTTTTACAGCTTGAATCACCTCATTTACTAACGAAATATCCGTAAACACTTGATCACCCAAAGCAAGTTGTATATTTCTCATTTTATCCTGTAATCCCTTGTGCATTACATTATCAATCGTATCATCTACGAGTAGATAAATAATGTAAACGTCTTTGGTTTGTCCAATCCTATGTACCCTATCGGTTGCCTGGGCATGGTTAGCTGGAACCCAATCAAGGTCATTGAAAATAACGATTGTACCCTCAGTAAGTGTAATACCAGCGCCAGCAGCAACGATATTACCACAGAAAACCTTAATCTTTGGATCTTTTTGGAATCGTTCAACAGCAGCATCCCTATTCTTGGAACTTACAGAACCGTCAATCATAACAGCCGATTTACCAAAATGTTCATAAATTTCTGATAATGTGTTGGTAAAGCATGAAAAAATAATAACTTTATTACCAGTTTCAATAAATTCCTCAGCTAACTCAATACTATGTTTAGCCTTATCCTCAGATAGTAACTGTCTTACCTTAACTAATTGAGTAAGATGTTCACTTGGTTTTGGTTTAATATCATTTTCTTCCTGTTCATCCATCCATTTTTTATAATCTTCCAGATAATCTGTGTATCTTTTTGACATGGTTAATGGTAAATAAACTTCTTTAATGGTTTTTTCAGGTAAATCAACAGCATCTTTTTTCAATCTACGTAAAAAAGTATCACTAATATATTCATTTAACTCAGTTAAATTTGATGCACCACCTGTAACCCAATATTTTTGTTTCGTTCCTTTTCTATTAAATTGTTTACCTTCACAATATCTTCTAACAAAATGAACCCAATTATCGGTCAAAGGGGAATCACACAAATATAATAAATTGAACAAATCAATTGGTTTATTTGTGATCGGTGTACCAGTTAATAACCATCTGGTAGGTATTTTCATAGCAAAATCATTGAATAGTTTTGTCCTATTCGATGTAGCATTTTTAAGATAGTGAGCTTCATCAGCGATAACCAAATCAAATTTATAGAAATCAATAACTGAATGCGGAACATCTTCTGGTTTTTGACCTTTTTCTGGTATAAAATGGAAATTTTTTAATATATCATAATTAATGATTGTCCATTTTTTACACGTAAAATCTGAACCTTCAACGATACTAATATCTTTTGAGGATTCGAACGTTTCAATTTCTTTCTTCCAGTTTAATTTAAGTGTTGCTGTACATACTACCAATATTCGTTTATAACCACCTGTTAATGCAGCCATAATAGCAGAGGTGGTGTTATGTGTGACAATAGCATGTTCAGTAACATATAACTTATCTGGGCTATCAACTGATATACAAACAGCCTCACCACTACCACACGGTTTTATATCTTTAATATATCTACCAACTTTATATTTTTTAGGTTGATTATATGCGTCAGACTTACGTTTAAGTCTAAACGGATTCATACCATCTGGTAACTTTATATTTAGACGATAACAACGCTTACAAATTACTTTAGTACCATCAGGCTTTTTATATGAACCAATTTTAAATTTTTTTCTAACAATACCACCAAGACTATGAACAATTTCAGCAACATCATTAGCCAATTGTTCTGATACCGTAGCATATTCAGTACCTTGAAAAGAAGATTGTTTTTCATTTTTACTGATCATAACATGACCATCAGTATCCATTAAACCCTGTAATATAGCTAACCTATCTTTAATTGACGAATATTTGTAAATATCTGGTATAAACTTTTCATATGATTTTTTATTAACTAAACCTAAATCAATTAATTCATTATTTAAATAATAATTACAAATTCTTACGTTTGGTTTATTACTTTTTATTTCATTAATTTTTATTCCAGATAATATTTCGTCAAAATCATCTTTATGAAATGTAAACCCAACAGATTTTACTCGATTATGCCCATCGCCAAGAATTAAACCTAATAAATAAGGCTCAATAGGTAGATTATTATTAGTATAAAATTCTATTGGTTTAACTATAGGTATTTGCCATTTAGAAGCACCATTTTTATTTTTATAATATGTTGCATATTTATATGATTTTTTTTCATTCCAACCATAACCTTTTTGTTCTAAAACTAAATGCTTATCAAGCATTTGATTTGTACTTAATGTAATATATCTATTTATTCTATTTTTAGAATTTTCACCACTATTATTTGATAATACTGTCCATAAATGCTCACCACCACATTTTATAGAATAACCATCATTAAAAGTTATATTATATAACTCTTTTATACCTTGTGGATATATACCAGTTACATTATATGGTTTACCATCTGAACCAATAACTTTATCATTAATAGTTAAATCACCTATTTTTTTCCTACCAAATGGTGTAAATACTTGATTATCAATCAATTCCATTTTTCCAAGACCCATGTCGTCAGCCAGGATGAATTTATCGTTCTCCAATAGTGCTTTAATGGCTGGTAATTGGTGTGGTAATGGTTGTCTTTTATATTGATCGAAAGCGGGTAATTCAACCGATTTAACCCTCTTAATCGCATTTTTGGTAAGATAGATTGATGTGTAAAATTTACAGTCATCATGGAAACAACCCCATACATGTATAGTACCACCTTTACGAGTCAAAAGTTTATTTATGAAAATAAACTCAGGTTCGGTTTCAAGATTATATTGGGTTTGTATAAATTTTCTACAGCTTTTATGGAGTGTATATTTTTTATTTAACTCAATAGGTTTAATTTTATGGTTATTAATTATATATTCAGCAATATTTATGGTAATCGGTAATCTTTTTTTGGTAACCAAAATATTTTTTAGTTCCAATAAATAATCATTGGAACCATTATATGTTTGCAATATTTCTTTTGCTGTTATTTCAATTGGTATTTTTGTCATTAAACTTCGTGCATAAAACAAGGTGTATACTCACCCACGTAGCTACCCATAGTATTATAGCTCATCCATTCCATAGCGTCTTCCTCACTCATCTCATCATTGTTTACTAATGAAGCAACACAGAGATCATAGTCATAAACAGCTATATTTTTATTTTCATTAAAACCAACCCTGTAACCAACCAAAGCATCATCCAAACCATCACAAAATAACATATCCTCATCAAATAATGCCACATTATCCTTGTTGCAGGTTTCCTTTGGAAAGATTTTAACAAAACTTACGTTTTTTATATCAAAATTATTTTTAATATAATCATAAACTTCGTCTTTTTCAATCTTTTTGGTTTTCATTAATTTCTCAGCGAATTTATCGTAATCGTATGTTACGGTAAAAAATTCACCGATTCTATATACTGGATTAATCATACACCTGTTAAATCCTTTTATCGGTGCATAGTTGTCAACCATTTCTTCTAAATAAGCCTGATCTATCATAATATACAATATTAATAAATTTTTTCGAGAAAAACAAATGTATAAAAATATAAACTATTTATATAAAAAGGAAAGTATGAACAGAAGAAACCGAATATCGAACAATAGAGTAAATAAATTCTATGATGAATTCGATTTTGAATTTGATACCGAAATTGCTCAGGATATTATTGACGAAGACTCCAATTTTGTTGTTGTTTTATATAGAATTGATAGAAACTATACGAATTATGATGACGTTTATGGCGAAAGTAAACGTGGGGAGATCATTTATCAACCACCAGTCGAATTAAAAGTTTTGTTAACATTAGCGGTTGCTAATAACTCTACATATAATAAAAATGCTGGTACTTTAAGAAATGAAGCATTTGGTAATTTGGAATTTACAGTTCAGGAAAGAGAAATGAAAAGAAAAAATGTGGATATTACTTACGGTGACATAATTGGGTTACCAGTTGACGGTAATCTTGTTTATTTTTCAGTATCCGATCCTAATTATTTAACAAATACAACACAAATGTTATATAATATTAAAACATATTTTAGAAAAGTTAAATGTGTTGTTATTAATAAAAACGAATTTAACGGATAATATGACAAAGCCAACAACATATAAAAAAAATTTAAATATTAACCAATTACCTGAAAGTATTGAGTATCCGAACTCATCAGTTTCTGTAAGTGCAGCAGCTGAGGCTATGAAAAATTTGATTACGAACAAAGACGCTTATTTACCAAAAGGTGTTTTACACTTTGATCTGGATAAAGGTTTTAAGGACTTTGTTAAAACAAACCTTGAAACAGTTATTGATGGTAAAAAGGTTCCTGTTGTCATGCTTACAATACAAAAATGGAGTGAGTTTACACAAACTTGGGAATTTGTTGATGAATATAAGAATATTCAGATGCCGTTCATTACAATTGTAAGGCAACCTAACACAAAACCAGGTACAAATGCAAATTTATTATATAACATACCTGGAAATAAAACATATGTTTATGCGGAAGTTCCAACGTGGGATGGTGTAAGAAAAGGTGTGGATTTATATAAAATACCTCATCCAACACCTATTGATATTACTTATGAAGTTAGAATTTTTGCCACAAAGCAATCAGATTTAAATTCTTTTAATAAGACTGTTTTGAAAGAATTCAGGAGTTTACAAGCATATACAGTAGTTAATGGTCATTATATCCCGATTATTTTGGAGAGTGAAAACGATGAAAGTCAAATTAGTGATATTGAACAAAGAAGATTCTATGTACAGACGTTTAATTTCGTTTTACAGGGGTTTATTTTAGATCCAGAAGATTTTCAGGTTGTACCTGCAATCAGCCGTATAGTGATTTCTTAATAAAAAAGCCATAAAATTAAAAAAAGAATTCTGTTAGTCAAGTCTTTTCAACAAATTTATAATATTTATCTATAAGATAAGATAACAGAAATTAAATAAAAAAAATTATGGCTAATACAGTTTATTCATCACCAGGTGTTTATACCTCAGAGAAAGATTTGACATATAATGTCGAAACAATTGGTGTAACTACATTAGGTGCGGTTGGTGAAACGGTTAAAGGACCTGCATTCCAACCAATACCAATCAGCAGTTACGATCAATTTTCAACCGTTTTTGGGGGTGTTTCACCAGAAAAATTTAAGAATACTCAAATAGTTAAATATGAATTATCATATATAGCTAAGAGTTATTTGAGTCAATCAAACCAGATGTACGTTACCCGTATTCTTGGTTTGTCAGGTTATGATGCGGGTGATGCTTTTGTAATAAGAACGATTGGTGAGGTTAATCCTACAACAATTGTTAGCGGTGGTACACAGACAGTAATTAACTTTACTGGTACAACAACTGGTGCTTTATTTGTGTCTGGTTCAACAACATCGTTGATTTCACAGATTCAAACATTGTTACCTAACATTACATCAACAAAATACCAAACAGCAATTAATAACTATTTCACAACATACCAATTAGCTACTGGTTCAACTGGTAACTTCTGGACACATGATGTGTTATACTATGGTAATGTTGCAAGCGGTATATTAAGTTCTTATATCACAACAGCAAGTTCACCAGGTAATAGTTCAACATATTCAAATACTTCACCAGTAAGTACTGATTCTTATACATACCCATCAGGTACTGTTAATGACACAACTTATTTCATAAATAATGAATATGTTTATAACGGTACAAGTTCTTACAATGGTTACGGTTTTATTTTAACCACAACTAACGTAACTAA
>Ga0214207_1000288_pt1 | contig 15821 bp, 18 predicted proteins | sample TroBogEpilimnion_6_FD_153045 | JGI IMG/M metagenome (GOLD analysis project Ga0214207, IMG submission 153045) | Freshwater microbial communities from Trout Bog Lake, WI - 13JUL2009 epilimnion | ecosystem: Environmental > Aquatic > Freshwater > Lake > Epilimnion/Euphotic zone | place: Trout Bog... | reverse complement strand
TTGCTCTGACGGATGATGGCTTGGTCGATGCCTGGACGCTGGCCTTAGCCTTTGCTCGTGCGCTGACCGTACAAGGCTTTAGGTCAACGGAGACTGAGCCAAACGGCTTTGCCTTGACCGCTACCGATCCCGGCTTGCCAGCTACGACCGGCTTGCCGTAGCCCGAGAACGTCGCCGAGAGAAGCGTTTGAGCGGAGACGCTGACGGTGCCGATGGCCTGCCCTGCGAACTGGCCGACTGATGCAATCGTACTTGACGCACTCCCTGAGCCGGTTGGAGTTCCTGACTGCTTGAGCGATGCGCTGGCCGCTGCGCTGGTTGCCGTGTCGCCGGTCGGCGTGCCTGACTCGGCGATGCTGGCAGACGTTGAGCCGGTGCCGCTTCCTGCGCCGGTGGTCCCTGCGGTCGTCGGCGATGGGTTGATCTGGATGGTATTGGCTCGCACGATGTCGCTGACGCTCGATGCAGCCACCTCAGCGGCGGTGGCGAGGATCGGTGCGCCAGTCTGCGAATCACTTGACGTCAGTCCGCTAGATGACTCGGTGGCGCTCGTGTTGATCGCTGCGCTCTGTGTGTCGCCAATGGTCAAGGCCGTGTTCGTCTCGGTGGCGCTGGCGCTCGTCGCTCCGGTCTGTGTGTCGGTGGTGGTGCCGAGGTTGGCGGACTCGGCGGCGGTCGTGCTCAGCGCGCCGGTATCGCTCGAGGCGATGGTGCCAATGGTTGCCGTCTCGGTTGCGCTGGTGCTAATGGCGGCGTTCACCGATTCGGTAATGACTGGTCCGGTGTCCGTCTCGATGAGGTTCTCGGCGATGGCGCCGGTCGTGTTGATCATGGCTGGTGGGATCGTCAGCCACATCGAGGTAAAGGCTCGCGACGTCGTCCAAGCGAGATACCAATACAGAACGGACGCGTCCACGATCGGGGCGAAGTTCTCTTGGCCGGTGCTGTAATAGACGCCGTTAAGGTAGTAGCCGGTGACGTTCGCCTGACCGACTACGCCGGTCGGCGCTCCGAATGTGTAGGGCGAGATTCCGGGTCCGTTTCCGCTGATTGCGCTACCGGCTGCTCCGTTTCCCCATACCGCGGCGATCGCCAGTTCGTCGCTCATCGTTGCGACGGTGTAACCCGACGTCGTGATGTACGCCCCGGCGTTGGTGCCGGTGATTCCGAGGTAGGTGTCCACGACGAGCGCGTTTCCTGCGGTGCCTGTGTTAGCTCCGGCGATTTCGAGGACGGTGATGAACATTTGGTTCTGGTTCGCCGACATCGTCTGCGTGACGGTGGTGCCCTCGTTCGTTCCAGCGATCCGGTAGTAGAGGTTCATCCTGACGGTCGAGCCGTTATTGAAAGATCGGCTGAACGTGTATGCGTTGCCGAGGTTGTCGGTAACGCTCTGCGGTGCCGTGTTGGTCACGGTGCCACAAAACACAATCAACAAGTTCCCGCTGGTCGGTTTGCTCAGCGTTGTTTGCGTTGAGCAGGTCGTGGTGGCGGTGTTGGTGTGTCCTGTAGCGGTCTGCACTACTGACGGCGCAGGCATGGTGCTAGGTCAGCGTGACCTTGACTCCCGGTCCGGTGCTCGGGAGGCTGAGCGTCATACCGCTGGTGAGAAGCGGCACGAAGTTGCTGAGCGTGTTCCATGCGTAGATCACGCCATCGGCAGTCGTCACGTTTTTGGCGAGGAAAAAGCCGCAGACGTAGCCCCATGCTGCCGACGTGGTGCCGCTGCTTGGGAACGTAAGGTTGGCGCCCCACTGTGTGCTCGTGCCGGTGGCCAGCGACGAGGCCAGGCCCGGCGTGCTCCACGTTGATCCGGTGCTTGTGTTAGCGAGGGCTTGACGAGCGTAGCCGCTGGCGCTGACCTCGTAGGTCGTAAGCGGACTGGTCGTAGCAGTGCCGTTGAAGAAGTAGTCAGTGACTTCGGTCCAGACAACCGAGCCGTCTGTGACGGTTCCGTTGGCAGTTGTCGGCCACGTTGGTTCAGTGCTGCCGGTCGTTCCTGCGGTGGTGCAGCGGTAGAGGCGCTGGATAGAACCGAAGCCGGTGTAGGGGATAATCAGTTGGTTCGAGGTGTAGGCGGTTGATGCCGTCCACGTTCCAGTCGCTTTGATAAGTCCGATGTAGTAGTTGCCGCTCGTCTGCGCAGGCCACGCTGAGGCGGTGCTGCCGAACAGGATGTCAATGGCCTGCTGTTCTCCGTAGTTCGTCAATGGCATCCGAAACTCCTAGAGGTCGTGGATAGTTTCATTATTGCAGGGTCAGTGTCATGCGCCTGAGTAGGTCAGCGTTTGCGGTCCGTGAGCATGGCGAGTTCGGCTGGCGTGATCTGGAATGGGTCGGTCGGACAATCCCAGCCTCCATGCTCCCACGCACGAGCGACGAGAGCGGAGCAGATGAGCGCCGAGTTGTCCCTGCGGAAGTCGATGCGGAGCGGCTTCGGGCTGAGGAGGTTGAGTGCGATGGTAGCGATGGTGACGTATGAGTACCGGATGCCGACCTGCCGAATGGCGAAGTCGACCGCCTTGATCCGGTCCACGATGGCAGGACAGGAGCGGACGAAGGTGTAGCCGCCTGGAGCGACGTCGGGCAGGTCCACGATCTGGCCTCGACGTCCCATCTGGACGCAGCGGACCATACCGTTCGGCGTTATGCCGATGACGATGGCGGCGTGGTTCCACTTGCGAAACTTGCGCCATGAGGGACGCAGCCATTGGGCGAGCCGGATCAGCGCACCGAACGCTCCCTTGGAGTGAGCAAGGACGAGGTCTCCGGGCTGAATCACGACTTGCCCGATGAGGCTCGGAGGCTGGCGACTGCGTGCTCGAGGTCAGCCAGTCGCTTGTCTTGGAGATTGTCGGCGGCGACTTCCTCGGGGTCGACCATCTTGGCGGTCGCCTTGGTTGCGTGGAAGGTCACGAAGAAGCCGGTAAACAGGATCGGCAGGACGCCGACGTAGCCCTTCCAGCCGAAGGCGTGCGTCAACTCAACGCCCGAGACCGACATAATGGCGATCTTCGCCACGTCCGCAGCTGCGTCGCAGCATCCAGCCAAGAACGCCCGACCGGTGCCGATGGCCTTGACGAGCGTGACGCCGACCGTGTCTTGGATCGCCATGCCGACGCATCCGAGAAGTGCGTAGCCTGCGATGCTCAGCCACTCACGCATTTGGGTCTCCTTCTGGAAGGTTCGTTCGGTGGACTTCGCCGAGAAGGAGATGAATCTCCTCAGTCAGTTCGAGGTGGTACTTGGTGATCTCTGCGTTGATCCGGTCGGCTCGCTTGTCCGAGATGAGAAGTGCTGAGCCTTGGAGTCCGGCGATCATGGAGAGGATCAGGTTGAGGTGGAAGTATGGCGAGCGGTCCATGCCGAGGCCGCCAGTGATGAGCCATACGCAGAGGATGAACCCGAACACGCCAATGAACGACCACGAACCCATGCCGAGTCGGAGAGCGTCTGCGGCCTTCTCGCCGAGGTCTCGCTCATTGTCCGTAGGGACGGAAGGATGGAAGCGCCAGTGCTTCACTTCGCCGACTCGATGCCCTTGTGCCAGCCGAGGTGCTCTGTCAGTCGGATGTTGAGTGCGTCAATCTCGCCACCCTGTCGCTGAGTCTCGGCCCAGATGAGGTCGGCGAGTTCGACAAGCCGAGGCTCACCGGGCTTGCGATGGTTGACTGCGTCGTCAATCGGCTTCAACTGCTCCTTGACAGACTGGACGATCTGCTTGTGCGCCCATCGGCCTCCGGCGAATACTGAGCCGAGGATGGCGAGGACTGCGCTCAACAGGTAGGCGGATGCGGTGAGATGGTTCATTTCCCTTCCAGACGTAGGAGGAACGTGAGGCAGTTGATGGCCGCTGGACCGAACTTCCTGCCGTTGTAGGGCTTGAGTTTGCAGACGTGCTTGAGTGCCTGGACTGCCGGGACGACTCGCTTGCCGTACCAATCCGTCTTTGGCTTGACGATCTTGAAGTGCGCTGCGACAAGTGCGTTGCGGAGCGTGGTGATGTTCGCCCCATGCTGGCCGAACTTGGCGGATGCAGGGATCGGCGTCTGCTTCGACAACTTGGCGACGAGTGTGAGGAATGCGTTCGTAACCTGCTCGGTGGTCGGCCCCCATACGCCGTCAGCCGGTGAGACGTTCAGTGCGACCTGCCACGTCTGGACCTTGGCCTCGGTCGCTGCGTCATAGGTGCCGGTCTGCGGTGCGCCGACAATCTTCTGAATCTGTGTGACCTTCGGACCGATGGAGCCGGGACCGTAGATCACTCCGCCAGCGCCGCCAGATGCGCCGGTGTAGAGGCTCCACCATGACGGCTCCGCGACGCTGAGGTCGGTATCAGATGTGGTGCCAGCCGGTCGCCCGACTGAGGTGTATTGCCAGAGGGAGAAGCCTGACCACGCTGCGGTCGCTGGCAGTGCAATCGAGCAGACGTTGTCGACGCCCTGATACCCGAGAGGGTAGGCAGCGATCCACAAGGGATAGGCTCGAAGCCGTGAGTCATAGGCCCATCCGTAGCCTGCGCCGGTGTAGACCGTTGGGACTCGGTGGCTCAGATTCTCGACTGTGTTGATCCAGCGAATCGCCCAATCGACAACCGCCGCATCTGACAAGCCGCCAGAGACTTCGAGGTCGAGCACCGGAGGAAGCGTGCCAGCAGCTCCGCCAGTCCAGACGAATCCGACTGCGGTCTGCTCTGGCGATGCGCTTGGCTCGGCGAACTGATACGCACCGGTCGGGATGCCTGCGGCCTGAGCGCCTGCGGTCTCGGAGGCGAATACAGGAGAGACCCACGTTCCGTCGCCTTGCTCAACGTAGAGACCTGCGACCTGAGTGCTGAGCGCCTTGTAGTCGGTGCCGGTGTTCCAGTTGGAGATGTCGGCGATGTGGAGCCAAGACGTGCATGGAGATTGGACCGCTGCGGCGCTCGGAGCCTCGGAGGTGAGGATCGGTGCCAGCGCCAGAATGAGGACGCTAGAGAGCCATACAGAGGCCAATGAGAGGAACCTACGCATTAGAAGCCGAACGCAACGTAGGAGAATCTGACGTTGACAGTGTTGATGGCCGTGCCGCTCTGGTTGTAGGCGACCGTGTAGATGACCGTCTTGGTCGTGTTTGAGTAGTCAAGTTGGATTGAGTGACCGGCCTGACTTGTTCCTGCGGAGTTCGTCGTCGTCGGCTTGAGGACAACCGAGATGACGCCGTTTGGGAAGCCGCCGCCTGGAATGTTGAAGCCGATCTGTCCCGATGAGTTTGTCTGGATTTCAAGTGTTCCCGAGGCGATAAAGAACGGAGCCGAAGCACTGCCGGTCAGGTTCGTGACGTATCCGGTGTTATTGAATGTCAGAGCGCCGTTGTTCAGAGCGTTGGCGATGTTGTTCCATTCCGTCGCGCTTGGGTAGTCCCCGGTGTTGTGTGTCGGAATGTTCGTCCAAGTTGCCATGTTCTAGCCTCCGAAGCGTCCGACGTAGACCGGACTGGTGCTGGTAGCGACGCTGCCGCTTGGGAATGAGTACGTCGGGGTGAAGTTTGACCCGAACGCTCCAACTGTAATCGTTGTGGCTCCTGCGCTCGCTGCGGTGAGAACCGTCACCGTCTGACTGTGAGTGCCAGAGACGAGCGTGTACGCCGAGTTCGCAGAGATGTCGAAGGAGAGCGGCTGGACCGTGAGTGTCGTGTACGAGCTGCCAGACGTGAGGTTCATGTTCAGCGTCCAAGGCGGCGTCTGATTCGCTGGCGTGAACACTTGGACCGTCAGGCCGGAGAAGTACGAATAGGCCGGAGTGAACGACTGGATGGAGATGCTGTTGGCTCGAACAGTGACGTCGGCGGCGACCGTGATGAACTCAGGAGCGGTCCCTGCGTTCAAGACGTAGACCGCATTGGTGCCGATTGCCGTCGTGATCATGCTCACGGTGGCTCCGTTGGCGATGGTCCATGAGGCCGTCCCACTGACGAGCGAGAGGCCGGTGAACGAGGTCGCAGTCGTGCCGGTGTAGGAGAAGTTCAAGAAGCCACCGGAGGCCGTGACCTGAATCGTGCCGGTCGATGGCACGTTGTCCGTCGATGCGACCGTGATGCTGGTCGACGTGCCAGAGAAGCCGGTTCCGTTGACTGTGGTCGTGTAAGGGTTGATCGGGACGATGGGGATGCTCGTGTACGTCGTGCCTGCCGTGAGTGCTGCGCTCGTCGTGAACTGAGCGTCGGCGAAGGTGCCGTAGTTGGCATCACCGAGTCGCCAGTAAGGAGCACCGGTGATCTCGAATGGCGAGAGGGTGTGCGTCGTGTGCCATTGGCCCGGATCGGCCTTGAACTCGTGCTGAATCGACTCAATCGCTATCGGAGCGGAGAAGGCTGCGGTGCCAGCATCTCGGCGCTCGAACAAGACAATGTCGCCAAGGTTCGCTGAGAGCATCGTCGTCGTCGTCGGGTCGCCTGCCTCGGCGACGAGCGTGACCTTGTTCGTCCTAATCTGTGGGACTTGGTGACGCCAGAGAAGTGCGTGGCCTACCTCGAGCGCAGTGTTGGCATCGGCTGAGTATGACGCACGCACGATAGTTCGTTGGCCGTATCGAACCTGAGCCTCGGCGCTGCTCAGTCCATTTGAGTCTGTGTTGATCGTCGGCGTGTACTGAACGCCAGCGACGTCGGTGATCTGCGCTGCGGTCCAGAGGTCAAGGTCGTCCTGGAGCATGTCGATGTCGTTGATGAACCGTGAGTACGACGAGTCGGCGAGGTTCGTCTGATCAGAGACGGTTGGACTCGTGCCTGCGAGGTACTGCGAGCGGTAGTTGTCGCCCCAAAAGAACCGGTTGCGGAAGATGTACGTCCCAGCGGTGCCGGTGTAGAAGGCCCCGAGTTCCGTGTCCGATGACGTGAGGACAACCTCGGAGGCGAGTTTCTGCGTGGAGTCTGATGCTGAGCCACTGACGTACTGCGTCCCGACTGCGATGTTGACAGGGACGCCAGAGTTCGTTCCGTCATCGACCCATGCGCCCGAGGGAATCGCTGCGCCGCTTGTCGGTCCATAGGTGACAGGGACAAGTCCTGCGACTTGAAGCGTCTCCAAGATTCGCTGACCGGAGACGACTGTGGTCGTGAGCAGAGACCCGATGCGGTAGGTCTGCTGAAGTTCAGTGACTGGCGTCGCACCTGAAGGCCATGCGATAGCGAAGCGCCATGCGAGGTCGGCGACGTTGGCGGTGGTCGCAGCTGCTGGCAGGTAACTGCTCTGTGTTCCTGAGACGTTCCAGCCGACGACCGGCGTGTGCAGTTGGAATGTCGCCGAGTTGCCTCCGGTCGTGACGCCGTCGACGATGGCGTTGACCGTTCCGCTGCTCGTGCCTGTGACGCCGTTGAATATGAGTCCGACGTGATGCCACTTGCCGTCGTTGACAGGCGGACCGCCAGCGCCTCCGTGTACCAGCGTGATGGTCGGAGAGCCTGAAGTGTTCAGCGTTGATTGGTAGATGTAGATGTGGCCAGAGGGTCCGACCTGTGCGTAGGTGTATTTGTAGGCGTCCGGCTGCCAGTTGCCGCAGAGAATGTCGCCGACCTTGGCGTTCTGGAACCATCCCGAGACGTAGAAGATATATCCCTGGACGCCGCCAGTGTTCTGATCCGGCCAAGTGATGAACGCCGAAGGAGACGAGGTGCCATTGGAGAGGTCAATGGCCGTTGACGGGTCGTAAGGGTGCGGCCCGATGACGTTGTAAGTCGCTTGGCCGTAGATGGTCGCCGAGTGCAGTCCAAGGAAGTAGTCCTCGAGGATGTTTGTGTTGGCGCTCTTTTCGTTGCACCGGACCAAGCAAAACGAAGCGATGTTCCAACTGTTGCCGCTCGGCTGGACTGCGTTGTTGGGGTAGATGGTCGGGTTGAGGAGCCGAGTCGTGCTGAGTGTCTTGAGTCCGTCCGAGGCGCTGATCGTGACCTGTGAGTTGACTTCGTCTGGCGTGTTGAGCGCCCACGAATCCACGAAGCCGGTGTAGACGCCGTATTGCGTGGAGTTCCAAGTCGCCAAGACTCGGATCGGCGTCATCGGCTGAGCGAGCGATTTCGGAGCGACGTTGACCGTTCCGCCTGAGACCTTCGTGTACGTCTTGGTCGCTTGCTCAAATGGCGTGTATTGCCCGAGCCGGTTGTCAAGGACGACTTCAAGCGTGCCGGTCTCGAAGCGGTCCAGCTCGTGCTGCTTGCCTCGCCTGGTGCGGTGCGAGATGACGTCTGCGGTGATGTCCAGCCATTGCCAGTTGTTGATGCCGCCATATGGCACCTTGAACGGCGAGGTGAACGACGAGTCGGCGACGTTGGCGATCTGGACGCTGAGCGTAGGGAGGTTGGAGATCTGAGTCATGGCTTGCGAGGTGGCTTGGTGGTTGTGCCGCCGCCGAAGATGTCAGGGTTGGCGCGAGCGGTCTGAAGCATGAGTTTCCGCATGGCATCTGAGAGTGACTGCATAAAGTCCTTGTCAGCAAGAAGCGCAGCGCCGACCTTGGCGATGTTGATGTCAACCTCGATCTCGTAGTCCTTCACTAGCCGACCTTGACCTTGATGTTGACGGTGTCCTTAGCCTTGAGGAAGTTGGCGATGTCCATGAGGTGATTGTTCGCTTCGCGAGTGTGCTGAGAGGTGAAGTCGGTCATTCTGGCAACCGCTGGCAAGTGCTGTTGAGAGAGGCTGCTTGTCTGCTGCGTTGACGTGGCGGTCTGCTTCAACGCTCCGCCATCTTCGACGCCGACACGACCGGCGACCTTGACGTGGTCTGGCACCTTGACGTTGAGATGCGCCCTTGACAACTGGTTGGCGAACTCGCCCATGTTGATCTGCTTGACGTTGAGCGTTGATCCCTTGAGCACGTTGGCGAATGCGGCTGCGGAGTCGGGCTTCGCCATGCCTCCGCCTTGAATGCCTTCTGGCAACGCTCCACCCTTGCCTTGGGTGATGTATTGACCGATTTCGTAGAGGTTGCTCTTGGGGTTGTATTTGTTCAGGTTGGCAAGTGCTCGGCCCGAGGCTTCGATGCCGCCTGTCATGTTGCCTCCCATGTTGCCGAACTGACGCAACGCAGCGGCAGGGTTCAGCGCAAGCAGGTTTCCGGCTCCGGCGAACAGGTTGTATTGCGTCTTGAAGAATCCGCTGAGGAAGTCTCCGCCGCCCTTGCCGATGTCCAGCAGCCCTCGTCCGACGAAATCTGCAACCGCTCCGACGAGGTTGGCTCCTTTCGGCTTCGGCGCTCCGCCTCCCGGAACGGTTGTGCCCTTCGCAGGCTTGCCACTGAGACCTGCCAAGAATCCTTGAAGGTCAGCGACGCCCTTGGTGTTGAGCCAATCCAGAGCGGTCTGAGCGGCTGGCAGAAGTTCGAGGCCGAAACTCGTGGCGAGGTTGCTGACCGAGGCCTTGGCCTTGTCGAGTTCTCCCTTGAATGTCTTGGACTGATTCTCCGCTGCTTGTTGTGCCTTCTTGTGATTGTTGACTTCGTTGGTAGCCGCTTGGTATGCGGCCGGACCTGACTGGATGATTGAGAGCAATCCAGACGCAGCGCCAGCGCCGACGAGGTTCGTGGCATTGCTGATCTGCTGCTGCTGGTTCATGGCTGCGAACTTCGGCGTCAACTGACTGATGAGGTTCTGCATTCCGACGAACTTGCCGGTGGCGTCGTAGACGTTGACGCCAAGTTGTTGCAGCGTGGCGGCGGTCTGCTTGCCTGGAGCAAGAATCTTGTCCAGTCCGCCCGAGAACGTCTGGAGCGCACGACCGCCAGAGACGCCGTGTTGCGTCATATCAACGAGGGTCGCTGCCATATCGCCCATCGGAGGAGCGACGTCGCCCAACTTGTTGTGCATCTTCTGGAGCGAACCGGTGATGGTGTCCATGCTCTGACCGGTGAGCGATGTCGTGTTGTAGAGCACCGCCATGACGTCGGATGCGCTGGAGACTGGCATCTGGAACGCTTGCAGCGAAGTGGCGATGTCGGAGGTCGTCGTGTTGAGGCTCTGGCCTGTGGCGGTGGCGAGTTCCATCGAGGACTTGAGGATGTCCGTCGATGCCTTCGCCGTGTTCTGCCCTCCAACAAGTCCGGCGACTTGACCGGCGACTGATGCGTACGCCTTTGCGAGCTGCGTGCCGGTGAACTCGGAACCCATCGCCAAGTCCATCATCGAGCCTTGGAGGTTCTTGGTCTGTTGAGTTGTCAGGCCGAGTTGCCCTGCCGACTTCTGGACTGCGCTCTGGAATCCCTCAGCGAGACCGATGGAGACGCCAGCAATGCCAGCGGCGAGACCGCCAGCGGCCAGTGCAGCGCCGCCGAGACCTGCGCCGAGAACGGCTGACGACGATGCGCCCTTGGCTTCGAGCGAGTCCATCTCGCCCTTGGCCTCGCCCATCTTGGCCTTGAACTCTTTGATGTCGGCGAGCAACTCAACAACTACTGGTGGAAGCATTGACTCAGCCATTGAGCGCCCTTCTCCATTCGGCCTCGTACATGGCCGTCAGTTCTTCTCGTGACTCTCGGAAGCCTGGAGCCATGTAGGGATACGGCTGCTGGTTGTAGTTCCGTCCGAGTGCGTCCTTGCCTCGGAAGCCGAGTTCGACCCTGCGCCCATACGCTGCGGTCGGTCCAGTCTTGGACATCCACCGGCCCGGACCCATCTGGCGAGTCTCGTGGACTGCGATGCTGCGAGCGAGCGTGCCGGTGCGGATGTGGGGCTGATCGCCGGAGACGTGCTTGCCTTGATACTTGGTGCCGAGAATCTCGCCCTTGTTCTTCTTCTCACCTGAGCTGAGGACTCGTGCGGTCCCTGATCCGTCGATGGCGAGGCGTGTGAACTGCTTCTGAGCGTTCTTGGCGACGATTGCTCCGCCCTTGGTGACGACTCCGTAGGCCGCTCGGTTCATGCGCTCCTCGAGGCCGGTCAACGCTGCGGAGAACTCCTTGACGCCACTAACGATCATCTCGGGCATCGTTCATCACCTCCGTCGTCATGTTGTCCAGCGCGAGCGTCCAAGCGATGACCTGTGCCGGTTCGCCTAGATACTCATTGTGCGTCATGGGGACGATCTTTCGGTAGCGGTACTCCTGCCACCGTTCGAGGAGTTCAGGATCAAGGCCCTCAGTGACTCGGCCTGAGACGGCTGCCTTGAGAAGTGCTAGCCGTCTGTAGGCACTTTTGGGTCTGTTGCACCGTCCACGCCGAAGTCTGGAGTCGCTTCGGAGTTGATGTCGTTGCACGCAGCGACGAGGTCGGCGAACGTCTTGGCTGGCAGGAGGTCCGCAGCGTCGGCTGGCGATCCCTCCCATGACCATGAGACTACAAACGTGGCAATCAGTGAGTCCTGGTACAACTCGAACGGAGTCGCACCGTTCTCGTCGTCCTCGATTGCGCCCCATGTTGCCGGGTCGCTCTCGTCCAGTCCCTCGGCGAGCGCCTTGGCTGCGGCCTCAAACGCTGCTCGTGCAGCAGCTCGAAGTTTGCGAGCCTCTCGCTCTGTGAGGTCCTCTGCGCTGCGGAGTTCGACCCAGCCGCCTGTGAGTTCCTTGCGGACCGTCACTAGTAGGTCGTGTTGATCGCGTTCTTGCAAGCGATCTGGATGGGCGAGTATCCGGTGACTGCGTCGGTCGTGTTGGCCTCGGCGGTGAAGTTGGCGTCAACTTCGACGTAGTGCTTGTCACGCATACGCTTGGCGTCGTGGAACTGCACCTTGGTCATCGTCACGATGATCTGGTTCGTGGCAACGAGTGAGTCTTGGAACGTCAAGACAACCGCAGTCGGTGAGTCGGTCAGTGCGAGGCCGTTCGATGATCCGTTGTAGAGGATCGGGTCGGTGGCTTCCACGACGAACTTCATGCGCCCGGAGACTTCAAGCGGACCGGCGAACAAGCGGTAAGGCGACGAGGTGCCAGCGGTGAAGATCGGAGTCGTGCTGCGGTTGATGTTGATTTCGCCGTCGACGAGGACCGTCGATGAGGTGCCGCCGATGGTGAGTGAGATGTCCCAGCCGGGAACCTGCTGGACGGTGCCGAACGAGGCGGTCGGCGTGGAGCCGAGAACCGTGAAGGGCTGCCCGAACAACTTGGACTGAATCTCAACTGCGGCCTCTGCGCCGAACGTGATCTTCGAGTCGCTGGCCTGTGCGCCGAGAATCTGGAAGGCGTTGTCGCCATCGAAGTCTTGGATCGTCACCGAACCCGGCTGCGAACCTGTGCTCGGAGCGTTCGTCAGCTGCATGAGGTGTGTGTACGGGGCGACTGAGCCGGTCTTGGTCTCGGTTCCGAGGAGCGCCTTGGCGATGACCGGGAAGGTGTCGGCGTAGGCGTAGGTCTTGAAGTCGTACTCATCGTGCCGGACGCCGAGAACGTGGTTGTAGACCGTCGTCGGTGATCCTCGGAAGGCTTCGTCACGGAGGAACTTCTGCTGCGGTGTGACCTGTGGCGACACAACCGGAATCCACTGGATGTTCGACGATGCAGTGCCACGAGTCGCCTCGATGCCAAGCCCGACGAAACTATTGGTTGAAATGAATGGCATGGCCTAAGCCTCCGGGGTTGTAGGGGTTGCGTCAGAGGCCGCTACATCGGCTCCTGAGACGTCGGGAACAGGGGCAGGGTCGGTAGGAGCCGGAGCCGACTTCGACGCCTTAGAGGGCGCTACGGCGACGAGGGTCTCAATGCCGGGGTCGACGTCAAGCGTGACGACGTCTCCGGGCTTGACCTGGACGCCGTGTCCATCGACGGACAGAGTGATGAACACTCGCTCATCCTCGCCGGTGTAAGTGAAGTCAGGCATCGTTCTCCTATGTGCGCTCGATAGTTACGACTGTAGTTCGGACCGATGCGTAGACCTGAGTAGCCTTCATCGCTCCCATGAGGTTGCGAGGGTAGAGGGCCTGAATCTCAATGTCTTGGCCTCCGGGGTACGCACCTTCGCCCCATTGGAAGATGACGCTCGGCGCTCCAGCTTGTCGGTCGGCTCGGATGTAGTCGACAAGCGAATCAAGGAACTGGTCGGCTGCGAGGCCGCAGTCCTCGGATTTGTTGCTTGTGGACCGAATAAAGCAATCCAACACAATCTCCAACTCGGTCGCCTTCTCGCCTGAGTGCGCTCCGCCGAGTGCGATGCGCTTCTCCGACTGGCGTCCGAGGTAGATAAAGATGACTGCGCCGGTCGAATGGCCGGGGTCCTCGTTCTGGAAGAAGTCGCCCTCCGGTGTGAACTTGGCAGGGTAGGCGTAGACCGCTCCAAGGTTGGCGATGTTGGACTTTGATGGGTCCAGATACGCCTGAATCGCTGAGCGGACGTTTGTACGGACGCTCACGATTGACGGTCCAGTACGAGACCGATAGCGATGAACACGCAGAGACCGACGACGGCTGCGACGATCATGCTCTGCGCTCCAGTGCGAAGCCGACGCCGACGCCGACGATGATTCCGATGACGACGAGGTGGATCATATGCGCCCGAAGATCTGACGGAACGAATCGAGCAGGATGAGGGCGTCGTGGAAGTCCTCGGCGCTGGTTTCGGTCTTGGAACTGACTGCCATCGGCTCGCCGATCTCGTTGAGAACGAATCCGCCTTGGCCTCGCTGCTTGATCATGGAGACGACGAGGTGGATGACTGCCTGCTTGACCGTTGGAGGGAACGCAGAGACGTTCGTGCCAGCGCCGTGTGAGTAGATCAGCGGAGCGGTGAGCGGAACCGTGAGGCTCTTGCCATCCCACGTTGAAGCGACGGTGACAGTCTCCTCGACTGGTGCGTCGTAGATCGTGACCGGCTGGCCTGCGTAGAGGCCGGTGACGTTCGTGAAGGTGAGCGACGACGTGTTGGCCGCAGCCTGAGCGGAGAGCGTCTGATTGAAGAAGCCGTTGACGTAGGTGTATTGGACGAACGCCGGAGGGCCTGAGACGCTTGGGAACAGTCCGAGGCCGAGCGGCCCCGATGACGTTGCGTAGGAACCGGACTGCGTCACGATGAACTGGCGCTGCTCGATCCAACAGTTAGCGGTGGAGAGGTTGACCGGCGTGAGGTTCGAGGGGATGCCGCCGACTTGGAAGGACTGGACCTCGAGGATCGGCCAGAAGGCAGGGTGGATGATGTACCACCCTTGGCGGTTGCAGCGGTAGCGACCGGTCTCGGTGTTGACGGTGGCTCCGAGGGTGCCGACTGCGCCGAGGCAGTAGTTGTCGGCGAAGGCTGATGCCTGGTTGATGAGGTTCGACAGTGCGTGATCCTGTACCGACAGGTCGCCTCCGGGGATGAGGTTCGTCGTGTCGATTGCAGCTGCGATAGGCGAACGCTTGAACTCGGCTGCGGTGATGTACGCCGAGCGGTTGTTGTAGGTGAGGTTCTGTGGGCTAACGACGCTCATGGTTCAGTTCCTCGATTGCTCCGATCAGCACTGCTTCGGTCAACTGCTTCGTGTCCGAGGTCGTGCCGCTTGTCTTGGCTGCGTGCCAGTCCGTCGCCGCCTGCTTGAGACGGTTGAGAGCCTCGTGCTCGGCCTTGGCGATGACGATGTGGCTCATGCGTTGGCGATCATCTCTGAGCCGCCACAACGACCGCAGGAGTCGCTGAACACGGCTTGGAATCCGCACGCTGAGCAAGTGAAGCCCGACGTGCGGAATACCGTTCCGACGACTGCGAAGTCGCCAGTCTTGCGGAGTGCCTTGGCTGCTGATGGGTCGACGTGGAACGTGCCGTCCTTGTGACGCTTGTGTTCCTTGCCACCGATCTCGACGCTCACTGCGCCTTTATCGGGTCCGATCATGCGAGTCATGCAATCCTCCTTGGTTGGCCTTGAGGGGAGCGGCCCTGTGTGGACCGCTCCCCTCTCTAGCCGATGAGTGTGCTGGATCAGCCGGTGATACCGGTGATGGCACCCGACCATGCTGGCGCACGGTGGATCATCGTGTTGATCATGTACGACGAGGCGTCGTATGACATCTGCACGACGGGCCACTCAATGACCATCATGTCCTGAACCGAGGCGACCTGAGTCGTCTCTGCCACACCCGAGTCCGGGAAGGGCAGGTTCTTCTGCCAGATCAGGGCGGTCCCTGCTGGCATGTATGGGTGAGCCACAACGTCGACGAGCTTGCCGGTGGTCTCGTTCACGAGACCGGTGACAACCGAGCCGATGTTGACGCCGTCGCCGCCGTCGTAGTTGATCCGGTAGCCGGTGGCAGTTCCACCGCTCTGCTGGATCGCACGAGCGAGCGCACGACGAACCGCTCCACCGGTGAGGATGGAGTCGCAGTCGCCGAGTACTGAACTGAACAGTGATGCGAAGGCGTCCTGAAATTCTGCGCCCGGCTCCGAGGTGGAGAGGGTGCCGTTGAGACGCTTGACGTATCCAGCCTGAGTCGGGTCGGTGTAGACGGCGATGAGACCGTCGTAGCCGTACTGGTTGGAGTCCGCAGCCGCCGATGGGACGGTGAACGAACCTGAGCCAGCGGTCAGGATGGTGACGCTGTTTCCGATGACGACCGTCTTGGAGGTGTACGTTCCCGAGACAGTTCCCGAGTAGACGTTCCATGACAGGACCGAAGCCGGAAGTGCGGTCGGAGCGGTGATGGTGACGGAGTTGTTCGACCCAGAGACCGCACGGCTTCCCTCAGCGGTGGTGGCGAGGGTCTCGCCAGCCGAGGAGTTCAGGCTGATCTTGTAGTAGAGCGTGTCCGTTCCGCCGACGAGCGTTCCGCCTGTGGTCGTGGCCGCAGCCGAGGTGTAGTCCGTGACAACTGGACGGGTCAGTGCGCCAACGAAGCCGACGTTGCCAGCGGCGTTGTTGCCTCGACCGGTGAGGAGGTTACGCTCCTCGCCGAGCAT
>Ga0214207_1000285_pt1 | contig 15965 bp, 22 predicted proteins | sample TroBogEpilimnion_6_FD_153045 | JGI IMG/M metagenome (GOLD analysis project Ga0214207, IMG submission 153045) | Freshwater microbial communities from Trout Bog Lake, WI - 13JUL2009 epilimnion | ecosystem: Environmental > Aquatic > Freshwater > Lake > Epilimnion/Euphotic zone | place: Trout Bog... | reverse complement strand
CAAATGCCAAACCTACTATACCTAATAGCATTACTGTAAAAAACTCTAAATTCTGTCTGAAAGTAGAATTTTGCATAATTGATAGTCCTTTTTAGAGTTAAAATAAAACATCATATCTTCATACCTTGGATGATATGTATAACGTTCTCCGGGTAAACCAAATACTTCTACAACATCAGCACATGTTTCGTTCCACCAATTATTATCTTGGTTGTGCCAAGGAATTCTAATTTCCCATTGGGTGTTAGTTGTTTCCATTTTTATAGTTGCCCTTGCTAGGAATAACGTGGCGAATACCGCCTCTTGGATCCTCCATATCTCCTGTACGCCTGGGAATCATATGTACGTGCGGATACATTACTGTTTGACCAGCAGCCTCGCCGACATTTTGCCCAACATTAAACCCTTGCCATTTTTCTGATTCAACTCCGTCGAATCCAAATTTGTATGCGGCCTTGTAGCATTCCCATAGGCTAACACTTTGGAGAGTGGTAGGCACAAATAACAAATGCCCTTCGGTAACGGGAAAGGCATCTCTAAAGACCCAAAAGTCTTTTGTTCTGTATTCGATTTCTGTCCAGGGTACTGTTTTCTCATCAAGCGCCTTTGTTAAGTCGTTCTGCACGTTCTGCCTCTTTTAATTCATCTTTCAAATAATCGATATAATCTAATAGCATGGTAATTTTACGTTCGTTGCCTATTTCGGCTCTCATGCTATCGATATCGGTATTCACCATATCGATTTTTTCTTTAAGTTCTTTTGCAGTTAAACTCATTTCTTTAACCTACTAGCAATAGTACCACCAAACAAGCAGTTAAATGCCAACCAAGTTTGCCACGTAAATGGAATGTTTAATACTGGAAATAAAGTATTCAAACTCCAAATACCTACTATTGGTCCGAATATAACTGCAATTAAAATTAATGCAATACCAAAAATAAGTTTAACTATACTTCCTGTTAACGACGCCATTTCCAATACTCCTCCCAAGGATAAACTAACCAACAATCTTCTTCTGCTTTATTAACTTCCCATACATGATAGTCGGATTCACTCTTACTAGAAAAGTTATCTGTTAATACAGCAAAGCGAACAGTTTTATGCCATATATCGTTATCCCAACGTATAGCACTAGGCAATGACATTTCACGCCAATCTTTTTTAATCCACTCTATAGTACTGCCTTGATCATTAATATCATCTACAACAAGGATATTCTTACCTTCGTAAGCATCGTCTGCCATGCCTGCATTACTAACAGTAGTTCCTCCATCACGCAAACTAACATCTAAAGTTTGCATAGGTATATCCATATAGTGACTTAATAGAGTGGCTGGGATTAATCCACCACGGCCAATACCTACAATATAATCAGGTTGCCAGCTATCTTGTCTAATTTGTCTAGCAAGATCTAAACAAGCACCTTCAATGTCTGCCCAACTGTAATATAGCTTTTTCATGCAGTCAAACCTGAGGCCAACGTTTGTAATTCTTCCTTGTCCATAAAGAAATTATAGGTACAAGAATCGACTATCTCGCCGTCTTTCAAATGCTGTTGTTCTAAATCAAGAGCAAATAACCCTTTAGGACTTAGTACTTGGTGTTTTTTTAACACAAGGCGAAATCCTTCTTGTTCTTTGATAACTATTTCTTTGTAGGTATCTTTAATTGATTCGTGTAATTGTTCAACTTGCATCATCATCTCCTTTTATTGCTTCAAATGTTCTATATTTGCCCAAAGCATTTATGTACGCATCGTACAGTTCTTTGAGCTTTGGGTGTTTATGTTCTAGTATAACATCTCTTTCTGGAATATTCAAGACTTTTTCAATCGTTTCCAACCGTTCTTCCAAGTCTCGCCCATTGATAACCATCCGACCTTTAACATCTAATTGAGGAGGGTCACCTTGATTGATAACCATTACCGCGTCATAAGGATTGGCAACACTAGTACCAGTAGTCCAAACAGTGTTGGTTCCAGTTGATGTTATGTAACCACCATTTGGAACAGTAGTAGTCGGAACAGGAAAAGCGTGATTAGCTGTTGATACGTTAATTGGTGTTGGGAAGTATGCCATTCTTTCTATCACTTAAATATTTTTCGAAGTGGATCCATTTATTTTCTACAATAAATCCCCACTCACGTTGACGCTTACCCACAAAGAACAATGTCCAAGGAGTAACGCCTTCTTTTAATTCAATACGATGAAAAGTATGCGTGTTACCAAAGCGGAAACTACCCGGACCGCGCCATACTCTTACTTCACAACTTTTTGTACCGTCTGGATTAAACTGAGCGATCCACTCATAGTAGCCGCCAGCAAGAATAATAGTAAAATAGTTCCAAGGATGATCGTGTACATCATCTGGATCTGACTTTAAGAATTTGTGTAAAAATACGTTGTATGGGAATGTTACACGTTCTTTGAACAGAACATAGTAACGCTCTAAGTATGGTTCGTTTTCTGTACGATCCATAATAATACGTTTACGGTCGTGACGTTCTAGCCAATTAAGGCTTAGGTCTTTTATCTTCTGGAGTATCATAATGGTCTACTACTAATTTATAAGTTGTTTGGAACTTTTCAAATGCTATTTTTAATCCGGGATATTCTTCACACATCTTTTTTACTTTGTCCCAGTCTGGAAATGCGTTGACAAAATCTACTGGAAATGATTGAGTCCAGTCGTATCCAGTACCGGCACCATTAAGCGTAACAGTTGCTCCAGAACCAATAGTGCCGATAGATATCGTACCGCTATTACTAAGACCTGCGCCAGTATAATAGTAACTAGTTCCAGTGGTGTTACTAATAGTAACATTACCCATTCCTCCAGCAGCCGCACTGATATTGGCCATAGTACTAGTATCAATTTTTATGATATCTTGGGCTATAAACCCAGCACCAGCACTATCACTTGACCATTCGTAAGAGACTGGTTGCACTGAAGAAATTGTCATATAAGTCCTTTGTTTGTTTGCGTATGGAAGGTATTCTTGTAGAATAGTTATCCATATGCTCTATTATTGTACGACATAAATCTGGCCTATAAACGGTATAAGTATCATAGTCATTAGTCCATACACTAGGATATTTAAAAGTATCATAGTACATTTCTGTATAACTCAATCGATCTGGAACCATAGGAATGGCATCAACTACCGCACCTTCATAGCAACTAATGCCTAGTGTTTCTTGTAAGTTAGCACTAAACACTATCTTTGCTTCGCCTAACAAGTTATGATATTCATTTTTTGTTAACTGTTGATCCTGACATACTACAAATTCATATTGTGGTAAATGTTTAGCCAAGTCTCGAAAAATCTCAACTTGCTTCTCGGGCGCGATGCGATGCGGAAAAAGAATTAGGTCACGCTTGGGCATGTTCTTATACATGGTTAATGTATCGTCCATATATTCCATAGGCCAGCCTGTGCGTACAACTTTCTTAGTTTCGTTAGCTTCTGGAACATAACCACCTTTGCCTAGTAAATTCTTACCAAACATTTCAATATGGAATGTTGTTGCAAAGTAGTTGTGATCAAACGCATGATAGAAACTCTTCTCAGCGTGTCTGACCCACGGTTTATCTCCAACTAAGCGTCCGAGAAAGTCTTGAGGATCATAACTACCGGCATGCCATAGACCATGAGTGACTACTGGAATGTTCAATAGTTCACTCATATATTTTAAGTTTATGATGCCAGGATGCCACGCATCAGTAAAAATGAAGTGATCGCCAGGCTGTACTGATCCGGAGCAAAATAAACGCCCCATTTGTTCCACTTGGCTAGACTTATAGATATTGGTGCCGCCAAAATTAAGAAAAGCACCAGGAGTAGTGGCTGAAGGAATATCCGTAGGCCCAGATAGAATTTGAACATTATGTCCTGCCTTTCGTAAGAGATTAGGTACATGGCGTTTCCATTCGCCAGTGTACCTTGTCTCAACTGCTTCTAGATCAATTAGAAATACGTTCATTGTAAGGACGTGGATTCTTGCCTAAGTAAGGCTTACGTTCACCTGTAAAAGGCTTTTTAGGACGGCGTGTCTTATCAAAGTTACGCCACTGCCAACTTTCTCTGTTGTAGAGGTGAGCTTCGTTAAACTCACAAAGTTCTAAACGACACCAATCATGGAATGCCTCTAGATCATCAAACAATTTAACAATGTCCGGACGAGTTTCGAAGTAATTAATGTCCTTGTAGTTTTTAGCCATTATAGCTTTCCTTAATATTTAATAAATGAACCATTTTCTCCATCTTCGGAGACCTCAATCCAGATCTCACGATCTGGATACCTGCTGGAGATAGCGTCATATAAATCATCTGACATCATCTCGCAACTCTTGAAATCTAGTTGTAATACTCCACCTTTGTAGAGATTTTCCAACCAGCGTTTAAATTGAATGAATTCGATGTCACGGTCGTTGTGTGTAACACCAATCCAAACTTTAAAATGGAATATATGTCGATGCGGATAGCCTAAAAAACTAACATCATATTCGTCATCTGTCTTAAGTGCAGGATCTGTTAATGCCGCTGGATATTTGTGCATACCTTCTTTTTGGAAGGTAACCCAGATCATTTTATTTGGTCTAACGTCTTGTCTGATAATCATGTTGGAGTATCTTGTGTATATTGATCCCAGTAAGTATATTTGTCTTTACTCATTAGATCATGTAGTTGATGAGTCCACACACCTGGATTAGTCTTACCCCAAGTAAGATCATCTAGTTTAAGTGTGGCGTTATAGTTGAATTGATTAACATAAGGTAATTTTACACTAATCATAGGAACAAATCTAGGATATTCGGAATATCCTGATTCGATGACACCTTCGGTATGCTTGACATCAAAGTCTAAAGTTACCCAGTAGTCATTCTTTAAACATGGAATAATAACATCATCCCATGGCTTATATTCTTCATGGCTAATTGAATTAGGATTAAAACTCTGGCTAGTACCAAAGTAGATATGCTTAATACGTTTAGACTCGTCTAAATATGCTTGACTATCGTTGGCAATACGCAAGATATCTTCAACAGGTGGTGTACCTACAACAAACAATGTAAACATACCATGACAAATAGTATGCTCTACTTCATATCCTGTAAAGTAGACAATATTTTGTCTTTCTTCTGTGTTTAATCCCATTTAATATAACCTCTGCTGTAACCCTTCGGACGATTAGCGCCATCCGCAAACGCTTGTTGCCATTCTGTTGTACGATTGTAGCACTTTGTCCAAAAAGAATCAACCTCTAAATAACCTTTTTCAATCCAATATTTTGCCATGTGCATACAATCAATAAATTGAGGATTGCGTGGACTTGGTTTAATAGTAGTAACAGCTTTCCAAAGTTGAGTCTGTGCTTCTTGTTTATTAACAGCCTTACCAACTCCGTCGATGATTAATGCATTGTTATTTAGGTTAATCTGTGTACCTAGTTCATAATTTCCACTAAGATCAACAACTACATCATAATGTTCAGTTGTACTTGGTAACAGTCGATTTCCCCAAAGCTCTTTATTACTATGTCCAAGTACATCTACATGATAGATATAACCGTTTAGTCTCATAGTGTGATACGCTACCCAGGCAAGAAAACCACTGCCAATAATCAACATGCGTGTATTATCATCTTGCCCTTGTCTCTTTTCAATTTGATCTTTAGATTGATTGATAAGATTAATACCGCAAGCGACTGGTTCTAAGATATAACGAGGGTGTGCTTCGGGAATTTTTACATATTCTCCTTTGCGTACTGTATATTGATCAGCATAAGCAGGCTCGCCGCGTGTAGCAACATAGTCTCCAGTTTTAACATCGGTGCAATTAGCACCTACTGTCATAACTTGACCAATGCCTTCGTGTCCTTGCATGTGCAATGGCAATGGGCCGAACTCGCCCATCATCATGTCGATGTCACTACGGCATACGCCAGTCATTACAGCTCGGACATAGATGTTATCTTGATCCCATGCAGGAATTTCGTATTCAACTTCTTCGAAGTATCCTTGTCCTTTGGTCTGTAGACATTTTACCTTCATAGTGTTTCTATTTGTTGATGGATCCAAAGATCCTGTGTTAATTGTTTATTCCAAAAAATTGCTTCGTGATGTCCTAATATAGCATCATTGATCATAGTCTGATATGCTTCTTCTGGACAAAGACCTAATTCTATACGAACTTGACTGTCATCTGGCATAGTAAAGATAATAGCACGATCATCTTCGTTTAATGTTCGCCAGTTAGCATCTAATGTCCATGTCCGATTGTTACATACATATTCTAAACGGCAACTATCATCTACATCGTAGACTCCGTTTACATTTACAGTACCATAATCTGTATTAGATACATCCTCTAATAACCAGTTTTGCATTGCAATACTTGTTATTTGGCGAGATGTTTTGTAATAAGGTTCTAACACCATAAACAAACTTAATAAGTGTGGCATTAAATCTCTACTAACTCCACCAAATGCTAGTTTCTTTGTAGTAAACCAAGTACCGGGATTAGGTACACGATCTTTATTATGCCAACGTATCTCTACGCTTTTAGATTCTTGTGTTAATTTAACTAGATCTTTAATGTTACTACGCCATTGGTTGTTCTTAACCATCATAAATCGTGTGTAAGGAAACGTCTTAACCAGTGTTTCCCAGATATTGCTAGTGCTGACGCCGGGCTTTTCAATAAAAATCATACTGGAACACTTGGCAACCTTAGTAGCAATATCGAAATGTGTAAAATTAGGAGTACAAATATGCACAGTATCGAACATATGGCATGCTACAATAGCCGCATCCACACTTTGAAAATCTGCACCTTTAGCAGGATCGCTATCTACTGTAATAACTCCATGTCCAAGGTTCTGTAATACTGTGGCATATAAATTACCAATGCCCATTCCGACAATAAGACTAGTTTTCATCTGGCACCTTTTTCTTTTCTTCCCAATACTTGATCATACGACTAACATCTTCCATACGTTCTTGTACAACATCGGGAGCCGCACGTTCTAATTCTTTTAAATTATGATAGCTAGGATAATGACGCAAGCACCAACGAGCTTGTTCACGTATTTCTTTTGGAATACGTGGAGTTTTTTGAGGATTAATCAGAGCTTCTAAAAACTCCTCAGTTCGTTGGATACTTCTAAATCTTTCGTCAGGTAATGTCATGTACACTGGCCTCGAGTTCGTCAAGTTTGTCACTAGCTTCTTCAGAAAATTCTTCTGCATCATCTGATTGTACACTCTTTGTATCCACTTCTTCAAACAATTCGAAGTATTTTGTTGTTGGATTGACTGTTCTCTTACCAGTATAGCCACGTGTTCCGGGAATAGCCATCCAAAAACGACTAAACTCTTCTACAATTGAATCAGCTGTTCCACGATCACTAGTAGCAAATATAGCTTCAATGATATCTTTGGCATATAGTCTATCAAATCGTTCCTGTACTAACATTGTTGGACATAATCCAGCATCATATTGACGATTGGCTTCCTGTACAGCATTGATATGCATCCAAACATTATGGCCCATCATGATAGCATAGGTAAAACTATCCCAACTAGTCTTGCCTACTTTTCCAATTTTGTTAACGTCATTTGGTCCGTATATGCAAATTTCATTTACTTTAACACCATCCATTAATGGACTAGTTGTAAATGATTGGAAATGTCCGTCTTGTACAACAACATCTTGGAATAAACGATTATCATTTTTATATTTCTTATCGTCTAAACTAGGCAACATACGATACAGCCATTTTTCTCTATCTGTAATTTCTGTTTGTACATAAATCTGTCCATTAGCAGTTGCTAAAAACGGACTTGCACAGTCAAAACTAATAGTAAAGTCGCTGTTATGATACTTACGAACTGCACGTTGTATATCTGTTAAGATTAACGCCCATTCAAGTTTACTAGTTCCTAAGAAGTGCATCCAATCTTGTTCACCTTTCTCAAGCAATCCATCAAACCTTAACGCCACTAGACGCTTTAGAGTCAAGTGAATATCGCACATGTTTTGTCCGCCCATACCCCAGCCATTAAAATGGCGACCAGGATATTGTTTTGGATCACAATATTTTTTCATGTGCTGATACCAACCTTCTGCATCAGTATGATTTTCACCTTGAAGCACATTTAAGAATTTGCAATTGCCATTACGGTTATTAATAAAGTAATCATTATTAATAAATGTTGCTTGAACTGCTTCTGCGTATGTACTAATACCTGTAGCTTTGGCGCCAGCCGGACTACGAGCAACCCACGCTGGCACGTCGAGGCACATACCATAATCCATTAGTGCATCCATCCAAGCCAACACTTGTGTACGCTTCTTCATTGCTTTAGGGCAGTTAGGATCTTTCCAATCACCTTCCCACTTGCCTTTACCAATTTGGAATCCGCCTGAATCTCCTAACACCCAGCTAGTTGCTCGATTGCGATTACGAAACATATCTTCACTTGGATCTGGTTTATTAAGATCTAAGTTAGCATGACCAGCACTATACAAGCAATGGTCATAATAAAATGCCGCATTGGGATCTAAATAGTTCATTGCTTCAATTCCCATAGGACCAAAGCTAGCCGGAATGCGGGCAGGGTCTACATACTGACTATGCCGTTGTTTACCTATATACGTGCTATAAAATCCTGACGTTGCTGGTAAAAAATACGCATAGTCGTTTTGACTTGCTGTTAGGTTTCTGTTCATTACTTGCTTTGTGCTGGAAGAATGTATTCGTATACTGAAATCCCGCTATCTACTACAATTTGTAGTGCGCCAGCATCTGCAATACGTATAGTCTTATCGCCTGCCAAGTTTAAAATGCTTTGTACTTGTGCAACAGGCCATGCCCATGTTTGACGCAATTTACCATCTACACCTGCTTGGAATACAAATGAACCAGCGTGTGAACTTGCATCACCGAAACTAAACACTAGACTACCATTGTCTGTGCTTACTTGGAATACTGGTTCTTCTGTGTGTGCGGCCGCTTGGAACTTTAATTTTTGAATACTAGCTACACTTGGTTCAAACTCGATATCCCACTTAGCACCTTTGAACTTAACAGTTTTCATTTTTTCAGCAATAACTTCACTGTTCATAAAACGATAATCGTTTTCAAAGTCGCCGGTGCTATTAGTAAAATGTAATCCTGTCGGAATAGTTTCTCCGTTGCGTTCTTGCTTAACAACCTTAATACTAGCACCTTCCTTGTATTCTGGACACTTCAAGTGAATGTCTAGTTTATTTAGGTTAGGCATACCAAATGTGCCTTCTAAATCATCAACCGGGTTGTGTGTTTTAGCGTTTAAAATAACTGAACGGTCTTCAGCCATTGATTCAATTGTTGTTTCTTTATCGCTGGCTGAAATCTTAACTAAAGGTAAAAATCCTAAGCTATGTGTATGCGATACTAAATCTTGTAAAAAGTCTTTCATATGATTCTCCATGTTTGTTTATTATATAGGTTTTTTAGACAATGTCAAGGATTTTTCCTAACCTTTTTGTTATACTTTATGGCCGATTCGACCAAAGTATGTGATTGATTCATTCGATCTGAATAGTGCATGAATGCATTTGTATCTTTGGGGAAACAAGCACCGCCAAATCCTCTACTACCATCTGGACCTGGAACCATCATATGGCTATTGCCTATACGAGTATCGTGAGTCAATACTTGTCTAACTAGGTCATAGTCTGCACCATTTTGTTTGCATAAATCGTAGATTTGATTAAAAAATGCAACCTTAATACTTAAAAAGCAATTAGTGGCATATTTTATCATACTAGCTTCTACAATACTAGTAGTAAAAAATATCTTACAGTCGGGCAACGATTCTTGGAACATTGTTTGCCATACACCTTCAGGCTCTAGTCCGCCAATGACCATATACTTTTGATTGGCAAAATCTTCGTTAGCACTTACAGCACGTAAGAATTCTGGACTGTAACAAATATCATGTTTAGGATATTGTTTTAAAATCTTTTCTAGATAATCTGGTGGCACAGTTGATTTAATTAGCACTGGTAAATGTATAGGTGTTTCATCTAGCACACTGGTAATTTGACTGATGTCGCAATCACCTAATTCTGTACTAGGAGTGCCTACACAAATTATAATAGCTTCCGCATAGGGAAAATCTTTTATCTTGTGTTCGCTGACTTTAGGATCAACAATATATAACATATTCTTTGAACCGATAGAGTTAGCAACTGCTTTGCCTACAAATCCGTAACCTGCAATTATTATATTCATATTAAAACTCAAATAAACTATTAAATGTATTTTTTTCTTCGGTGCTGGTAATATCCCATTTAAGCACACCGATTAAGTTCTCCAGTTTCTTATCAATGATGGTAGCTTCCATCTCAGCATGATCAAATGGTAAATCTTTGAACCACTGTGGTAACCTCAGTTCGTCTACTGGATAAGCGACTGATGTATAACCTAAAGGATTAGGTTTAAGTTTACAAACAATAACCTTAGCACCGTCTGTAATAGCCATAGAATACTTGTCACCGTACATGCGTTTTAAAGTATTCCAATTGATACTAGCACGTACATGTCCAGGCATATTAGCCTTACCTGCTTTGGCTTCTTTAGCTTGATAGTCAGTAATGTTATTGGCACGTTTAGGCGATCCTTTTTCCCATCCTGGTCTTGCTTTGAATTTGATACGGAATGCACTGATATGATCCAATACATCCTGTTCATCTTTACCCATCAAGACCATTTCAAGGACTTCACTTAAAAAGTCTTGAATAAATTCTGGAGTATCACTACGTTTTAGATCTAAGCCCATGGCTTTAATCTTGCCAGGTTTTCCATCTAAATCTGTACGCTTGCCTTCTTTATCATAGTAAAGAACAGCATAGCGTTTCTTAGTAATGAACAAACTCTTTGATCCAACAATCTCACGTCCTGCCTTAATAACTTCTCCACGTGTCTTTGGACAGTGGAAATAGTCTAGCATGAACTGTGGAAATGTTTGATTGACTTCGTCACCTATTTGGTCGTAGAGTTGGATGACTGTTTCTTTTGTCCAAGGGATACGTCCGGCTTCAATGTCCTTCTGTAAAGTGCGATAAGCACTAAAATAACAACTATCAGTGTCACCATATATAACTGCCTTTCCTATGTGATTATATTCGCCAGCAATGATTTCATTTACTTTACTCGCCATATGCTTGGCAATTTGTCTTCCGACGAGTGTGGTACTTTGTCCGATTCGCTTATCAAAAAAGCGACAGCCCGAATTAAGAATAGCGCCGTAAAGACTGTTAAGATTAATCTTCTTAACGAGTTGTCTTTTGTCCCAGTATTCTTCTTCAACTTTGTTTCCAGCATTTATAGCCTCCTTTAGTTTGGCCTGCATCTCTTTACGTTCTGCATACCAGCGTTTAAGTAGCCCTGGAATAATACCTTCTTTTTCATAGGTGAAGATAGTACCATTACTTGAAAGCATCCAAGGCTGATTGCTTTCAAATATAAGTCTGTAGACTTCTGCCGCACTTAGTACATCACTATCTCCGTTCTCCCAGTCAATAGTAATGTCTGTGCCAATTTCTTGTGCCATCACAGATTCATATTCGTCTGTGCCAAATTTACCTTCCCAAGCAGCCGCAAAGCTCTTGCCCTTGGCTATTTGTAGTTCAATGTATTCTTCGGTCTTAGTTTGACGTAACTGTCCAATAATAGTTTCTGGACCCATGTTAAGTGCTCTAATTGCACTAGGATACAAACTGTTAATGTCTAATGACCCAACCCAGTCTTGAATACCTTCCTTGGGATAAGCAACATAAGCACCAGCCGCACCTTCATTGTCTTCACGTTCACTCATCTTAGTACGGTTAGGAACTTGAAACCCTCTGCGATGTGCTTCGTTAATAATAGCCTGTTCTGTTACAGCCACAGCACCCATTGTGGTCTGTAGCAATACTGTATTTTCATGTGCCAGTGTATTGGTCAAGTCCATGAACTTGAGCTTTTTGTCTAGGTCATCAAGCAGTTTACAGTCATTAATGTTATATTCAACAAATGTTCTAAAATCATTGTTGTATAACTGATCGAGCGTACCTTCGTATTGTGTTTTACGTTTGCCTAATTCATATTCCGCAATAGCATCGAGTCTATAACTGTGGCGTTCTTCATACGTGTATTTGCGATACAGCTCGAGATAATCCAAATGTACACGACCAATATAATCATATGTTGTACTAGTACGACCATATTTTTCATATTCACGTTTCTTTGGCAGTTGATCAAGCAAACAGAAACGTCTAGTGTCTTCTTTGCTTAGTGCTTTAGTAACACGGTTAGTAGTATATGGAATATCAAAACCTTCTGAGTTCCAACCACTTAGAATATCTGCATCTTTGATTAGATCTAAGAACATGTCCAACAAATCTGCTTCGTTATCAAACAAATATGTGTTAGGAAAGTCTTTGACCATCTCTTTAGCTTCTTCCATCTTAAGACCTTTAGGTGGAATAGCCAAACAAACCATAGTTTCTAGCCATTGTAAGTAGACAGCAATCGCAGTAATTGGCATAAATGCATCGTCTGGACTAGCATAGCCACGCTCTGGATCAAAGTCTACCTCAATATCGAAAAATGCTACATTTAATTTAGGAGCATCTTGATTAATATAGTGTTCGCTTAGTGTAACAAAGATAGGATTGATGTCTGATTCAAACATTTCCTTGCCACTGTTAATGGCTTGTTCTTTGCGCAGTTCTTTTGTGTTTTTACAAACGATACGTGTGAGTGGATCACCGTAGATTGACGTAAATTTCCCTCTTGGGTCTTTTACATAGAATGTATGTTTAACTGGTATGTCGCGAAATTCGCGGTCACCTTTCTTATTGCGTTCAACTACTCGAACGATATCGTTCTCGCGGTCAAACCATGCGTCTACATAAGACATAAATTTTCTTCTCCATGCAATTTGAGGCTTGCAAATACCTTCATGCGGTTTATTGGCCCGCCGACCCTCTTATTATAACAAATTTAGATACGTTTTGTAATATCCAAAATTGCTTCAATCTCTTCCCAGTCCTCATTATAAGCCTGCCAATCGCCTTTGTGGGCAATTTTAATAGCACGATTAATAACACTTGGTTTGATTTGTAATTCTTCCGCAACTGCTTTTACAGTTTCTTTTAAGCCTTCTTGTAAGTCTTCAACTTCACGTAATACTGTAGAACCTTCGCTAATTAAACGTTCTAGCTTTGCCTTTTCTTCTGCACCGTATGAACGACCACCCATGTAAATCTCCTAGTAATATGCCTATTATATACTACTTATCTAGCAAGGTCAACTGCTATAAATTTTTATCTAACCAATTAATCTGTGCTAGAAGATGTATCGCCAGGGCGACCTGAACCTGTCAAAGGCCCATTGTTATATCTATCTTTGGCTTTTGATATTTGATCACTAGCAATGTTGATGCCTAATGTTGCTAAGAATTGACTGGCTATTTGGACTCCTACAGTAGCCCATTGAGATTTATCAAGTTTAGCAACAGATTTTGCCATTTCCCATAACCCATCTGATACAATTTTTTTAATACCACGTACTACGCTTACTGGATTTGGTAAAAAATGTAATAAAAAATTACCCACTTTTTCTAATATAGGAGCCATACGTACTAGTCTTGCGGCTAGATCTACTCCTACTACGGTACCAAGTGCGGCACCGTCGGATCCTAAAGTTGCTAATATATCTACAGTTAAAAACCCAGCATCTATCGCTAGGTCTTCGTAAGTATAAAGATCGCCTAGTGCAGGTATAACTGGGTCTTTCAATCTAGGCCAGTTACTAGACTCTTCAATGCGATCGAGCTTATTTAAAATTTCTCGAATCTGCATTTAGAATCCTTTCTTAACTATAGCACACTTAGGAACAACTTGTCCGTTTTTGTTCTGTACACCAACTTGTCGTTGGTTAGATTTGCAAGCACTAGAAGTTTTTTTTGGCTTCATTGCACGTTTTTGTGCATTAGCTTGTTTAATTGGATTAGCATCTTCTCCTAATCCTGTAGGGATATTGGCGCTTCTACGTCCACCGCCCTTTTTAATTTTTGATAATTCTTCTATACCATGACGAACTTCTTCGATATTCATAGATAGTTCTGGAAAATGTCTAGTAATACTTTCCCAAACTCTTAAATCATCGCTTTCGGCCATTTTTACTAAATCTTTAAGTTGAGCACGAGCTCGCATAATACGATGTTGAACCGTACCAGGATTACTCTTATGCCCGTAGATCATGCTGTTAGATGGTTCGTTCTTGTCAAAATCTAATGGAGCTTCGTCTACAACATAGTTTTGCATACCAGGACCAACTCCGCCTGTGAATCCCATACTATGTCCAGGAATTTCATTTTCCTTAACTTTCTTTTTCTTATTCTTCATTGCATTGCTTAACTGTTTAGTACCAGTATCAGCTTTATTAAACTCTTTAGCAACGCTAGATTTAATACCTAATTTTTTAGCAAACGCAGGATCGTGCGCGGCAGCGGCCATAGTACGTGCTTGTTTTTCACTAGTACTTTTTTCGCTAATTACACTTTCGCTTGGCACACAGTTAGGTACAGTACGACCGCCTTTCTTCTTAGTGCCTACAGGATGATAACCTTTCCAGCATGGATTGTCTGACTTAAGACTTTCGTCTGCTTGTTGGTCTTTCTTTTTAGCAATAGCAATAGCCGCTTGTTGTGCAGGATTGGCAGCTTCTTTCATCATTACACGTTCAGCAATTACGCTGGCATATTGATTGATTAGTTGACGCTTGTGTGCTCGTTCTTCTGCAACTGATTCTGCAAACTCTTCTTCAACCTTGTGAAAGTATTTGCCTAATGTACTGTGACGGCCAACAGGTTTTATAGTTTCTGGAGTTTGTTGATAATGTTGCATTGCCATTTGTACTGGCAAACTAACTTTGTGTGGATTAGCACCTTCGTTAAGAATGTCTACATTATTCTTATCAATAATGGCTAAAAATTTGTCTAAACTATTTTCTGACATTGGTTGCTGTCCAGGCATCTCTCTAGGCTCTGGAGGAGTCATTGTAGTATGTGAAGAATACATTTGAGTTTCTGTGTGCCCAGCTGGATCTTCTTGGGCAACATAATTACGAGCTTCTTCTTCAGAATCAAAATCTGCTACAATAATACCTTTTTCTACATTAGTAACAGTAAAACTAGGCGCCTCACCAGGCATTGCATATTCAGTTTTTGTAATATAAAATTTAGGAGCGGACGGTAATGATGCTTGATTAATATCTGCTTCGCTAACAACACGAAGAAACTTAGACATCTCACTTGCGCCTGCTACAGGCTTTGTAGCAACGCCATCCATCGCCTGTAGTATGCGCTTCATGTCCATGGAGTATTACCCCAATAAACGTTGTGTTAATGCACGGATTTGATCAACTTCGCGAGATTCAGCAACCATTGGTTTTTCAGAACGTGTTAAACGAGATAACTGTTCTTGCATACGTGTGAATTCTGTTGACTCTTTAACAGTTTCTTTTTTGGCACGTAGTTTAGCTAAATCGCTAGCTTCAATTTTACCATCATGATCTGCATCAATCTTTTCTTGCTTACCTGGCAAATCCTTAACGGCTTTCTTTTCAGCCATATACGCAGTAGTTTCTTTGATGTTCTTCCACATAGCGGCAGCGGCAATCTTTTCACCTTTTTCACCGCCACCAGCTTTCTTAGCTAGTTTAGCAAAACCTTTACCAGGCTTGCCAATGTCTTCACCTTTCTTAGCGGCTTTAACAGTAGCAGACTTCTTAGCGGCACTTAGACCTGCGCTAGGTTTAGCTTCGGAAACTTTCTTTGCTCTACCTGTAGGAGTAGTAGTCGTTGCATATTGATGTATTTGATCAATCTTTTTATGATTGCCTTTTTCAAGAGCGTCCTCTGCTCC
>Ga0214207_1000281_pt1 | contig 16059 bp, 14 predicted proteins | sample TroBogEpilimnion_6_FD_153045 | JGI IMG/M metagenome (GOLD analysis project Ga0214207, IMG submission 153045) | Freshwater microbial communities from Trout Bog Lake, WI - 13JUL2009 epilimnion | ecosystem: Environmental > Aquatic > Freshwater > Lake > Epilimnion/Euphotic zone | place: Trout Bog... | reverse complement strand
TTAGGGTACTTGGCGATGGCTAAATTTTGGAACTTTATGATTTTCCAGCTTGGTTGGTTTGCCTGTGTTCTGGGCGCAGCCAATCACAAGGTGCTTTGGGCGGTAATTGCTACCCTGGTCTATATCGCTTTCCATGCCTGGCGTTCGCCTGCTCCTAAAACAGAAATCAGCCTTTTATTTAAAGCTTTTGTTTTTGGTCTTATCGCCGATACGCTCATCATGCATTTGGGGTACCTGGATTTTGGAGATGATTGGCCATCGCCATATTTATCACCCCTTTGGATGTGGGTACTCTGGGTTTTAATGGCGACAACGATTAATGGATCTTTGGCCTGGTTGCGCGGCAGACCTGTTCTAGGGGCTATTTTGGGCGGCATTGCTGGCCCATTGTCTTATGAGGCAGGTATTCGGATGGGGGCTGGATCTTGGGTGCCTGGTAGTGAAATCAAAGGATTTATCTTGGTAGGCATAGTCTGGGCAATGGCTATCCCCCTCTTTTTCTATTGGGATCGCACCCCCATCGAGCGTGGCCTAGTAAAAAATACGTAAATTTCCCAAAAAAGTCGCTTGCAAAGACTACTGTTTTTATATACAGTAACTCCTAAGTTGTTACACAGTAGATAAAACTTCGGGAAAAAGCCCAGTACCTAGCGAAAAGGAATTAAAAAATGGCCTTGGATGACAAAAGAAAATCAGCCTCTTCAGAATTTGAAGGAATGAGTGGAGACAAGCAAAAAGCGCTAACAGCAGCACTGGCGCAAATTGAGAAGCAGTTCGGCAAAGGTTCAATCATGAGATTGGGCGATGCCGAAATTAGTGAAGATATTCAGGTGGTATCGAGTGGTTCACTCGGATTAGATATTGCCCTAGGAGTTGGCGGTCTTGCACGCGGTCGAGTGATTGAGATCTACGGTCCAGAATCTTCGGGCAAAACAACATTAACCTTGCATGCGATTGCAGAAATGCAAAAGCTTGGTGGTACTTGCGCATTTATTGATGCAGAGCATGCATTAGATGTCCAGTATGCATCACGTCTTGGTGTTGATGTGAATAATCTCTTAATCTCTCAGCCCGACACTGGTGAACAAGCTTTAGAAATTGCAGACGCGTTAGTGCGTTCTGGCTCTATTGATTTGATCGTGATCGACTCAGTAGCAGCATTGGTTCCGCGTGCTGAGATCGAGGGCGACATGGGTGATTCATTACCAGGCTTGCAGGCGCGTTTGATGAGTCAAGCTTTGCGTAAGCTGACTGGTGCGATCAAGCGTACTAATACTACTGTGATCTTTATTAACCAGATTCGCATGAAGATTGGTGTGATGTTTGGTTCACCAGAAACCACTACTGGCGGCAATGCACTGAAGTTCTATGCTTCTATGCGTCTAGACATCCGCCGCATTGGTAGTATCAAAAAAGGTGATGAGGTTGTTGGTAATGAAACTCGCGTGAAGGTTGTGAAGAACAAAGTTTCTCCTCCGTTCCGTGAAGCTATCTTTGACATCATGTACGGCGCAGGTATTTCTAGAGAAGGCGAAATCATTGATATGGGTGTTGAGGCTGACCTTGTTGAAAAGTCTGGCTCTTGGTATAGCTACAACGGCGATCGTATTGGCCAAGGTAAAGACAATGTTCGCGAGTTTTTAAAAGAGAACCCAGCTATTGCTAAAGATATCGAAGCAAAAATTCGTGAGAAGTTAGGTGTGAAATCTGGTTCAGCGGTTGTTACTGACGTGCTGAGCGAAGAGGAAGTCGAATAATTGCGTTGAATAATTGAATGTCAGAATTAAGTAGCAATAAGAAAGTTAAACAAAGCCCGAGTCTCAAAGCTCGGGCTTTGCGTCTTTTGTCACTGCGGGAATACAGTCGCAAGGGCTTGGCCACAAAATTAGTTGAATCAGAGGCGAGATGGAGTAAGTTAGGGGGCGATCAAGCTGAGCAAACTCCAGAATCCAGAAGCGCTCAAATTGAGGCAGTCTTGGATGATTTTGAGGCGAGGGGCTGGTTATCTGATGAGCGTTTTGCTGAGTCTTTGGTACGCCGCCGCAGTGAGCGCTATGGAATGCGTAGGATTGCTGATGAGCTTGAAAAAGCAGGAATTGACTCAAAGCAGTCGGCCAAATTACTCAGCGCCCTAAAAGAGACCGAACTTCAGCGAGCCTTTGATCTCTGGGTCAGAAAATACGGTGTGCCTGCCCAGGATCAAAAAGAGAAAGCTAGGCAGTATCGATTTTTAGCTTCAAAGGGTTTCAGCTCTGAAATTGTGGGCAAAGTGCTTGGTGGTCAAAGACCTGATTAGGGCAATTACGGATCAAGGAAGCCCATTTGCGGCATTGCAGCATGATAGACTTAGGCAGTCGGTCAAGCCGTTCGCATTTATTCAAATTTGGCTTATTTAGCCATTTCTAGAGTAAATATGGGTTCAAGGCAACATCGGTTTTACTAATCCTCATCGCTTGCTAAAAAAGATACCGTTTCGGAGTAATTATGAAAATTCACGAGTACCAAGGCAAAGAACTTCTTCGCCAATTTAATGTGCCAGTTCCTAATGGCATTCCCGCATTTAGTGTTGATGAGGCAGTTAAAGCTGCTGAAAAACTCGGTGGCCCAGTATGGGTTGTGAAGGCTCAGATTCATGCAGGTGGTCGCGGCAAAGGCGGCGGCGTGAAGTTAGCTAGAAGTATGGATGAAGTAAAGAAATATGCTTCTGAAATTTTGGGTATGCAACTCAAAACCCATCAAACAGGACCAGAGGGTCAAAAAGTGAATCGCCTCCTCATTGAAGATGGCGCAGATATTAAAAAAGAGTATTACTTCAGCATCGTTACGGACCGTGGAACACAGAAAAATGTGATCATGGCTTCTAGTGAGGGTGGTATGGATATTGAGGAGGTTGCAGAATCTCACCCAGAAAAAATTATCAAAGTGTTTGTTGATCCAATGATTGGACTAACAGATGCAGATTGCGACATCGTTGCCAAAGGTATTGGGGTCCCAGAAGCCTCTATTCCTATGGCTCGCGACGTCTTTAAAAATTTGTACAAGACTTATTGGGATACTGATGCTTCATTGGTTGAGATCAATCCATTGATTCTTGAGGGTAATGGCAAGATCAAAGCCTTAGACGCAAAATTCAACTTTGATCCAAACGCATTGTTCCGTCATCCAGAAATCGTGGCTTATCGCGATATTGATGAAGAAGATGCCGCTGAAATCGAAGCATCTAAATTTGACCTTGCTTACATTTCATTAGATGGCAATATCGGCTGTTTGGTAAACGGTGCCGGATTGGCAATGGCCACGATGGACACCATTAAGCTATTCGGTGGTGAGCCAGCAAACTTCTTAGACGTTGGTGGTGGTGCTACCGCAGAAAAGGTAACTGAAGCATTCAAGATCATGTTGAAGAACAAGAGCGTTCAAGCAATTTTGGTCAATATCTTCGGCGGCATTATGCGTTGTGATGTTATTGCTGATGGCGTTGTTACCGCTTGTAAAGCGGTGAACCTCACAGTACCTCTGGTTGTGCGTATGAAGGGCACAAACGAAGAATTGGGCAAGAAGATTCTTGCAGACTCTGGTTTACCAATTATTAGCGCCGATTCAATGGCTGAAGCCGCTACAAAGGTAGTTGCCGCTGTTGCCAAAAACAAATAATCCAGGAATTTCAATATGTCTATTTTGATTAATAAAAACACTAAAGTCATTACACAAGGTATTACAGGTAAGACTGGTCAGTTCCATACTGAGAAATGCCAGGAGTATGCAAACGGTAAAAACTGTTTTGTTGCTGGTGTAAATCCTAAAAAAGCTGGCGAGTCTATTTTTAACATTCCAATTTATGCCACTGTTAAAGAAGCTGCTCAGCAAACCGGTGCAACTACTTCTGTAATTTATGTTCCACCTCCGGGTGCCGCAGCTGCAATCTGGGAAGCTGTTGAAGCTGACCTCGACTTCGTAATCTGCATTACCGAAGGTATTCCAGTACGTGACATGCTTGAGGTGCGTAATAAGATGCATGCTAAAGAAGCAGCTGGCGGCAAAAAGACTTTATTGCTGGGCCCTAACTGCCCAGGCATCATCACTCCAGACGAAATTAAGATCGGCATCATGCCTGGTCATATTCATAAGAAAGGTCGTATCGGCGTCGTTAGTCGCTCTGGCACATTAACTTATGAAGCGGTTGGTCAATTGACGGCAATTGGTTTGGGTCAGTCTACAGCGGTTGGTATTGGTGGCGATCCAATCAATGGCCTGAAACATATCGACATCATGAAAATGTTCAACGAAGATCCAGAAACGGATGCTGTGATTATGATCGGTGAAATCGGCGGACCAGATGAGGCTGAAGCAGCTCGTTGGTGTAGGGATAATATGAAAAAGCCAGTAGTTGGCTTTATTGCCGGCGTGACAGCGCCTCCGGGTAAACGTATGGGTCATGCGGGTGCTTTGATTTCTGGCGGTGCCGACACTGCTGATGCCAAGCTTGCTGTAATGGAAGAGTGTGGCTTCAAAGTAACCAAGAACCCATCTGAAATGGCTGCTTTACTAAAAGCCATGTTGTAATTGCTAGTGGGAAATAAAGAGGGATGCTGTTAACTTAGCATCCTTTTTTAATACCAAGTATTTAAAAATAAATTAAAGCAAAGAAGTAGGGAGACGATTTATGGATTTTTCAGTATTTTCAGGGGCAGCATTTTGGGCTGCGCTTTTTTCGATTATTGTTGCTAATATTTTGCTGTCTGGTGATAACGCAGTTGTGATTGCTCTAGCATCACGTAACTTACCACCATCACAGCAAAAGAAAGCGATTTTTTGGGGAAGTGCTGCGGCGATTATCTTACGCGTTGTGCTCACTATTACTGCAGTTCAATTGCTGACCTTGCCGTATCTAAAGATCATCGGCGCAATTTTGTTGCTGTATATTGGTGTTCAATTGTTGGCTGATAGCGGTGATGAAGAAGACATGCATGCTCACTCCAATATTTGGGGTGCAATACGTACGATTTTGGTCGCCGACTTAGTGATGAGTCTTGATAATGTGCTTGCAGTGGCAGCTGCAGCTCAAAAAGGTCCAGAAGAAACGCGTTTAGTACTTTTGATTGTTGGCTTAGGTCTTTCGATTCCTTTAATTATTTTTGGTAGCGCAATGCTTTTAAAGGTTATGGATCGCTTTCCTATCATTATTACCCTAGGCGCTGGATTATTAGGACTGCTTGCCGGTGGAATGTTAGTTGAAGATCCTGCAATTAAAGATTCTATGCAGGCTGCATTTGAAGATGCTCACATGATTTTTGAGGGAATTGGGGTTGCTATCGTACTATTGGTTGGTACTTATCTCAAAAAGAAACAGCGGAATACAGGGGCTACGTAATTGCTTCCTACCAAATCAGAAAAGCCAGCGATTAAAGCTGGCTTTTTTATTTGCACCCTTCCTTGAATATAAAAGACGTAGACTGGATGATGAGGTATTTCACAAGGGGAGTTGCAAAATATGCAAGAGTATAGAAAAAATAATCAAGCAGTTCAAAATGCTGAACACGAGCACGAGTCGGGCTTCACTTTAATTGAGGTGATGGTGGTTGTAGCCATTATTGGTATCTTGGTTGCAGTAGCGGTGCCACAGTATCAGGACTACATTGCCAGAAGTCGTGTAGTAGAGGGCATGAATTTATCCTCTAGCGCCAAACTTGCTGTAACTGAAGCATTTGCTAGTCGAGGCACCGTCCCTATGGATGAAGCTACAAGTGGAGCTTTTACCTTTACACCAACACGTAGTGTGAAGTTGATTGAAGTTACACCCTCTGGCGCAATAGCAATTGACTACCAGGTAAGTGTTGCGCCTGATGGAAAAAATACTTTACATCTAGTGCCTACCAATGAGCCAGATGCTAATTCTCCAAAACCAATTGACTTATCAAAGCCTGAGGGATCTACTTGGGCTGGTGGTTGGTCATGTAGATCAACAGAGACTAATTTACTTTCTCAGTTATTACCATCGGAGTGCAGAATTAGTAAGTAATTTTTTTAGGATAGCTTTAGTAGGTCTAGATACTTATTAAATCGGTCTTTCCCAAAAAGGGTGAGACCGATTTTTTGTATTAAATTGATGCTACGCATTGATTTTGCTGTTGGAGGTGGAGGGGGAGGATCGATATGGTGGTTGCTATTTACTAGGGCGCAGTTTATGTATATTCGGTATCCTGCATTTTTTAAGTCTTTATGAAAGCTAATGTGATCAGACACTTCATTTCCTCGAGCGTCAAGTCCAATATAGCGACCACTTATAAATGCTTCTTTCTTGTATATTCCAAGACCACCAAATGCGGAGTCAACTTCAATCATTCCCCACGATGGATCGAGAGATACTTGTTTGGCCTTTACTGCTAGATTGTTGGCAGCATCTTTGCCCATGATTTTTTCTAGTGTTGACCTTTGTGCCAGACAATCACCTGGACTCCAATCGGGATGTCTGAGGGTCCAGATATCGTAATAACGATCAGGCTGATTGGCAGTGATAACATCCCATGGATCTTTGAGGCTCCAGCATCTTTCAATTTTCTCTGAGGTGATATCTCGATTTATACCATCTAAGTCAGCCATCGCAATAAAATCTATATTTGCATATTCAAGGTTATTGCGGACCTCGTCAATAACGCAATTTCTGGCATAGGCAAGACGATCAGTTCTCTTGGACATCTTTTTAGCAAGTGATCCATGCGAGATGTAATGAAATTGCTTATGAGCTTGTTTGAGGCGATCAAGCACAAGCAGAGTGTCATCACTCGAGTCACTTTCAATTACAAGTACTTTTACACTCTTGAAGTGATTGCAGGCATTAAGTAAGGCTTCAATGTCTTGAGCAACAAATTGAGCAATATTACGTGCTGGCCCAGCAATCAAAATATTAGATTGAGAAAAGTGTTTGAGCATTTTAGTTTTGCTGAGGTTTTAAGAAGTAATTGCTATACGAATCTATCGAATTTCTTAGATAATAAGACATATTCATAAGCTTGATACCTGTGCCATGACCATAGCTGGTGTTATTAAAAAAAGAGATTTGTTTTTAGATATTGCCAAAGGCTTGGCAATTATTCTGGTTGTCATTGGGCATGTTATTCAAGGCAGCTCCGAACATTTTGATGACCTCATGGGGTTCAAGATGATTTATTCCTTCCATATGCCTCTATTTATCTTTTTATCAGGTGCTGTTGCAGCAATTTCATTTGATGCAAAAGTTGCTACCAGAGGACTGAGACCTGCTGTACTTATGGCTTGGGGCAAGATTCAAAAGGCCTTTGTTCGACTATTAATCCCATTTATAGCTTGGTGTATTTTGAACCAATTGATTTTTCACCATGCCAATAGCGTGTGGAGTGCACTGGGTCTTGCATTTAGGAGGCCAGACACTGCCTTATGGTTTTTGCTAGCTATTTTTTACTGCGTTGCCTTGACTGGCCTCTTTCAAATTTTGTTTGCTCTCATTTTGTGGACGCTGGAATATTTCAGGATGAGACGCGATAGAGTATGGAAGATTTTTTCAAGTCCAATATTTCAGGTTGCTCTGATGATTCTGATTTGGTGGTCTATAAAAGATCACACACCCTATGGTGCAGGTTTAGCTTTATTAAAACCATATTTCATTTATTACGCATTGGGATTAGGTTTTTATAAATTCACACAGGGTCAATTTCCAATTGGATATTCAATACTTGGCGGCGTAGTGTTTTTTATGTTGGTGCCTTTTTGGGCGAGAACTGCACAATTTCAATATGTTGGCCCCATTGTGCTTCCAAATACTGGGCTTTATTTTTACGCGGGAATTCTGGCTATTTCAGGAATTTGGATTTTTTTGGGTTGTGCCAAAATAATCACCTTGTCTAAGGTTGGATTCCTTAAAAACTTTCTGATTCTTTGTGGACAACTGTCGTTGGGGATATATGCAATCCATTATTTTTTCCTGGCATATTCGCCAAAGATTCTTGTGCCACTGTTAGTAAGTATGTTGATTAGTTATTTACTAAATAAGATCCCAGTAATACGAACACTCTTTTTGGGTGAGCGTTAGTATTTAGGCAACTCTAGGAAGATCAAAATAGAAAGTGAGCTGGCCACATTCTTTGAGAGAGATTTAGGCTTTTTTGCCAAAGGTTTTCTATGAGGCGGAATAGTAGGGCTTAGGACAATCGTAGACAAAAGAAAGAAATTCTCTATTCTTATTGTGGGCATAGACGTACTTTGGCAAGCTTTAAATAAAAGCGTGATTAAAATTTTGACCTACGAAATATTTAGCTAGGAAGTAGTTGTCTACAAGGCAACTCTGTCTTTGAATTCCACATCCAAAAACTCACCCACTAGAGGGTATAGGCGGTTTTTATTCCAGAGGGGATGTAATACACCCATATCAGCGTGAGCATAGATTTTTTGCACTCACTCCTGCTTATTAATGTGATCATTTGTAGTAATAAGTAGATAGCATCTAAGCCGAAAAAGGGTAAAAAAATTCTACTGAATTTGGATAATTAGGATTGTTTTCTGTAATGATGAAGGTTGTAGAAAATTCAGCTATTCTGTGGGGAGAGTAGTAAAATCTCAAAAAAATCCAACATAGCAGTAAATAACCTAAACAAACAACCTATATGACTTTCCTGCTCCGTTTAGCACTACTTTTGCCGATCTTATTCTCTATCTTTCTGATTGGTTGCGCAGGCAATAAATCCACGACAAGTAGTAATGGCGAATTTTCTAATTGGGCTTCGGTTAGCCCGAATGTAATTGCACACTTTTCTAATGGTAATTCTTCTGTTGTTTCATCAACAGGTACCGTAAGTCAAACCAACTCCAGTGTAAATGCCAATATTCTGTTTGATAGCGGGTACAACATAAGTTCGATTACTTTAAATCAAAGCGCAACTAATTTGGTAACTTATTCTGCAGCTGCAGGAGATACTATAGTTAAGGACTCAAGTGGAGCTAACTTTACATTTACGAATCAAAAGTTGTCGTCGATTGGTATCTTGGGTAATCCCTATTATTGGGGATACCAGTATCAAACTTACGGAGCCTGGGGTGCCTGGGGTAATGTTGGAACAGGAGGCAATGCGGTTAGCATCGGCGCATTAACGCCTTCGAGCGGGATTCCTTCCTCAGGCAGTGCTGTATTTAGTGGAGGTAGTAATGGGTATTTAATTAGTGGTGGATATTCGTACATTACCAGTGCAAATATGACGGCTAATGTAAATTTCGCCACCCAATCCGTTTCATTTGCAACCACCGGAACAACTGCTGTTGGCAAAATTGGAGGAACTGTTACCGATGCGTCTGGCTCAAATCTCGCTGGTACTATGACATATGCTTCTGGAAAAAATCTAATGACTGGTTCTGTGACTTCAACAAGCGGTATGTCCGGAAGTATCATTGCCAATTTTTATGGACCCAATGCCAATGAAATTGGCGGAACATACGGCCTAACAAATGCAACAGCCGGCAACTCTTTGGTAGGCGGTTTTGGTGGCAAGCGCTAGCAAGCTTCAACTATGTCTAAGGGTGCTAATGCTGGCACCCTTTTTTATTTTTTTCTCGGCAAAAGCGCTGACTCCCAAGGAGGTCCAATCTCAATTTAACGTGGGTATCTCTTTGATGGAGGAAGAGCCTGAAAAAGCGGCGCAAGTTTTCCGTGATCTTTATGAGCAATCTTCAACAATTCGTATTCAATTGGAATTGGCAAGAAGTTTGTATTTGGCTGGTCGCCTTGAGGAAGCTAAGGATGAGTTTATTAATATTCTTAAAAGGCCCATTCCTATTACCGTTCGAGATAAGGTGGAGTGGTATTTAAGTGAAATACAAAAAAGACAGACTGCTAAAGTCTATTTAGGCTTATACCAAGACTCTAATCCAGGGTATATCACTAGTGCTAGAACAGTCAGTATTTTTGGACAGACGCTCTCATATTTGCCCGCTCAAAATACTAATTCAGAAACTGGTCTTGCGGTTGGTGTTGAGGCAGAGCGAGAACTTGTTCCGCAATCTGGTTATTTTTTGCAAGCAAACATTAATACTGCAACCTATCAAACCAATGCATTTAATAAGCAAGACTTAGATTTTAGTTTTATTAAGCGCTGGCAAGGCTATGACTATAAGGATTTGAGGGTAGGGCATGAGACCATGTTTTATGGGGGCACTGTTCTCTATAATTATGATTATTTAGCCACACGCTGGGTCTTTAACCTTCCAAACCAAGATTATTATGGATTCTTGATTAAAGGCGGCCCTCTGGATTACCCTACTTACACTTATTTAAGTGGATCACAAACCCAGGCCCAAGTTTTTTACAATCACAATATCACCAGGGATCTAACGCTATACCTTGAAACTGGGGCAGATAAAACGCCAGCGACTCAAAATGCTTATAGTTCATATGGGTTTTATGGAACGGTTGGTACCCAAGTAGCTGATGACTATACCAATATTCAGGCTAATTTGAAGGCATCCCAAATTCGGAGAAATTATTGGGACTCCGATCCTTTTTGGGGGCAAGTACGCCAAGATCGTGGGCAATTGTATTTTCTCTCAATTACCAAGCGTGATTTATATATCATGGGTCTAAGGCCAAGTATTGACATAACCTATCAATCAAATAATTCTTCAATCCCATTTTTTACTTATAACAAAATCTTTGGTGGAATATTTTTTAAGAATGTATATTGAGTAAATAATGTATTCAAAGATCACATTTTTATTTACAGTTATTTATCTAAGTATATTTTTTGGTTCATTAGCTTTTGGACAAGATACTTCTGGCATAGTGCGTTTAATTGAACCCGAAACTAAAAGTGAAATTTGGATTAATCCAGGAATGTATTCTGAACACTTTGAGAAAAATCAAAATTTAAATAGTAATAATTGGGGGGTTGGCCTTGAATATCGGTTTTCCAGTGTTGCATCAGCCACCATTGGTAACTATAAAAATAGCGATAATGGGCACTCGAGCTATATTGGCGTTTATTATCAGCCGATAGCTATTGGTCCAGTAAGGTTGGGACTGGTTGGGGGTGGATTTAATGGGTATCAGTCAACCAATAATGGAGGATGGTTTCCTGCGATCTTACCTGCCTTGACTATTGAAGAGGGTCGATTAGGGGCCAATCTTTTCTTAATTCCAACGGTTGGAGATCGTATTCATGGAGCCGTTTCTCTGCAAATCAAGTTCAAGCTTCTTGAGTAATAAACTTTTTATTCTCAATATAATGTATAGGATACTTAAAGGCGCTCAATCAAAAATTTTGATAGAGAAGTAATTAAAATATATTTGCAGTATTGTTGTGGTGGCGAATATAGTAAGTGTATTCTGTAATACGTATTGTGCCATTTTTTAAAACTGGCCGAAGTTCCGAGGGAGCAATCTTGAAAACAGTAACAAATTACACCTTACCGCTTATTTTGATCTTGCTCTTGTCGGCTTGTGCTGGAAGTGGGAATTCCGCTGGAAGCACTTCTGCTAATCCATTTTCAGTATGGAATGTCTTAAGTAGCGGCTCGTCTGCAACTTTGATGGGCGGATCATCAGTTGTGACTTTAGATCAAACAGTTTCCCAATATAGCTCCGGCGCCTCTGCATCAATTTCATTTGATGCGGGAAGAAATGTTTCATCACTCTCGTTTGTTTCGGCTAATGGAACTAGCGCTAGCTTTAACGTCGTAAATGGTGATCAAATTACAAGTAACTATGGGGGTTCAACTGTAGTTGCTTCAAACAACACCAAGACTCAAATGGCTATCCTGGCCAATCCTTATTACATGGGTTACGACTATCAGACCTATGGCGCTTGGGGCGCTTATGGCAGCTCAACAACATCTTCTTATGGCGTTAGCTTGGGTAGCGCAACCCCTGGAAGTTCTATTCCATCTAATGGTACGGGTACTTTTGTTGGAGGGATGGCTGGTTACTATACCGATATCAAGAACAATGGTTACCTGGTATTTGCAAATATGACGGCAACAGTTGATTTCGCCGCCCGTCAAGTTAACCTCACAACAGCAAATACAGCTTTGGTGGGAATGCCAATCGGCGCCTCAGTAAGTGCCTCCGGCCTTAACATGACTGGTAGTTTGGCTTACGGCGTCTCGTCTAATAAATTAACGGGTACTTTCACGACAACAAACGGTATGACTGGTAATGCTTCAGGCCAATTTTATGGTCCAAGCGCTAATGAGGTAGGGGGAACATTTGCCGCTACAAGTAGCACTCAGGGGACTCTGGTAGGTGGATTTGGCGGCAAGCGCTAAGGTATCTTGCTTATACATAATGATTGCAGCGCAGTTTGAAATCTCCTAGATGAATTATTAATAAGATTTGCATAGGCTACGTAGTTTTATATCAAAGTTAGGGTGGCGTTTGCCCTCCCGTTGCTCACTCCCCGACCTTTCCACTACTCTTTTAAAGAGCTTGATATCACTCATGACCATGCCACGGTCTATTGCTATGCACATTTGTTGGTTATTAGAAGTGCGCCTTGGAACACAGTAGGTCTTCCATATAAGTACTGGTGCGATAGTGCTTAATGGACCTTTAAGAATATATCGAGCTTGATCAACCTAATTTATGACTAACATTGCAGGAATAAGGTAACTTTACTCAAGTAATAGCACAATCTATTGGATAAAGTATCAATGCATCAATCCCTTGTATGCAAAGGGCAATATTACTTTCTATAGTTTAGAGGGGCGAACAATGTTTCTTTGACTTCATTAATAAAATACTCAGATCCAGATTTGGATAGATGTTCTGAATCAACTGTAATTAGATCCAAGGGATTTGCACCGACTCTAGAGGTACATTCAGAATTTTTGCAAAGAATTTTATACGGGGAGATATAGGTAATGCCAACGCTATTTGCCATTTTATTTAAATATAAATCTTCCTGTTCATAAATTGTGGCATTAAGCTTTAATGGAACTTCTTCCTTAACCATGCCCATGCTTATCCATTTTTTAAAAATGAGAGCTTTTGGCCCACCATGAGGCCATTCAGGCATGGGGCCAATGATAATAATTTCAGTTTTAGGCAAACTTTTCTTAAGGTAAATGAGTGTGTATGTGAGCTGATCTATATAACTATTGCTTTCAAATGAATTCTTATATCGAATTGGCCACGCTGAACCCATAATTAATATATTTGGTTGTAGATCAACCAATACCGAAAGTGCATTTTTATTTAGATTAAGGCAGTTAGGGTTTTTTGGTGAATTAAAATACAGAATAGGCGGACAATCTGGTGCAGTCAATTGAGTTACGGAAATTTCCTGTTTTTTATTTAACTTAACAATTCCAGGGTAGAGGGCGGCGGCGTGAGAATCACCCCAAAGTACAAGTTTGTTCTTACCTGGAATAACACAAGCAGTAGGGTAGGTCTTAATTGCATTAAGTGGATCGTGTAAATGGCAGAGGTCTGCTCTTACATATTTAGCAAATTCAAAATCCTCGGTATCGAGTGATATGTATTGTCTAAGAGGCTCAGGAAATCTAGTAGAAACTCCATTATCAAGATAAACGAGGTATCCAATAAATCCAGAGAGCAACATTAGCAAGACTAAAATTACTGTAGTAAATTTTCTGTAGATTGAGAAGCGTATTGGTTTTTCAATCACTAAATAAGTTCCCCAAGCAAGAACTACAGAGGCGAGTAATAAGATAATTCTTATAGGAGCCGAAGGTATTTGCCCGATATAAGTATTTGCAAAGGCTAATATTGGCCAATGCCAGAGGTAGAGAGGATAGCTAATTAAACCAAAAAAAATTAGCGTTTTATTCGATAAAAAAATTCGATTAATTACTGCATCTTTACCCGCATAAATCAATAGGGCCGTTCCAATTGTAGGTAATAATGCTCGCCAGCCTGGATATGGCTTATTTGTTGAGAGATAGAAAATTCCTATCAATATAAATAATGCGCCAATGATAGACGAGATATGTTTAAAAATTGGGAGCCTGATTCTTGTGATGCACAAAAGAGACCCAATTGATAATTGCAGTGCTGTTGAGTACAGGATGCATCCTAAAATCGAGCCTATGGTTAATTCCCAAAATCTAGTCAGCGGAGAATAAAAAACCCCCACTGGATTAGATACGATGCTTTTCATATTTAAAAAGAAAGACAAAAGCGTAAAGATGATGCAGTAAATAATTAAGGGAATTTTCGTTTTGTGAAATAGATATAGCAGCAAGGGCCAAAATATGTAAAATTGCTCCTCTATTGCAAGTGACCAAAGATGGAGTAGAGGTTTTGAAATTGCCGCTTTGTCAAAGTATCCGCTTTCCTGCCAATTTATAAAGTTTGAAATAAAGGTGGCACCACCAGCAATCTCTTTCCCAAGATTTTTGAATTCTGGCGGCAAAAAAATAAACCAGCCAGCCAAAAGAGTGCTAAATAAAACAATTAGCAAGGAAGGAAAAATTCTTCGTATTCTTTTTGTATAAAAACTAATGAGTCCAAAGTTTCCAGAATCTAAATTTTTATAGATTATTGTGGAAATAAGAAATCCCGAGATAACAAAAAATATATCAACTCCAATAAAGCCACCAGTTATGCGACCCGGAAAAGCGTGAAAACTAACAACGCCTATAACTGCTATTGCTCTTAATCCGTCTATATCTGGTCGATAATTTGATGCTAAGTTATTCGTTGATGAAGAGTCTGGCATAACCTTAATTTATACTCGAAACAGGGGTGTAGGGTTTTTAATTTAATTCTTAGAAAGTTATTATTCTAATCGTTCCAGCGTGCTCCGCACATCATATATTTTGCGCAAGAAAGCTTGGGCCACCATGAGAAACCCAGTAAAAAAGGAAGTAAAAAATTAAAGTCTAAAGAGCTAAATTCTGTTAGGCTAAATCAATAAACTAGTGGGACTAAATTTGTAGTCGATGAAAGAATGGTATGAGAAGTATATAAGACGAAATCCGTCAGCATAAACGGCTAAGCGCAAATCAATTGCTATGGTGTCAAGTTTGTTGTGATTCATGCGAATGCTAGATTTTAGAGGGAGTCTATTATTGACATTGACAAAGCCGATCTCCTACACGACTTCACCATCTCTTTCCAGTTTGGCCTAATCTAATGCTCTTTACTGGCTAATTTAGGCGTTCTGTCTTTAATTACAGCTAATTACATTAATAGAGGTTGTGTATTATTTGATAAAGATGAGAAATTCTGAAAAAAAATTAATACAACTCAAGTATCGACCAGATATAGATGGATTGAGGGCTCTCGCCGTCATTCTTGTAGTTACTTTTCATGCATTTCCTGAATGGGTGCCTGGAGGATTCATAGGTGTAGATATCTTTTTTGTGATTTCTGGTTTTTTAATTTCCTCAATTTTGCTCAAGAATTTTTTTAGAAATACATTCAGTTTCTTAGATTTTTATTCAAGGCGTATTCTTAGAATATTTCCAGCCCTATTAATAGTTTTATCATGCGCTCTTCTTTTGGGATGGTTTACCCTATTTGCGGATGAATTCAGTCTCCTGGGTAAACATATTTATGCCTCGGCCACTTTTTTTCAAAATTTTAATTTATTATCTGAAGTGGGTTATTTTGATGAGGCTGCTAATACTAAGCCCTTATTACATCTTTGGTCTCTTGGAATTGAGGAGCAGTTTTATTTAATTTGGCCATTTTTACTTTGGATTGGATATAAGTTAAAAAGTAGACTAATTTCTTTAATTATTCTTCTGGGTATAAGTTCCTTTGTAATAAATATAGTCATCACATTTAATGATCCTAGGCTTGCATTTTTTTCTCCTGTTACGCGTTTTTGGGAATTGTTAGTTGGCGCATCCTTGGCCTATTGGAAGATATCAAAATGCAACCCGCCTTCACGCCATCTATCAATTTTTGGTATCGGATTGGTTTCAATCGGCGTTCTGTTAATTAGCGATGATTCGAGATTTCCTGGGTTTTTAGCAGTTTTGCCAGTTATGGGGGCTTTATTAATAATTGCAAGCTCTGAAGAGGCTTTTATTAATCGATGGCTGCTCTCGAATAAGGTTATGGTGGGGATAGGA
>Ga0214207_1000278_pt1 | contig 16116 bp, 10 predicted proteins | sample TroBogEpilimnion_6_FD_153045 | JGI IMG/M metagenome (GOLD analysis project Ga0214207, IMG submission 153045) | Freshwater microbial communities from Trout Bog Lake, WI - 13JUL2009 epilimnion | ecosystem: Environmental > Aquatic > Freshwater > Lake > Epilimnion/Euphotic zone | place: Trout Bog... | reverse complement strand
TGAACAACTTTGATTTTAGGTAGTCATTCTTATTGTAAATTTCAATCAACTCTGAAATGTACTTGTCTGGAACCACCCATAGAATATTTGCATATTCGGGGTATTCAACGCGATTGAAAACAACATATTGTTCATTATGTTCTTGTTTACTTCCAAATATCAAAGCCAACAAAGTAGTCAAGTTGTTATGGATACTTGTTCCATTGATTATAGATTTGTATCTATCCACTGTATTACTCTTCCATGCGTGTCCCTTGACAGAATAAATTTTCAAATTTGGGTATAAATCATAATCATTTTTCAAACTGTTTGTTAATGCTTTTGGATACTCATCGACTCCCGTTGAAGAATACTCATTACCGTATAGGTCTGTAATAGAAGTCTCGATTGCAAAGGATGGATACTTTTTATACCAATCCTTTCGTCCTATGTTTATACTATCTTCCATACTCCAAGAGATAAAGTCGTCACTTTTTCCGTCGCGAGTTCTGGCATTGAGTATAAGAATACCAAGACTGTTAAATTTGCTACAAAACTTTTCAAGCTTTGGTTTCAAACTTTTCACACCAAACATAAACACATTATCATAAAAAGTTTTTGGAATATCATCCCCATACTCAATGACAGTTTTCTTGTAACCATAGTGCATTTTCCCCAGTGTTTTAATTGCTTGTTGGATATCAGCAGGAGCACAAATATATGACCGTGTATTACCACTCTGAGAGCGGAGTATAAAGTAGAGAATTGATATATTTAGTGTTGCATCTGATTCTGATTGCCATATTGCCACTGTACCTTTATTTTTGCAAGATTGGGTATAATTGTAAAATAGTACATGATGAAATTTGTATGGTATCAATGGCATCCAATGGTGACTAAAGTGATCCCGATAGACATTGTCCAATCTGGCTTTATCATCTGTCTTGTTCAAAAGTGTAAAGAGGTTTCGTAGTTTTATTAGATACATATTCAAGTCGACTTTGTCAAAAATTCTGCTGCTCGATAAATATTCAACAACTTGATGTTTATGGGTATTTTTTATTTTATTTAAAATAGCTTGTCTGTCATTTACCAAAAGAACAATTTCAAAACCAGTTTTTGTATCCTTCATTGCATGTACAAGGGGGGCAACATCATATTGATTCAAGTCTTTTTCATCTATATAGAATTTGCTACTTATTAAAATATACTGTTTGAAAGCACTATTGCCTTTAAAATGATAGAGCAATGTAATGTCAGATACACCTCCAATGTTACCAGACTGTACCTTGTTATTTTTGAGATAATCGTAAATGCTTTTAATAGGCTTACAACTTCTTAAACGTTTGTGCATTTCTGAAGGAGTTGTCTTCAATGATTCTATTTTACCTTCCACGTGATGTGCCACAGATTGGCTCAATTGGCTCACAACATTACACTTAATACAAATATCCCAAATGCTTTCAAACATAAATCCTTTCAAAGAAACGCTCTTTACACTCAGAAAATCATCAAGGGTATATGTTTCATTTAAAAGAAATTCTTTCAGAAAATCGAGTTTTGACATTTGAGTGAAATATTTCGCCCCCTTGGTGTCAATTAGTTTTTGTATTTGACTGACATACGTTTTTTTATCCATATGATATCGTTTTAAGAATTTACCATACTCTGTTTTTTCAGACACACAACCATCGGGAAATCGTTCATGATTATATTCATTTGGCACTAATACCATTTTATATAAAGTTATATTAAATTATATAAAATGACTGTTTGTCCTCCAAATTATCAAAAGATTCCAGAGAAATTCAAGGTAAATGAAGTTTCTGATACTAGCATGTTTGGCAAACATCTGTTAAAAGTCTTAGAGAAACAAAAAAAAGTAATGCGGGAAAATCCATTAAGAGATATGACGAAATATGATTTGCTACAAAATATCATATTGGATGATGATGTTGATATAGAAATGTACCTTGACAACCTGCCAGACCAGAGTTTGAGGGGAAGTGTATACGAAGCCATTTGGGATGTTGTTATTAAACTTGGCGCATTACAAACCGATTTTGATTTGTTTTATTCTGTCAAAGGTAAGATAGAAAACATAGAGGGATTAACGGCAATTGATAATATAGAAAAATATTTCAAAGAAAGCAAACTCATATCAGCAAGTGGGGCAGGTGTTTCTGATATTACATTAAAGCAACGTAGTAAGAGTAAAGTTGATAAGGAATGGGCCTGTCAAAAAACATTCAATGACTCAAATGAAGATAATTTTATTCTTTTCAGTGTGAAATATTTTTCTAGAGAAACAGATGTGACGGGTTATGATATAGAAAACATTGTTCTTGCAATGGAATCGAATAATAAGAAACGGAAACAGCCATGTGGATACAAGATTGTTTTGTTGGTTAAAAATAAACATGCCTTGTTAAAAAAACTAGCAAAAACACATAAATCTGTTGGACAAGATATTTATGCAATTTATGATTTGTCAAATTTATCAGAGATAGTAAAAAGGCTCAGAATACAAAACACTACAGAACCTGTTCTTAAAACTAATCATACGGTTGATAGACTCAATCCACGTTTCCATCAGTTGCTATTTGTGAACAAGACCCTCGACATTATCAAGGATATACAATACAATAAACGAGAAGACAAGCAAATTTTATGGGGACAAATTGCACGTTCAGGGAAAACATTCACAGCAGGTTTACTGGTTTCCAAGTTGAATAAAGATCCAAGTATCAAAAATATTTTGGTAATCACACCTGCTCCAAGTGAAACCAAATCACAGTTTAAAGAAGAGTTGTTTGATAGATATTCCAAAACAGACTTTCAAGGATTTGAGATCAATTATCTTGATAAAAACTATATCGACACAAAATCTCAAAAGGTGAAATTATTCCCGGACAAGAAGAATATTTTAGTAGCTTCTAAACAGTTTTTGCAGGGCACTGCAATCAAGGAAAACAATGAAGGTGACGATGATGACAATGGAAAAAGTCTAAAGATGATCAGGACTATCGTGGAAAAGAAGATAAAACCATTACAGATAGTTGATGCTATAGACTTGATCATATTTGATGAGATACATTTAGGAGGGACAACCGATATAAGCCAAATTATATTGGATATTATAGATCCAAATAAAAGGGCAATCAAAATATTCCTGACAGCTACATACAAAAAACCGGTTTTGGCATATAACATTCAACATTTGATGACGTGGAATCTTGATGATATAGAGTTGTGCAAGAATATCAACAGTGCAGCCAATTTCAGTGCATTATGTGAAAAATACAACGAAGGACATGTTCTTGCTACATTGAAGGAAATGCAACAATTGAGAAATTTGGATAGATCAAATCTGCTTGAAGATATAGAGTTTGACTATCAAAAATTCCCGACTGTTTATACTCTCACCTCTATATTCAACGAGAAAAATGTTGAGAGCATCATTTCAGATAATCCAAATAATTATGGTTTTGACATAAACTCACTATTCATGCTTCAAGGTTCTGGAGAAGACATGAAGTTTAGAAATGAACAACAAATCAAGAATGTATTAGATTATATTGCAAATACTAAAAAGAATGACAGTATATTTTCAAGGATTTCACGGATTAAATCTGCTTATGGGCAACAAGAGTTTGGATCACATTTGTGGTTTTGTCCTTTTGGAAGGGGACAAAAGATCGCTGATGTGTCAAAGTGTTTGAAAGATGTTTTAGAAAAGAATCCTTTGTTCGCAAACTATGAGATAAAGGCAGTTGTAGGGGATGAAGACAAGGAATATATAAGGCAAGAAGAAGTTTTGGCATTATTGTCCAAAAAAGAGAAAAAAGGCTTGATTATTTTAGTAGGTAAGAAATTTAGTCTAGGAGTATCATTGCCATGTGTAGATACTGTCATGTTTTTGAATAATGAAACAGAAGTTGATTCTATTTATCAAAAGATGTTTCGTTCATTGACAGAAAGCCGTGGAAAGAAAGTTGGGTTTGTAGTTGACCTCAACCCTTTCAGGACGATAAGTGCAATTCTGGATTATACTATGGTTGACCCGCGTTCAAAGCAATCCAAAAAGAGTTTGAAAGTTCAATACAGAAAGATTTCCAAATTAATTCACATTGATGATGATTTGATATCCTTTTCAAAAGATGAGAAAAATACATATGGAGGGCTCTACAACAAGGTGGAAGCTTTGATAGACAGGCATTGTGATACGAAACTCAACACAGAAGTACAAAGACAACTGAAAGAGTCTTGTAATTTTTCAAACATAGATTTCCAATTTAGCAAAATGTTTCTTTCAAAAAAACCTCCAAAGACTCAAAAAAGGGAGATCCTGGTTGAGAACAAAGACAATATTGGCGAAAAGGGTCAAGAGAACGTCCCTCTTCAGGAGAATAATGGTCAGAATGTCATACAACAGGTCGAGCCACCTAAACCAGCTAAACCGGTTTCAGTGAAGGACGAAGAGAATGCGAGGAAGAATTTTGAGATAGCATTTCAGGATCTGGTATTTATGTTTGCAATATTGTTGAGTGGTGACGAGAAAGCAATATACAAGAATGTAGACTTCAGCACCATCTTGAAGAGAATTATTTATCCAAAGGACGGAAAAGATAAAAAAGAGCCGACTGAAGATTGTACAGAAGGCGAAGATGTTACTATTGTAAATGACTTGGCATTGTTCAATGTCATAAAAACCAAACTATTTCCCTACTTGCATCAAGGTTCAAATAAAGAAAAATGTACCTATATGAGACAAATGCTCCGGGAATTGCTTACCAAGATTGAAATTAATACATTACCAAAGATTAATAGTGTATTTGAAGCAATGAAAGAAGACCTAACGATCGATGCCAAAGACGTAACAAAATTGAAACAGATGATTGAGAACAATCTTCCTCCAAAGGAAATTGAAAAGGCCATGTATGGAGAAGTATTCACTCCCCTCTCCCTCGTTCAAGAAATGTTAGATACCATTGAAAAATATGCTGATAAAAACTTTTGGAAGAACCCAAAGATGAAAATATTGGATCCGGCAGCAGGAATCGGAAACTTTCCATTGATTGCTTTTGAGAAACTAATGACTGGCTTAGAATCCGCAATTCCAAGCAAATCAGCCAGGAAAAAACACATTCTTGAAAAAATGCTCTACATGGTGGAACTGAACCCGAACAACGTTCGTTTGATGAGGAAAATCTTTGGAGGTGAAAAATATAAACTAAACATCTTGACAACAAGTTTTTTGTTAGAAAAACAAGATGAAATAAACAAAGATACAACATTATCAAAAAACCAGAAGAAAGATGGAAAGCAATTATTGGAATGGAAAGCAAAGATGAAATTTGATTTGGTGATGGGCAATCCACCATTTCAAGCAAATCAAGAAGCGGAAGGAAAGAGAGGTGGTGGAGACCAAATATGGGATGACTTTGTCCATCAATGCTTAAATTGTTTGGCCAAACAAGGATTTCTCAATCTTGTTCATCCTTCTGGATGGAGAAAGCCAGAATCAGAAAACTCAAAATACCAAGGAATGTTTAAGAAGATGACCACAGATAATCAAATGCACTACTTAGAAATACATGATACATCTGATGGCCAAAAAACATTCGATAGCGGTACCAGATATGATTGGTATGTTCTTCAGAAAATGAAAGCAATTCTAAAAACGGTTGTGAAGGATGAGCAAGGCAAAGTGGTCAGAGTCAATCTAACAAACATGCAATGGTTGCCAAATTTCAACCTGAAAGAGGTTCTTAATCTTCTTGCAAAACCAAATGACACGAAATGCAATCTATTGTTCCATTCTACAGCATATGAGACAAGAAAAGCTTGGGTAAAGGATGATGATTGGATCGTTAAGAATCCAGATGAAGCAAAGGGGTACATGAAGGTATTGATCCATTCAACTCCCCAAAAGGGTGTCCGATACATGTGGACTAACGATTTTGAGAAAGACAAACATTATGGAGTTCCAATGTTTGGAGTTCCAAAGGTAATCTTTGGAGAATCAGGTATTTATAATCCTATAATTGATAAATCAGGAAACTATGGTATGACACAAGGAGCAATGGCAATAAATGCAAAACCTTCCGAGCTTGAGAGACTAGCCCAATATTTAGTGTCCAAGGACTTCAAGGACATACTTGATGCATGTCAATGGAGTAACTTTAGGATTGATTGGAGGTTGTTCACATACTTTAGAGATGGGTTCTGGAAACCATCTGGTAAAGTTCATTCAGCAGATAAACCCAAAACTATTAAAAGGGTAGCAAGGTCAGCATAATGGTTTTATCATCTATGTAGAAAAAATACATTACCAAAGATTAATAGTGTATTTGAAGCAATGAAAGAAGACCTAACGATCGATGCCAAAGACATAACAAAATTGAAACAAATGATTGAGAACAATCTTCCTCCAAAGGAAATTGAAAAGGCCATGTATGGAGAAGTATTCACACCCCTTTCCCTCGTTCAAGAAATGTTAGATGCCATTGAAAAATATGCTGATAAAAACTTTTGGAAGAACCCAAAGATGAAAATTTTGGATCCGGCTGCCGGTATTGGAAACTTTCCATTGATTGCCTTTGAGAAACTAATGACTGGCTTAGAATCCGCAATTCCGAGCAAATCAGCAAGGAAGAAACACATTCTTGAAAAAATGCTCTACATGGTGGAACTGAACCCAAACAACGTTCGTTTGATGAGGAAAATCTTTGGAGGTGAAAAATACAAACTAAACATCTTGACAACAAGTTTTTTGTTAGAAAAACAAGATGAAATCAACAAAGACACAACATTATCAAAAAACCAGAAGAAAGATGGAAAGCAATTATTGGAATGGAAAGCAAAGATGAAATTTGATTTGGTGATGGGCAATCCACCCTTCAATGATAGTGCTGGAATTTCAGGTGGTGGAAATAATTTGTACCAGCCTTTTGTTTATAAAAGCTTAAAGTTCTTATCAAAAAATGGATATGTGTTGATGATAAGTCCTACAGGTATTTTTAAAAGCACGGATTATAAAACAAAAACGGAAATAATGGCCGAAATTCTCACCCGAATGAGCATAATGTATATAAACATGAATGAATGTGAAAAATATTTTCCAGATATAAGTAATCCATTTACATATTTCCTTGTTAAAAATACAAAATCAAGTACAATAAAATGTTCATTAAGCAAGATACGGAATGTAATTATAAAAGACATAAATATTGATATATCAACTCTCAATTGGATACCTGTTATTCCTTCAAATGTGTGTATAAGTATTATTAAAAAATGTTCTCTTCATAATTTTGAATTTATTAGAAATGATAACATGAAACAATTTAACAATGTTGTGTTTTTCAAAAGGCAAAATCACATAAATTATAAAAACCCCACCTTTATTCCTATGTATGATTTCAGCAACAAGAATAATAACAAAGGGGTTATGATTTATCATAATGTAAAATCATTACGACAAGCTAGACTCTTCTGTCAGTTACTTGATAGTAATGTATTCAGATTCTTAAACATTGTCACAAGGTACGATGCGGTCATTTATCATAACCTACTTAACCAATTTGGGGTAAATAATGATATCATGTTGTACAACACATTAACTAATCATGATATATATGATCTTTACAAATTGAGCAAGGAAGAAATATCATTAATTGAGACTGTTTTGCAACAAACAGAATGTATCATACAACCATCAATTAAATATTCATCTGCACCACCCATAATAAAGAAACTAAAGGAATTGCCTAAATCTGTATAGTTCCCACAATTGCAAATGCTCAGGGAATTGCTTACCAAGATTGAAATTAATACATTCTAAAATCTCTCAAGAAAATCAAACTATCCAAATCTAAGGTTATGACAGAACAACAATTTGAAGCATTATATGGTTTAACTGCAACAGAGGTTTCAGAAATCAGACGTATTTCAAAATGTTCAAAATTGAATGTTTAGCAAGATTACCAAAACTATATCAGTATGTCATCTATTGAGACTGAATGTACCACTCATAATAATAAAAACTAAAGGAATTGCCACTACTATTGATTTTATTTCAAAAAATATGAATATGATAATGTAACATGGAATGACATCAAAACATTAGAAACATTCCTCACCATGAAATTTGAGAATATATCTATTTGTATTTCACAGTTTGTTGATGAGATTATAAATGGTGCTATTATTGTTGATCCCGATTTCCAGAGAAGTTCTGTTTGGAATTCGGAACAGCAAATTATGCTAATTGATAGTATTATGAAGAGATATCCCCTTCCTAGCATATTTGTTTGGTCTAAAGGAGACAAACAATATGCTGTTGATGGACGACAAAGAACTGAAGCAATAATCGCTTTTGTGCAAAACAAATTTGGTTACAACGGTAAAATGTACGATGAGTTCAGTAAAGAAGAGTACAATGCATTCAATTCGTTCATGCTTAATAAAACCGTTGTAAGTAATGTAGATACCATCGATATAGTTGAATTATTTGACAGGTTGAATAGTGGAAAACGACTCACTTCTGGAGAACTTATGGCATCCAAGGCAGGTGTGAGTGATATTGTGTCCTTTACCGTTGAGACATTCTTTGAACATCCTAGTGCTGATATCAAATACGTTTTTGGTGAGCATAAGATAAATAAAACAAAGAATGATTTTAAAAATCTAGTTCCACTTGTTGCTTCATCTGCATTTGGAATGAAACATGCCTCAACAGCATATCCACTCGTAGCTGATGCATTAAAGCCTAATAAACATATGGATGCAAGGATGAAGCAAATATTTTTGAATCAGTTGTTTAATCTTTTGAGGATTTTGAAAGCCATTGATCATCGCGGGAAGAGTGGATACGTCAATTTTGGAAGTATCGCGCCCATATGGGGAACAATAGTCAACAATGATGATTTCAGAAATAGTTGGGTTGCTTTTTACAAATTAATGCAATCTAATGAAACCTTACAGAAAGAATGGATAACGAAATTACGGCAAAATATGAATGATAAACGTATCATAGATTTGATATCTTTTGCAAAGAAAGAAATGGGCCAATGACAAAGTAGACCAATCATTTTTAAATTTTCTTATTTGCCATATTCATATTCAAATTAAAATTCATCATGTATTATAAAATGAATGAAATAATACTTCTTTCACTTGTCACAGCTTTTTGTTGGGGTGCAAGTCCCGTCATTTACAAGCATCTCCTTGGAAATATCACCCAATCTACATTGATTGTCGCGAGTGCACTCGTATATTGCCTGCTTGCTCTGGGATACTTTTTATTGCACAAGGAACGCGTTTTGACAGATATTGCATCACAAAATTCCAAAGTATTTTTGTGGTTGATCGTTGCGAACGTTTTTGTATTTGTTGGCCAACTCATTTATGTGCATTGTTTGCACCGTGAGAAGAGCTATATAGTATCAGCAATTACTTACACATCTCCATTGTTCACCCTTTTATTATCGTATTATCTTTTGAAAGAAGGGGTAAGTATAAGTGCAATAGCAGGAATCATCTTCATTGTTGCAGGAGTCATCCTTCTGGCAAAATAAATATTCACCATCTAATGTAAGAAACAATGAAGCCGTGGCTTGCATATTTGTTCGCAACTCTTGTGGTCACAACAACAGCCCTTTTACCATCAAATGTAATGAGTTCAACAAAATCCACTTGGTATGATTGCATAAAACCATCAATCACTCCCCAAAATTTCGTTTTCCCTATCGTATGGTCTATTTTGTATATCATGATTGCAATTGCTCTCGCACAAACACTGTTACTTCCAAATTCCACCACACGAAACCTTCTCTTGGTAGTATTTGGTGTGAACATTCTATTAAATGTCCTTTGGTCATATGCATACTTTGGATGGCGTAATATGCTTCTTTCAATGGCCATCATCATAATATTGTGGGCAACCATTATCATTATAGTCGTTCAATCCTTCAAGGTACATCCCAAGTGGGTAGGATACATTTTATTGCCTTATCTTTTCTGGGTTTCATTTGCCACAATACTCAATGGTCTTTCACTTTCAAAAGCAAGTGAATGCGCTATGTTGTAAGTTCATTACTTGAAATAATTTATACTTTTATACAAATATGCCACAAGTAGTCCCGTTGAAAGCAATAATAAAACAAAAAGGGGGCGAATGGTAAATGTCCAAACATTTCGAAATATTTGTGAAACAAAAAAAACTAGATTTATAATTACAAGAGTTTCAATAGATCAATGGAACAATGATATTGAAATTGAATCAAATGTGTCCTTGGAAACTATTTGAAAATTGACTTGGTGTTTATAAAATTCAGAATCTTGATTTCAGAAAAAATATGAAAGCTCTTAAATTAAAAAACTTTGATATTAAAGATAATGACGGACCAATATATTCGTGCACCATATCGTGAAGAGATGATTGATTTCATCAAAGGACATATATATGTCATGAGCAAAGATCAAGACAGCGAAACTCTTGAAGGAAATTTACTTCTTTTAACAGACTTTGATTCTAGTTATGTGATGGACGATGGGTCATTTCCATTAGAGTTTGATGGATGGCTTTCATTTCCACATGTTAATGAAAACAACAAGGTATGGGGTGGATGGGGTGGTTATTCATGTGACATCTTAATGGATTATACTGAATATTTAAGGAAACGTAATGCAGCACGTAAAATTCAATCCCAATGGAGACTTTACAAAAGCAAATGTGCTGCAGTCAAAAGAATAGAAAAAGCATTTTTATCATGGAAAGCAAGAAAGGTTTATTGGAGCCCTTATACATTTGCAGGAATAGCTGATTTATTTGTTGAATATGTCAAATTGAAAAAATCATTACAATTGTGAAAAATATCTTTTGAATAAATAAATGAAAATTGCGATTATTATCGTATCCGTTTTAGTTGTATCTTTTGTTATAATGTCAATTTTTAAGATGCGTTCTGGAAATCCAAAACCATACGTCGAGAATTTCGCATGTAAGAATATTGATAGCAAGACCAAATGGGAAAAGTTTAGAACCGTTTGTCCAAACACAGATGGAAAACATAGTGTTTGGGCAAACATAGGTATGTTTGGCGGAATCAAAGGCCTACAATGTTGTGATCAACCCACAGACAAGGTTCGTGGTTGGGTGAAACAGGCATATTAGATGTTTTTCGCTACGCTCAGAATCGTAGCGGGCCAATTTATTTTTTCAATCATATTTTCAAATTTCCTTGCTATACTGTAATATGATGAAGTCTTTAATGATTATATCAAGCTTGGGTTTATTTTTGTTATGTGTAGCCATATTATATGCCCATAACAGAGTAGAGACCTTTGCATATCCATTTGATACAAGTGACTATAACCTGCAATCAACTTCAAAAGAAATGGACACCTCCTTTTTGACAACATCGGCTGAGGCGGCAATCCTAGATTTAGAAACGCAAAAATGTAAACATATTTCTGCCGACAAAACTGTTGGTGATGAATACGATATCATCAAAAATTATAGATTTTTAAATCACCCAACTGATGAGAGTGCATGTTATTTTAAAACGACAGATACTCTAGTTAATGGGAAATGTTCCAAAAGAAACACAAGCTTATATGAAGACAGTTTTGCTGATGCCGTTGAAAATATAGTTTTAGATAAGATAACGGATCCATATTTGAGCAAAACATTTCCAGAGAGTATCTGCAAGGTATCATTTAATAATGGGGCCACCGATACAAGAAAACAATCCTATGCAGCTTTCATAGATAGTAATGATCCCAAGGAAGCAAAAATGAAACAAGAATTAAAAACCTTCAATGTTATCAATGATGGGTTTAGTTCAAGGTATGAAGAAGTGAAAAAGACTATTAAAGACCTAAATGAAGTGCAGATTCCTGAAAAAGACAAACAAATAAGAGATATCAAAGCACAGATTGATGCCAAACAATCTGTTGTACAAGATTTAGACAGCAAAATTTCACAGCGTGATGGTATTTTGAAAAATATTCATCAATCAACGAATAATAGGAATTTAAATTCGAGTGTATTGGCATGTATGGATGCCAACTTGCCAAATAATGACAGATGTGGTGCATTCCATATAGGGGAATTCAACATGGATACAATGCAGGCTCATAGAATACAAAATGATCGTATGCAGTCATTATATGTCCCTGAGAATATCAAGGTTACTCTTTATGACAATACTCAATTGAATGGTCAGACAAAGACTTTCGTAGGTCCAGTACGCATCAATTCATTACGCGATGTGAATTGGGAAAACAGTGGTGATAAGATATATGATACATATCGTGGAAAGCGAGAATGGAATTGGAGGCAAGCACGTTGGAATGATGAAGAAAAGCCTAAACCCAATAATGTTTCCTCTTTGAAAGTCGAGCCAATAAGGATGTATGATAAATATTATTCCTAAATATAATGATCACATCGAAAACCCCCAAAGTCCTTGTCGTCAATGTTTGTCATACTGCTCTTCATTTCCTTGAATGTACTATTATAGTTTCCTGACATATTATTTGACACTTGCTTCTATTTCTTTAATCTCTTCTTTTGTTAATTTGAAGTATAAGTATATATTTTTATCAGTCATTGAATCCATTACTGTAGGTTGTGGGATGTACCAAAATAATTGCTTGTTCGTTTCAAAATTGCTCCACTTTGTTGCTTTGACCATGTATCTAACCAAATTGCTATTTAAGAAATCAACCAACATTTTGCCTTCATCATGAGTTTGTACCAATATGTATATTCCACCTTGCGTAACACCTAGATCACCATTATCATAGAATGGGACAATGGTTTCGCCATTTGAGAAAATGACCTTTTTGTCATGTTGATGTGGATGGGCTTTTTGAGAATACGCATATGTTTTTCCTTTTGTTTTTGATACGCTGTTTAACAAGACATAAGTATATCCGTCTTTTCGTTCTTTTGAAACAAACGGACGACTTGTATGACAAGCTGAGTCCATTTGAGCTTGTATCCCATTGCCGTTCAATTTCTTCAATACTTTGTTAAAGATAGACCATCCAAAGTTAGGAATGAAAGGAAGTTCATCATTAATTCTCACATCGTATTCTGAATAATCTTCAAAGTTAACATGTGTTTTCTTGAAAGGTTTACTTTTTTCCAAAACATACCAGTCAAACCTTGTTATAGAGTCAAACACTTTATCACCCTGTATTTTATTCCTTATAACCAAGTAGTGCAATTGATTTGTAAACAAGCACTCCCTCATTTCGTTTTCTGGTTTTCGCCACAACGCAGGGTGCACAAATACAAGGTATTTTTTTTCTTTCAGCATTTCAAAACCAACATTGACAAAATCAGTCCATAAAGATTTTCCGCCTTTCTTATCATCGGATTGTGGTTGATAGGGCGGATTTCCCATCACCAAATCAAACTTTAGTTCTTTGGTTCCAAGCATGTCTTGAAGTTTCTGGTGGGTCTTTTCTGCCAAAAAGTCTCCCTTGACAATATTCAGGTTGTACCTGTCCCCTCCAAAGATTTTCTTCATCAAACGCACATTGTTGCCATTCAACTCTACCATGTACAGCATGTTTTCCAAAATATGTTTTTTCCTCCTTGCTTCTTGTGGAATCTTTCCCTTTAGTCCATCCATCAACTTTTCAAAGGCAATCAATGGGAAATTTCCAATGCCTGCTGCAGGGTCTAAAATCTTCAAATTCGGATTCTTCCAAAAGTCCTTGTCGGCATACTTGTCCACGGCATCCAACATTTCCCTAACCAATGTAAGCGGTGTAAAAACTTCCCCGAATTGCTTTTTTTCCTTATCTTTGGGTGGTAAATGTTTTTCCACAAACTGGTGCAACTTTGTCAAGTCCTTGTCGTCAATGTTTGTCATACTGCTCTTCATTTCCTTGAATGTACTATTATAGTTTCCTGACATATTATTTCGGAGCATGATGTTGATAGATTTTGTTAAAAAGGTTTTGAACAGAGAGCACACATCGTCCCCACTTGGTACATTTAATGAAGGTGTAAATTTATTGTACATCATGTTGAATATGGTATCTATAGAGATGCCATCATCATCCTGTCCCTCCTCACATGTCACGATATTTACACTCCTATTACGCACTTCATACAAGATATTAGTGAATTCCATGTTTTCAAAGTGACCTTTTACATCAGCAAGCAATATTGAAAGAATTGTCATTACATCTCTCCATGCATTCATCATGTTTATGTAAAAGTTTTCAATGTTATCGGCTTTCTTTTTATCATCCTTATTATTTCCATCATCATCATCACTATCACTATCACTGTCACTGTCACTATCACTGTCACTATCACTGTCATCATCTTGCGGTTGGCGCCCCTTACCAAGTATTTTTTTTGCGGCGATAATAGCCAACCGAGGTTGCTTCCCCTTTGGCTTGTTGTTGTCAAACAATCCAACCAAATCTTCATCTTTTCCAAACATTACAAATTGGGTCAGCAAATTTACTTCCAATCCTTTCTGTAATTCAATAACGCGTTTTGTTGAAAAATTCTTGTAAATCATATCTTTGATGTTGGCATACAGGTCCCTGTATGTGTGATTATCTTTGGTTGAGACACCGATCAAATCATCATCGACATAGATTGTCCTATTTTTCAACAGTTTCTCAAAAACCTTTGCTTGTTTTTCCATATCATTGATTTCATTTTTGGTTTGTGAATAATCCATCACAGCGCTTATTGAGCGATATGGGTTCATATCAACCAAGAAACCCATTGATTTTCCTTCGCTCTCTGTCAATGATCTAAACATCCTTTGATATATGACATCAACCTCAGTGTCATTGTTCATGAAAAATACAGAGTCTACACAATGAAGTGAAACACCTAATGAGAACTTTTTCCCCACTAATATAATTAAACCTTTCTTTCCTTGTTTCATGGCGACCAGTTCCGTTTTCTTTACAGTATCTTTGTTTTGTTTTGGTGAAACAACAGAAAGTATCTCAAAGTCTTTAAACAAAGGGTGTCGTCGTAATAAGTTCTCAGTTACAGCTGCAATGTTTTTAATCTTATTTCCGACAAAGTACGGTAAGAACCACAATTGAGATACAAATTTTCTTTTTTGCCCATACTCCTCCAGTGTGTTGTCCATTCTAGAGTAAATGCTCTTGGGATTGCTTCTATCACCAATGTATCTCAGAATATTATTGAGTGATTCTTCATTTATGAATTTTTTTTTTGTTTTATCCAGTTCAAATAGTGAGTTGATATCAAAACCATATGCATTCGGATTGTTGGCTTGGATATCTTTCACTTTGTCATTATCAAATTGTGATGTGAGCAAGTGAATGGATGGGTATTGTTGATATTCCTTCTCTATCGATGTGTACAATTCAGAGTTTTTCAGCTTGTAAAACTCTTTTAATTCCGTCAAAGTAGCGCAGACAATGTCTTGACCATATACTTGGTGAATTTCATTTCGTGCTTTTTCATGTGAAAAGAATTTGCACATCTGGATTTCATTCAATCCCCATGTCATGAGTTGATTTTCTGTAATACTGTACGAATCAACCGGTTTTTTATACGTTGCTGTCAAGAATACTTTGATTGCATTTCCTAATGGATCTATCGTTTGAAGGATCATTTTTGATATGTCAGTGCTCCCACCGTAATGAATCTCATCAAATACAATGAGATCAACTTTTCCTTGCAACATTCTGCATTTTTCCTCAACACTTGCTTTCATCTTTTCAACGTCTTCAAATTCAGCATCATCATCTTCACCTAATTCATCTGCTGATGTTTTTCTTGATCCTTGAAGAAATTGTTTTGAGCACACTAGAATATAATCTTTACTCGTGTTGAATTTTTTCTTTTGAAATTTAGAATCATATACCTCATTTTGAAAACTTGCAAAATCCTCAAATCTGTCAAACATTTCATCCTTGAACTGACTTATTGTTTCTCCAGGCGCGGGTGTTATTACTAATGTTACTGACCCCCGTTGTTTTTGTTCACTTACTCTATCATAAAATCCAGTTTTCTTCAATTTTGAAATGAAAAGTCCTGCAGTAAATGTTTTTCCAGACCTTGCAATTTGTCCCCATAGAAATTGCTTCTCACCATATCTAGTAACGGCA
>Ga0214207_1000277_pt1 | contig 16156 bp, 23 predicted proteins | sample TroBogEpilimnion_6_FD_153045 | JGI IMG/M metagenome (GOLD analysis project Ga0214207, IMG submission 153045) | Freshwater microbial communities from Trout Bog Lake, WI - 13JUL2009 epilimnion | ecosystem: Environmental > Aquatic > Freshwater > Lake > Epilimnion/Euphotic zone | place: Trout Bog... | reverse complement strand
AGCCTTGACCCATTGGGTTCCATGGGAATCGCCGAGACAAACATACTGGGACGCAATGACCACCTTGCCCTGAGACGTGATCGTACCGTCCGCCTCAAACGCAAACTCCTCAGACTCACCACCCTCGTGAAGGAGCTCGGCCCGGTGATTCACATAGTTGCCCGTCTCGGTGTTCTTGATGAAAGAGCCATCAAACGTGTACACGTTAGGGGTTGTGCCAAGTTGAACGCGGCCAAAGATACCAGAAGTCCAGAACAGACCAGACGCGGGGTCCTGGAGAGTGAATGGCATTTATATTATAAGGGGTTTTATTTTCTCCATATAAGCGCTCTTTTCTTCTTCAGAATACTTGTCCTTTTTAATGACGTTGTCTCTTGCCCACAAAGCTTGAAGGTTTTTATAGTAAAAACACGCCCTCTGTTCTACTGGATCTAAAATATTGAAGGCGGCACACGGGATCCTATGGTCAATGTGCCACGTGCCATAGTTGTCCCACGTCATACCTTCTGTAAAAGTGGTTTCGATGTGCTTTCTTAGGTCCTCTAACGAACACCCAACATATTCTAGGCATCTTTCCGATTTTTGCTGTCCTAGAATCTCTCGAATACGCCGTCCTATATTCGATTTCAACTTGTGTTCTTGGAACTCTGGACCATTCTCTTCCTTCATTCGGTGATAGTTTTCACGGACCCAGCGACGTTGATTTTCTTTATACTTTTCCTTGTGTGCTTCGCGATACTCCTTATCCTTTTGTTTCTTATACTCTTTGTTTTCCTCGAGCCAACGTTTCATCAACTCTTTGACCTTTTCAGGATTTTCTTGGCGCCACTTCCGGCTCTTTTCCTGTTGCTGTTCTTTTGTATCTTGCCAGTACTGCTTGTTGTATTCGGTTCTCTTTTCTTTGTTGAGATCATTGTTTTGTTTGAGACAGTCTTTACACGTTGGACGTAGATTGTCCCATGTTGCTTTCGAGTACCCAAACTTTTCAAGCTCTTTATATGTTTTACACTTTCCACACCATCTCTTTTCTATACCCTGTTCTGTGATGTGTTCCTTCTTCCCTGTCATATGATACTAGTCTAGAAAATCTTTATGCACCTCGTCCTGAGACTTAGTGCTTCCCCCCGCGTACAGAGGACTTCCCCTATATTTCTACAGGGGCCGGACTATATCTTAAGCTTACGCCCACCACCACTTAGTCTCTGAACCTTCCTCGGGTCGTGTCGACTGACGAGGCTTGGCTGCGGATTGTCCAATCCCAAACGTTTTTACCTGCGAAAGTAGTGTCTTTCGCCGCGGCCGAGCCGCCCCGAGGTCATTACCCTGGCCCTCAAGCATCTTTCGATCATGAGTTGGTAGTTTGGGCTCTAAGGAGTTTCCCGCAATTCGACGGTGTCGCCGAGTACACGTTTAAACAAGTACCCGACTAGCCACTAGTTTCCCAGTGACTGAGGCTACGCGAGTTGCTAACCTCAAAACCAAATGTAAAGTCGACTCCTTCTGAATATTGTAGTCGGCCATCGTCCGCTCATCCTCAAGCTGCTTTCCCGCGAAAATGAGACGTTGTTGGTCCGGAGGGATGCCTTCCTTCTGTTCAATCTTCTGTTTAACGCTTGAAATTGTGTCAGAACTCTCCACTTCGATAGTAATCGTCTTGCCCGTAAGAGTCTTCACGAAGATCTGCATCTGTGGTTACTATACCGTGAGAATTTTTAAGCCGGGACGAGAGCCTAAAAAAAACGTGTGCCGTCCCTGTCAAGCATCTCGCACACCCTTCATGATCAAAGCACAAACACAATGGACCTTGCCAAGCTCGACGCCTCCATTGCCCGCTTCAAGGCACGCACGCTCGAGCTCAAGGCCAAACGCCACACACTCGTGCGTATCGATGAGCCTCCCAAGCCGCACGAGTCTGCACACAGTGAAAAGAAAGCCCGCGCCGTCCCGCCCGCCGGGAGCCGGTGTCATGCCAAGACTATGGAGGGGAAACAGTGCGGATTCAAGGCAACATGTGGGAAGTTTTGCAAGAAGCACGCAATAAAAACCTGAGTATAGTGTAATGGAGTGGAACTACCTCTGGGCCGCTCTCGTCGTCAACTTTCTCCTCGTCTATCTCATCCCGCGTCTGATAAAGAAGCCAACAGGTATTCAGGTCGTTGATGATATGGTCCTGTTCCTCAATTCTCAAAAGGGCTTTTTGCTCGCATCCTCCATCGTGGTTGGTGTGACCGTGTACTTGTCCCATTACTGGGTCGATTCACAGGCGGTCAGCGATACTCCAAGCTCCCCCACAAAATATTGATCTACTGTAAATGGCGACGACCAATGCGGCAATTACCCAGACGAATAACGCGATGAGACAGTTGAACGTTGCGGCCAGTGCCCAAAAGCAGGCCGAGGCTGGTAACAACGTGGCTCAGAACCTGAGCAAGATGAACACGAACCTAAACAAGTCTGCTCAGGGTCTTCAGAACGCGGCAAACAAGATGTACACGCTCAATATGAAGAATATCGGAAACAAGCTCATGGAGGCATCCAAGGCGGCACAGGCGGCCGCAACGGCCAAGGCGGCTCAGAACGCGACGCAGGCTATGAACCTTTTGACCAAGGCTATGGTCAAGAACTTGAACCTTGTGAATCAGGGCAAGCCCCCAGCAAACGCGGCAGGTGTTCAGTAACTTCCGTCATCAAAGCACGCGTGTGTGCGTGGTCCCAAAACGTCACGCGCTTTTCGAAACAGTCTCGTAGGGCCGCGGCAAGTCGCCCCTGGTCCGGGTGCCCCCACTCAAGATCTTTTGTAAACAAGAAATCATCAAACCCAATAGGCCCTTTAGTACACGGCACGACCCACGGGGTCTGCACGTACTCTTTGAGTCCCCCGTAATCGGTAATCACGACGGGTTTGGACCGCAACGCAGCCTCAACGGCCCCCATTCCGACCCCTTCGGAGTGTGAGCAATTGACATAGCAATGACACGACGCGTGTATCTTTTCAAGTGCTTCGTCACTCAACAAACCATTGATGACCACGACCCCGGGAATCTTCAGCTCGACCGGCTGGTGACACGTCGCCTTGAGTACGAGTCGAGCCTTATCACCGAACCCGCAACTCAAAAAAGCGTTTATGATTCCTTGGATATTCTTTCGAGGATCTGCAATGTTCCCGATGGTATAGAACGTATACGGCGGCTGTTTCCCATGGTCGGCCTCGATAGGACACCTGTGCGGCTTTTCAGGTGCGTAGTGTCTCAAAAGTTTCCATTCGACGTTCGGAAACTGACGCTCGAGCGTGATCCGTGCAAACTCTGAAGGACACCATATGGTCTTATACCGGGCCAAGAGCCCATAGGCCGGGTTCACAGGCTCGGTTTCGCACACGGTCATATACATCATAGATTCACACAGACTCGCATACTGATCTACAATGGTGAGTTGTTGCTCAATAGGTAAAACAAAGGCAAAACCGTGGGAGTACTTTGTTTGCTTGGGCTGCTGACCAATCTCCACGTACTCCGAGTCCTCAACAAGAGTTGAGTACTGTTTTGTCACTTGGCCTATACCCGCCAAGAGTGTCGGACCTATGAAAAGGGTCGTCATACAGCAGAAGGCCACAACAGCCTTATTTGAGAAGTTAATAAAGCGACCCGAAACTCAAGTGAATTTTCATTCAAAATTCGTATAATGACTTCGCGTGTCAAAGGGCTCGGACCTCTACACCAGTCACCGAACCAGGAGATCCACGACGCAAGGTATGGAACCATCTGACGTTCCCGAGGAAAATATTTCCTTTGAAACTACAAGGGATGACCATACTGAACGTATTGCTCATGACGCTTGCCGAGCTCTTTGGGAACGCCCACCTCAAGTGGTACGCAGAGAATGGGAAACATCATCACTTGGGCTTTGGTGTTGCAGCCTGGCTCGTCGTGCTCCTTTTTCTTGTACAGACCCTCAAAGGACAGAGCATGATGTGGACCTGTATCATGTGGGAAGCCATGATTGTGCTAGGTGGAGCCATCACAGCCTATTTCATTTTTGGTGAAAAATTCACACACTGGATTCAGTGGCTCGGGGTTCTCTTTGCGCTCGGGGCGGCCATATGTATAAACTATGAGTGTCCGTCCATAGTTAAACCTATTGATTGCTCTTAGGTCATGGACGAAAATTGGCGCTTTGTGTTTCAAAGACTCGACAATTTAGAAGCTGAATTGTCGGATCTTCGGGAGGCAACGTGGCCCGTGTGTCAAGGCCTCAGGGAACAGAGGGGGCAGGGAACTCTTACAGAAAAGCGGAGGTTTTTCAAGTTTTTAGATGTTGATATCGTTCGTAAGCTCGTGAAACTCAAAGGGGAGTTCAAGGGAAGGTACCCAGCCCTAGACGTTGAAGAACTGAGACAGGTGCTGGTAGAGGAGCCTCGGGTGGTCTTGGATGGAGGGGCGTCCGTCCATCTGTATGGAGACCCTGTGAAATGAAAAATTCAAAGGTCTGTTCATTCATAGCGTGTTCACGTTTATCGTTACAGTGTGCAAACGTCTGATGTTTGTTTGCAACGTGCTTCGCATCTCCAAAGCTACTGAGGTGCCACCCGGCCCATTGTATACATGGAAACTTCCAACGATTGTCCCGAAGACTGTTTGGTCCGGCCCGTTTGAAGAGATCTGCAGTCGTGATGACCGTTCCGAACCACGGCTCACCCGTAAACAGGTAGTCGAGCGAGTACTCGAACATCCACATGTGGACCGAATTCAAAGCATGAGGCAACTTTTCGAATGGTACGACACGCAGGTCCGGAATCTCGTCCACGTCACTGACCATGACGATAGACTCGTTAGGGACGTCTTGTACACCTCGGAGGATACACTCGCGCTGGTACTTCTCGCGACACCACGGATCCTCTTCCTTTGGTGACTCTTCAGCCGTGACGATAATATGAGTGATCTTGGGAAGCCACTTGGAATACCGCTCCTTGTTCTTTTCGAAAAACAACTCTTTTGGCCCGCCTTTATGGTTCACTTCGGACTCGACAAGTACGAATCGATCCACGTACCTGTCAAGCACCTCTAAACGAAGCTCTAAGATGTCAAGCTCGTTGTAAAACATAAAAGTGTCTATGAGCATTTCAAAAAAAGCGTTTTTTATCCTTAACTTAAAACCAGGAGTGAATTATACTCTAATGAAGTACCTTGTCACTGGGGGTGCTGGTTTCATCGGCAGTACTCTTGTAAACAAGCTCTTCAAAGATGGACACGAAATCATTGTCGTTGATAATTTGTCAACGGGAAACATACTTCCCGGAAATAAGGCGGAATTTATAAAGGGAGACGTGACTGATTACGAGTTTCTCAAGACGCTTCCTAAAGTTGATGGTATCTTTCACCTGGCAGCTATGAGCAAAGTTCTTCCTTCTCTCGAGGATCCAACTCTTGTGGACTTTTGCGCAACGCAAAACAGTAATGGCACGCTAAATGTCCTGAAACTGGCCGCATCATATGACCCAAAGATCAAAGTTATTTATAGCGCATCTTCAACATACTACGGACTCAATGATGTTCCGCAGCACGAGTTGCAGTCGCACGACTGTCAGACTCCCTATGCGCTGACAAAGTATATGGGTGAACTATGGTGTGAGCTCTTTTCGCGGCTCTACAGTGTACCAACGGTTCGTTTACGATACTTTATGGTGTTTGGTCCAAATGAACCCAGTACAGGATCGTATGCAATAGTCACTGGAATATTCAAAAAGCGTGCAAAGGAAGGTCTTCCTCTCGAAATTCATGGTGACGGTTCACAGACTCGAGACTTTGTCCACGTGGAAGACATTGCCGAGGCGAATATCCGAGCGATGGAGTCCCCACATACAGATGAAACCATCAACGTGGGCACGGGAACCCAAGTCTCCATCAAAGAACTCGCTGATCTCATTTCTTCAAACCAAGTGTTCACACCGAAGCGCAGTGTGGATCTTAAGGCGACTTTGTGCGATACGACAAAGATTGAGCGACTTCTTGGCTGGAAACCTTCGAAAGATATTAAGAGTTCCATTGTGACAATCGTCACGAGTCACTGGAAAGAGGATCTTACGTGGCTCAAAAAATCCAAGTTTCCGGTTGTCCTTATTGACAAGGAGGGTGCTGACCCAACGTGCTTTGAACCTCAACACGTCATTCCAAACAAGGGACTTGACACGGCTGTCATATTTACATACATTATCAAAAACTACGACTCTCTTCCGGACTATGTCGCCTTTTTACATGGTCACGAAACGGCGTGGCACCAAGTGCACGCACCGCACATGCTCGACGTTATATCAAGTGCCAACATATACAAATACGATTATATTCCTTTGAATAACTTTTACAGACTGTATCCATTTTACAATGAAATTCAAAATGTTCCAAACGTCCCTGGGTTAATGTTAAAACATCACTGTGAAATACTAGGGTTTCCTCATCTTCCTGACAACTTCATGATAAATGTTCCAATAGGATGTCAATTCATCGTTTCCAAGAAACGCATTCTCAGTGTTCCGAAGCATCAATGGGAGTCCTGGTATAAGCTCCTTGTGAGCGCCAAAGGAGACTATATCAAAACGTGGCCAATTGTTTTCGAGTATATTTTCCATATTATTCTAGGTGAGGATCCGTGTATACAAGTAAACCCCGACTGGTTTACGTTTGAGCACCAGCCAAAGTGGTGGCACTTGTCTCCCGAATTTTGCAATCCAACGCCTTCTTGAGAGTTGCGTACTTTTGGACTCGTTCCGTACCCTGTGGATCGTTCGAAGCCACACGAAGGTACGCCTCTTGAAGAGCAAGCCGAGTGTGCGGATCTTTGATACCAGCAAAATGGATGCAAAAATCACCGGGAAGCCAGTGCACTCTTGGATCCATGCGGTAGTCGTAGGCGTTCATAATGTTTATGAATGCGTGTGGAAGAATCTGAGCACACCCTTTGTATTTGGGTGTCGCCAGTAAGTCCGTCATTGCCGTCTGTTCGTGAAACAAGACCCGAGCGAGCTCTGGACGGTTCCACGCATCTGCTAAAAACTCGAGGGCTAATGGACAGTTGCGAATAACGAAAACACCGGCATTCAAACCTTGAAAGTCTCTTCCTATAAAAAGAAACTTGGCTGGGTCCATGAGTTCGATAAACTCTTCTATTGTACGGTCCTGGTTTGTAATAAGCACGTCCCCGTCTATCCACATGATGTAGTCATAGTTGGGAAGGTACTTTTGAAGTAAAGGAATCTTGGACCACGTGGCGTCACGTTCAGGAACAAAGACCGACTCGTCCGTGATACGAGGATACCCGTGACGGCGGGCGTGCTCTTCCTGACTTGCGATGCACCATTTGATGGTGTCCCTATACTCTGCACCCAGAGCAAGCGAGCACACTGCAAACTTCATTTTATAAAGTATATACCATTCCTTTAAACATACCGTTTTTAGAAACATGAGCATGATTTATGCTCCACGGCCAGGTCACATTCGGCCCTTCCATTTCGGCATCATCTAATTCGTCTGGATAACGAATGAAAAGACCAGGATATGTCGAAAGTGTTTTATTGACGTATACCTGATTTGGAGATGGGACCGAGACTGTAAACATTTTTGGCTGGAAAAAGGCCAACTTCGTGTGAAGACCAAATGTACAATACATGAAAAAAAGATAGCTTTCATTGTTTACCATCCATGACCTTCCCCATGGTCTAGACGCGTAAAACGCTTCTAGTCGTGGTAAAAGATCACGAGTCAGTTTAGAGCCTAAACTCAAATATTCGCGAGCTATTTTCGAGGGAATCACCATGTGTCGGTCACACACGCCGCCGTGAAACTCGCCATTCGGAATCCATACGTGATCTAGATCCAATACAGGGTGAGGTTTAATCCAGTAGTAATCCGAACGAGTGATTATGATCTGATCGTACTCCTTATACAACCCCTTTCCTGACAATATTTGAGATAGATACCATCTGAAAAAGGTGTTGATTCCACCGGACCCCTTATGAGTTTTTGTCGGCCCGAGCCAGTTTCCAGGTATTTCTATGAAGTGACGCCACTCTCCACAAGTCATTTCATCAAACGCAAGTTCCCACTCTTTGGGCTCATTGTATCTCCATACGTATTTCGCCTCGTGAAAGTACCCGTTATCTTCCGAATATTCATTTGAAATAATCTCGCCTGAAGAACGAGGAATTGAATCACCTATACATAAAGCAAGATCGGCGTCAAGTTGATCTTTAACGTGTTTTTTGAAGGAATTCCATGTAAGTTCTGCAGTTCGAACCTGTGCCATTATACAGACGAGCACCTTCATTTTCAATATAAAAAGCTTGAACCCTTAAGTGATATGGACTCTGTCAAAAAGTTCTGGAATGACCGTCCGTGCAATATACGTCACGGAACTGCCGAGGTTGGGACCCGAGAGTACTTTGATCAGGTTGAACATCGAAAGTACTTTGTGGAGCCTCATATTCCAGAGTTTGCAGAGTTTTCGAAATGGTCTGGGAAAAAGGTACTCGAAATTGGTTCTGGTATTGGTACGGACACGATGAATTTCTTCAGGGGTGGCGCACAACTCACCTCCATTGACCTCTCCGAAGAGTCTGTGAAGCTCGCGAAGCAGCGCGCGATCGTCTATGGGTTCGATCCCGAACGAATTATGGTTCAAAATGCAGAGGAGTTTTCGTTTGGTGACGAAAAGTTTGACTTGATATATTCTTTTGGTGTAATTCATCACACACTTAATCCTCGTGCTGTCATCGAACGCGCGGCGGCACACCAAACGACGGGACAAGAACTTCGAATCATGGTGTATTCCAAAATTTCATATAAATTGTTCTGGGCAATGCACGAGCACAATCTCTGGGACATGGCCACCATGGATGACACGATACGCGAGTTTGCCGAAGCCCAGACGGGATGTCCCGTCGCATATACGTACACGTTTGACCAGGTACGAGACCTGCTTACGCCGTGGTACGAGGTGACTGAAATTCACAAAGACCACATCTTCAAATGGAACATCGCCAAGTATGTGAAGCACGAATACGAGGTGGATGACGCATGGAAAGACGTGCCTCCCGAAAACTTCCGGGCACTTGAAAAAGAACTTGGATGGCACACACTTGTTAAAGCAAAACGACTCTGATAAGTTAATGGTTGCTGTGACTTTTATAGGTGTGGGAAAGCTCGGCCTTGCATACGCGGCGTACATATCTTCTAAAGGACACACGGTGCATTGTATCGATGTAAATTCAAAGATGATTGAAGCGTACAAGAGAAAAGAGTACGGGACGCGCGAACCCGGTGTTGAGGAACTTGCAAACCAGTACTCCATGACATTTTCAGATGATTACACGACCATAGTTCCCGGGTCTATATGCATTATTCTTGTAAATACCCCGACATGTCTCGCGGGTTACGACCACTCTATGCTAGAGAACAGTCTCAAGAAATCGGCCTCAGGTGGTCAGGCGTGTACCATCGTCACATCAACGGTCCAACCGGGCTTCTGTGACCGCCAGACAGTTCCGAATCTCGTGTATAATCCTTTGTTCGTTCAAATTGGAAACGTGATTGAGAACCTTCACGGGGTCAATGACATTCTCGTCGGGTCCCCTGGACTTCCGGTGGGTCTTGTGGAGTTTTACGCGTCTCTATTCGGAGACGCCAAAGTGCATACTATGCCGTACAAGGCGGCCGAAGTGGCAAAGCTCGCTCTGAATAGCTACATCACAATGAAAATTTCGTTTGCAAATATGATAGGTGACGCATTACGGACGTGTGGACAAGATGCCGAGCCTGCACTTGAGTTTATCGGGTCAGATGCCCGCATAGGAAACAAGTGTCTCAAGTACGGATGGGGGTACGGTGGTCCATGTTTCCCTCGGGACAATCGAGCGCTCTCGACATTCCTGAGAGAGGTGGGGTCTTACGACTACTTACCAGTTGCGGCTCACGAGTCGAATGAGCGTCACGCAGTTGAGCAGGCGAAACACTTTGAGGGTGACGTACTTGAGGGTTTGTGCTACAAAGCCAACTGTGATGTACCCATCATCGAGGAGTCTCATAAAGTGAAGACGGCACTCGTACTCAAGTCAATGGGTCGGAACGTGACGCTCAAGGATACACCCGAAGTTCTTGCACTTCTTCCAACAGAACTTAAAACGAACACGAGTATCTTATAAAATGGGAGAGCTTGGCGCAGACGAGTGGGTACTGTCCAAATATTCGGAACCAGGTTTTTTCGTAGATATTGGATGTGCAGACGGTATTGAACATAGTAACACATATGAGCTGGAAAAGCGAGGTTGGAAAGGTATTTGTATAGATGCGTACCCTCGAAACTTCGGAACGCGCACGTGTATAGTCGAGCAGGCGGTTCTTGGTTCGGAACCAGACAAAGAAGTGTGTTTTGTGCGTAGCATAGAAAATCCTAACCTTTCTGGTGTTATCAATAACTTGTGCGACTGGCACAAGGAGAGGGTTTTACATTCTAAGAATGAGAAAGAACTACACAAGACGCGTGTTCTATCAGATATTCTCAATACGTATGATGCACCAAAATTCATAGAGTATATGAATCTTGACATTGAAGGTAACGAATATGAAGTTTTATCAACATTTCCTTTTGATAAATACACTTTTGGGTGTATTTCGGTTGAACACAATTTCCAGGAACCAAACAGGACCAATATCCGTAATCTCTTACTTAGTAAAGGATACATTTTTGAAAAGGAAGTGAAATGGGACGACTGGTACGTTACTTCAAAGACAACATATACAGAGTCGACCGAATAAGGGCTGTAATTTCATCTTGAATATTCTTCAGGTACGTATCCCCCCGTGGAAGCTTGAGCCGCCGAATACGCCCTAGGAGTGACCGAAAGTACACCCGAGCCTTCTTTGGGTCGCGCAAAAACCGTTTGTTTGTTGTTATACGCTTGAGCCGACCGTACTTGCCCATGTATGCCTCGGCCCACGCGTCCAGCAAAGGAACGATCCCCTCATAGTACTTTTGCAAGGCTTTGTGCTGTGCATAGGAGTTGGTCGTCAGGTGGAACATGTGCGCCTGTTCCCGAGAGTTCATAAGCATACCGACGTATCGGTTTGCTGCCATCCTTATAATTTACAAATAAAATTGTTTGGGTCTAATAGTAGAATGGCTGGGTTCAGCGAGACCATTTTTCCACCGGGAAAAATCTTGTACAAAGGTCTCGAAAACCTTTCGTGTAAGATTTTGCTCAGGGATACGCGGTTCTTCTACCTCACAGAACAGGCAGGGACCGCGAAAGAGTACGGAACTCTGTGTCGGTTCCGCGCCAAGAAGACCCTTCGCTTGTTTGACCTGACACATGCAAACATCGCCAAACTTTTGCATAGCTCGTACCCCTTGTCCAAAGACACGAAGGGGCTCTTGCGCGTCATCCTCGGAACACACGTCACGATCGGCGAACAGGTTATTGCCGCCAAAATCCTCATGGGAAACAAGGCGGGACCACTCCCCCGCGAAACAAACACGCGCAAAGGGCAGCGTCTCAGTTACAAAGAACTGAATCACATCGTGTTCGGTCACCTCAGTCGCGAATTTCTGATTCCGGAGGGGTACGACGGGTACTATGCCCCCGCCAAGCCTTCCATTTTCCACGGTGGCACATTTCATTCTGAAATTATGCTCGTGAACGCGTACCAGAAGATTGAGAATGCAGGTGGTGGTCAACCCGCTCCCGTTATCACACGACGGTCGTTCAAGTGGGCTCTTCCTACACTCTTTATGGAGTATTGCAAAGGTACGAAACGGCTCGTGAAACCCTATGGAGGAAACATGACCATCTTCTGTACGGGTGGGATGGCGGTTCGTTTGTATCTCCAACAGAAGAAACTCAATTTACCTCCAAAAATCAGGCAGACTTCAGACTTTGACTTTACCTTTGCCGTTCCCCGTCTCCTGCGTTCAGACAAGACGGTGGCGTCATATGCCTATGCTATGCAAAGCATCATGACCCATCACTTGACCGGGTTTGTGGCGTGGCTCAACAAACACTATGACGGAGTCAACGCACGACTCCGCGTGAATAAACACCAAAAGACCAAGTACGATGCTCCACGTCTCCAGGTTCCGGGGACGAAACGCAAGGTGTATCAGGTTGTGTCGTACCAGATTGTGACTGGAAAGAATGAGGCGACAGACCTTGTCGACACTGCCCTTGCTGTGTATCCCGGTGCATCCCGCACTATGCTTCAGTTGCCCATGTCACACAAACTTGGAATTCCGATCCAAAAATTAAGGTACCAAGTTAAAGACTCTCTTGCACTCTTGTCTGGCTCGTTTGTGTACCGAGGGCTCATTGCGAAGCGTAACCCAATCAAGGGGTCGGCAAAGGAAAAGGGACAAAAGAATGCTGAGCGCGTGCTTGAACTTTTGAAAGTGTCGAAAAAGAACACGTCACTTCATAACGCCCGGCGCACGGCGACGCACCTGCTCAGGAACGTCGCACTCAAAAATTATACACGTGCAAAGGAGAACGCCAAACGAGTCAATCGCGTCTTGAAAAAAATACGGTAAAAAGGTATGGAGGTGCTCCTTCTAGGATGCGCCGTGTTCATTATCGCATGTGCATTTTTACTTCTTTTTGTAGCGCCTCGGTCGGGAAGGGGATTCACAGACGACCAAGCTTCATGGGAACACCCTCGTATAGTCAAGGATGTATTGACCCCTGAAGAGTGTCAATACATCATAGATAAGGCATCACCAATGTTTGCACGAAGCAGTGTTGTTGGCGTCGAAGGTGCTGACGCGTCACGCACGAGTCAAACGGCGTGGATTTCCAAGACAGATCCCGTAGCCCAAAAAGTCTTTGCCAAGGCTCTTGAGAATACAGGAAAAACAATAAACGAGTGTGAAGATCTTCAAGTTGTCAAGTATGAGCCAAACACGTACTATAGGGAACATCACGACTCGTGTTGTGACGATTCACAAGGGTGTATAGACTTTGAAAAGGATGGGGGTCAAAGGGTCGCAACGCTCCTCGTGTATCTCAACTCGGACTTTACTGACGGTGAAACACATTTTCCTAATTTAGATCTCAAATTGAAAGCTGATCCAGGCTCGGCAATACTCTTTCGACCCCTTGGATCTGACGAAGCCAAGTGTCATCCCAAGGCACTTCATGCAGGCCTTCCCATCTCTTCAGGGGTCAAGTACGTGTGTAACGCCTGGGTACGTGAGAATAAATTTCGGTGATATTTGTAAATGAAATTGAACGTGTGGGTGGTGGTGGCCCTCCTCTTTGTCGCCGCGATTTTCTTGGCTCCCCGCGTCTCCGGCTTTCTGTACGACAGCGGGGGGGATTACAATGTCGTGTGGCCCCGTGCGTATAACAATTGGGTAGGTTTAGACGGGCGCATCGACGTACCTACGGGGGCTATGTGTGACGTCAGCAACAGGTGTATGTAAAAAATCATGAGGGAGAGACCACGGGTCTCGACCCGGGCACACAAAAAATTCGTGTGCTGTCCAGCTCAAAGAGACCCTGGTGAAGGTGTAAACCAGGCACAAAGGTCCTTGACCAAACCCCTCTAAGCCCCAGAGCACACGCACGAGAGACCTTCGGTCTCGACTCGGGACAGAGTCCCTCGAAAACTCGTGTGGTCTAGAGCCCAACGGAGCCCAAACAGACACTTAAGGCAAACACAACCAAGTACACCATGGCCAACTTTACTGCTGCTATCAACGCCCTGGTTGCTGAGCGCGACCGCGTGTTCCTCGTGAGCGTGTCTCAGCAGTTCAACCTGCCGTTCGAGCAGCTCTCCAAGCTCTACCTGGAGACTGCTGAGCAGGCGATCAAGGTGCCTCGCAAGTACACCAAGAAGCCCAAGGCCGTGACGGTGGCTACGGAGGAGGGGTCTGCAGAGACGCCGACTGAGAGCGCGGCCGCACCGGCGGCCAAGGCGGCCAAGGCGGCCAAGGCTGATAAGCAGAAGTGCACGGCCTGCACATCCAAGAAGGAGCCGTGCAAGTTCAGTGCCCTGAAGGGTGAGGTGTTCTGTAAGCGTCACCTGCGCGCCTCGCAGGAGACCAACGGTGAGTCACAGCCCAAGGAAAAGGCTGCCAAAAAGCCGGCCAAGGCTGAGCAGCCTGTGCACACGCACGAGCTGACTCAGCAGCCGACCGAGCCGTGCGAGCTGTGCGAGTCTCACGGTAACCCCCTGACAGAGGATGAGCCCGAGTTCGAGGTGGTGCTGGACGAGCCGCAACCCCGCCCCGCGCAGACGGTGGCCGAGCGCCTGGCTGCGCTCCTGGAGGACTCCGGGTCCGAGTCAGAGGCCGAGTCAGAGACCGAGTTTGGTCTTATGGAGGAGGCGTTCGAAGATGACTAAGCAGATCACACATACGGTGCAAGTCGGCGCGCAGCTGCTGAAATCCAGTTGGCAATAGGCGTACAAGTGTAATGACCCATAGACCCGTTAACACACACCATACAACCCGCATCTCCTCGTCTTCGTCTTTGAACTCGTACACGGGCCGTAGAAACCGGCCGATAAACGACTCGTCTTTGTAAATGGGTTCAAATATTTGTCCAAAAAATGTATTCGCGTCCCTCCCTCTCACGAGCTTTTCGAGTTCCGTGAGTGCGCAGACCGTCTGATTTGTAAGCCAGTGAAGCATAATAAACGGCACGATAAGCAAATGTAAAGTCAAAAAGTATTCGTCCCCAAAAAAGGGAACGAGTGAAATGAAACACACGACCAAAAAGTGAATGTACCCTATGATGTCAGCAAGCATCTAGTCTTGGTGACGAAAAAAACGTGTTGTGTATTCCTCAAGAGCCTAAAAAGAAAAGTGCCTTCCCGTAGCAAAGAACGATATGTTCATCCGACCGACCCTTAAGACCCGCAAAGCCCCCGCCCTCCAATTTGTCACTCAAATTCGGAGTTCGGGTGCTCAGGTGTCTCAATGGGTTCCTGTAAGTGACATCACGCCCCCCATGCCAAATGGCACACCTGGGCGCGTCGGTGAGATTATAGACGCCATGCGTCGCGGAGAGGCGTTCATCACGCGCCCGACCCCTCAACCGTGGACACCCCCCATCGACTACGAGTTTATCGCCAAGTACATGGCCAAGGGAGAGCGAGATGCGTATATTGCCAAGTGTAAAGCGTGGTTTGATGCCAACCCTCTTCCTGTTCCGCAAGTGCACGCGCCGTCCCCCGTCATTGACCAGGCGCTGATACACGCGCTCTTTGCCAAGTACCCGGGGGCTGTTCCGCCATTTGAAGAACGCATAAAGGTGTACCGCGCCGCGGGAGTTCCTGAGGAACGCATTGAAAAGGCGATTACACGTCACCAAAAACTGGAAGAGACGGCAGACGAGCGCCAGAAGATCATCGACCGCATATTCCCGAACGTTCCGAAGAAAACCGTGAAACAGCCGCCCAAGGTGATCAAGGCCGTAAAGAAGAAAATGGCTCATTCATAAATGAAGAAGGTCCTCTGGTCAGATATTCCAGATGACGCCCCTCTTCCTAAATGGCCTCCCGATGAGGACGTGGTCGTTTCTAAGCACGGTGTGAAGGTGAAGAAACCTCCTCTTCCACCCCCAGATAAAACTACAAGCAGTAATCAGACCAAGAAGACATGACCAGCTGTGATGTGTGCTGTGAATTCTATAATAAATCAAACCACGCCCCCGTCACCTGTCCCTTTTGTCCTTTTGCCGCGTGTTCGTCGTGTCATGAGCGCTACCTCTGTGAGACCACTGAGGATGCGCACTGTATGAGTTGTCGCAAGGGGTGGACCCGCGAGACCCTCGTGAACAATTTTACTTTCAAATTCGTTTCTAAAACGTACAAAAAGCGTCGGGAGGACTTGTTGTTTGAACGTGAAAAGAGCCTTATGCCTGCAACCCAGCCATATGTTGAGGTTGAGAAGGAGATACGAGAGCTCAGAAAACACATCATGGCTAAAAAGGCTGAGGTGGAGCGAGCTCAGGAAAAGTACTACAAAATTGCGAATAGGCCATTGGCGCTCGTTGCTGCCGAAAACAACATTCACCTTGAGTTTCACGCAAGTATCATCAGACACAAGGCGGCCGCCGAGCAACACAAGGTGACAGCTGGTCTTCGAATCGAAGCCGACCATCTCGAGTGGCACG
>Ga0214207_1000275_pt1 | contig 16213 bp, 21 predicted proteins | sample TroBogEpilimnion_6_FD_153045 | JGI IMG/M metagenome (GOLD analysis project Ga0214207, IMG submission 153045) | Freshwater microbial communities from Trout Bog Lake, WI - 13JUL2009 epilimnion | ecosystem: Environmental > Aquatic > Freshwater > Lake > Epilimnion/Euphotic zone | place: Trout Bog... | reverse complement strand
ATGTCTATAAGAGCTTGGGTTAACACATCGATTATTTCTATGTAAAATTCTAAATCATTATCATAGATTAAGATTGTCCTGTTATTATTATAATCAATTAATGTTTCATAGTCAATAGAAATCACATAATTATATATCATTTCTAAATCATTATCGTGATAATTGTCTACTTGTAATATTCTCGTAGCTTTTAACAAAAAATTATATGCAGGGTACATACTATAAATACTACAAAATATTCCTCATTTTTTTGTCTAAGATTTTGAAACATTCATAAAATCCTTCTATTTCAATATCCTCCCGATTTTGTTTGGAACAATCGCCCAAACCAAAAACAACCCCATTACTCAAAGATACTGAAAATATCCATTGGGACGGTTTACATATCTCAGTAGTTAAATAAACACCTTCTTTATCAAAAAAATAATAGAGTTTTTTAATATCATAAAAATAAAGACTCGAAATGCTTATAATTCCTAAGTTTGGAAACATCCTTTCCTTGAATCTTTTAAAGGCAATAGGATATAAAAATTCAATCGTATACCAGTCCATACTTTTAATTATGTTCATTTTAGTTGATTTTATATATATGACTTATAAAAAAAATTATCTTTTGAAAAAAAACCATATAATTATGATTATTTGAAATGAATATATTAGAACATTATTACATAGAAGATAAGAGAACCCTTTATATTGAATTTTCAACAAAAGAAGATGGTGACGATTTTTATCGAATTTTAGAATTGGGTTTTGAAGATATTGAATACTATTCCCCCACTATCATTTATGAGGATGAATTGAGAAGTATTGACGAGATTTTTATATTTGACCTTATTGAGCAATATTTATTAGATAACGATCTACCAGAGGAACAGAAACTCTGATATTTATATTTGTATGACCGATAATCAAAAAGAACAACTTAAAGATTTTGCTAAATTTGTAAGAGAAAAATTGGAACTTGAAAAAGCTCCTATTATCTCAATTCAAAATGGTAGAGGTGATTTGAAAACAACAGCAAATTACGATTATACCAAGGAAAAGAAAGTTATTAAGGTAAACGCTAAGAACAGAGCATTGGTTGACGTAATGAGGAGCCTGGCTCATGAAATGGTACATCACAAACAGTATGAACAAGGTCGTCTCAAAGTAAAACCACCAGATATCGGTGGTGAGATTGAGGATGAAGCTAATGCTAAGGCTGGTCAATACATCAAAATGTTTTCAAAAATAGATCCTTCAATCTATGATATCGATTAAGACTACAATTAAATCACAATAATCGATATATTAAGGATTTAATACTAATTTTTAGATATTTATAACCTATGAAGGTGTCTATAACCGAGAAACAACTTAAAAGATTAATTTCAAAACAAGTTAAAACTGATTTTGGTGAAGCTGAATCTGCTACAGGTGATAAATCACCTAAATCGGGTGCTTCAGACAATCAATCAGGTGGAAAAGGTTATCCTGAAGTAACGACTTGGTCAGATACCGTAGGTAAAGAATTAACGAGAGGTGTAGGTAATCCAATTGACGATAAAACCAAATGGGCTGATGATATTAAGATTACAAGAGGGCCAGGGAATGAGTTAAAGGAACAGAATGATTTTGATCAAATGTCCAACATGGTTGACGGAGATGAACAAAAAAAACAGGCGGAATTAACTCAAAAGAAAAATACGTTTGATCAAAATAATTTTAATTTTAAAATACCTCCAAGTACTGTAAATCCAAATAGTACGGGTATATTAATACCTAAAACATATAAAGGTATCACAACAACATACTCTTTATGGGATAATAAGTACAATCCAAATGAATTTTTTAAAAGTTGGGTAAATTCTGAATGGGAAGATTTAATACCTGACGATAAGACAGTTAGAGAAATGATTCCACTTAATACCTTACGTAGTTTTACTATAGGTGGAAATCAATATATTCCTTATATTAAAAAAATTAGTGATAATCCATTAAGATATAAGTTTATGTGGTATTATGATAAAAACGAAAAACCGTACAATGTAAAAGATTATTTGGATATCAAAAATATTCCACATGAATATCAAGAGAAAACATTTTGGGAAAATTATGGTGAAATGATTTTACAGGTTGGTTTGGGTTTAGTTGCAAGTTTAGCGACTTTTGGTATCGGTGGGATTATAGAAGCATCTGCAGCCTCAATATTTTGGGCTGAAGCAGCTGCTCAGGCTGGTGTTAATATTTCTTTCGGTCTTTATGACAAATATAAGAAAGGGGATGATTTCGGAGCTTCAATGAACTTTTTGTTTGCTATTCTACCTTTTATTTCAAGAGGATTGGGAATTGGATATGCAAGTTCACAATCAGTAGAATCTATGAAATCAACATTAGAATTAACAGGTAAAGAAACTTTACAAGAATTTGAACAAAAAATTACCACAAACTTTGAGAAATTATCACCTAATGAAAAAGTTACATTGAGAAAAATTTTAAATTTAGAGCCCAATAAAGTAAACATTGAAACAAGAAAATTTGTCAATCAAGTTATGAATAACTTGAAAAATAAAGGTATCAATATTAATGATATTAAAGTAAGTTTACTTAAAAAACATGCAACAAAAGACTTACTTCTCCAATTAAGTGCAGGTAGTGCATATGGTTTATACCATACAGGAAAAGAACTATATGGTAATGCTGCTAAAAATGTGAATAAAAAACAAACATTACAAAATTTAAACACAATAGACTCAACACAAGCTAACGATATAATGAGGGGTTTTGCACAACAATTAGATACTATTGATGTAAGTAGGAGATTGGGGTTGAAAAATTAAACAAAAAATTAAATATTTATAAAAAAGAACAAAATGAACTTTAAAACATTAAATGAAGAAATTGGTAGATTAAAACAACTTATGTTGATCAAGGAAGCTGCGAGCGGACCTCCCGGTGATTTTTTTGGTCCATTATTCAGCTCACTTGGTGAAAGATTTCAAGCTGCTGTTGAAACTGCGTTATCAAGTAAATTAGGTAAAAAAGTAGTAGGATATGCAGCTATTAAATCATTGATAAATAATGGTGAAATAGAAGAAAAAGATGTTATTCAACTTATATTTAACACAATTAAAAATGGTGGTAAGGATATTGGATTTTTAGTAAAAGCGTTAGAAGATAATGCACCTAAACTTACTGAATCATTAAGAACAGCATTTAAAGATCCCACAAATAAACTTACTAAATCAGAAATACTTAATAAAATTCCCGAATTAAAGAATTTACCTGATGAATTATTAAATAAATATTTAGAAACAGTAGGTTTCAAACCATTGGGTAATGTTGAGAGTATTTTAAGTCAAATTACAACAAAATCTTTGATGAGAGATTATCCAGCATTATTTCAAAAAGAAACTATTCTTTGGTGGAAATTTATTAATCAGGCAGAAATTGATGAAGCTACAAATGCATTCTTTAAAGATAATGAAGGTAAACATATTGTGGATATTGTTAATGTGATGAAAAATAAATTAGCTGAGGCTGAAAGTAGAATATTAACAAGAAACGAAATCCCAAATGCCGGTAAAAATAAACTTCTTGAGTTTATTAAAAATACAGCTAATCTTCTTACTAATTACAAAGCAGGTCCTTGGGGTATTTTGAAAAGAACAACAACATACATAACTCTTACTTGTTTAGGTACCGTTGTTTATGTAATATATGAATTAGTTACAACAGATGTAACTAAATGGCCCGCCAATCTTATTATATTTTGGAAAAGAACAATGAGTCACGTTGACCAAGCACTTAAACAATATGGTCCAGATGATATTATACAATACTTAAGTGATATTAATGTGGGTAGGGATTTTAATGATAGTAGTATTAAATTGGGTGATGGTAAAGGAAGATACCAAATTTATAGATTAAGTGACAATAGAATTGAACTTGTGGATACCGGTGCGAATAATGAAACATTTCTTTACACTTACGACCCAACTAATAAAACATTTACATACGAAAAAGCTAATTTTGACCCTAATAGAAAGTAAATCATGAATTTAATTAATATAATTGAACAATTGACAGGAAGAAACACAATACCGTCTGAAACAAGTGGTGGAACAGGTGGTAGTGGTTCAAATGTAATACACCCTAAACCAGGAGGTGGAACAAGTGGAAGTGGTTCAAATGTAATACACCCTAAACCAGGAGGTGGAAATACCAACACTAATACGAACACTAATACGAACACTAATACCAACACAAATACTAATACCAACACAAATACTGGTGGTTCTTCAACTAACATATCAATAAATGATATGCCTGCAGATGTTAAAGGTTTCCAAGATTGGTTAGATACAAAATATTCATGGGCAACAGGTTACAAGGATGAAAAAATAAATAAAGGTCAGTCTACACCAGGATTTCATTGGGGTGGTTACGGTAATTTTGGTCCAAGAACCAAAGCCGCCTGGAATAAATATAAAGACGAATACCTTAAACAAGGTGGTAAATCTGTACCATTGAAAACAGGTGGTTCAGGTGGAAATAGTGGGGGTTCAAATCAATCAGGGGCACTAGACAATCAAAAAAATATTAATGATATTCAACCTTTAGGATCGCCAACTGATTATAATTTTAAAGATAAAAATACTCTTGGTAATAAAGTTAAGAATTGTAATTTGAATAAAGATAGTACAATTAGAGATTTCAAAGATATAGGAGAAAGAAACACAATGCCTGGTTTTGAATATGGTTGTCAATCTCAAGCATTAAGTGAACTGAAAAAAATGCTTCATTATAGTGTTATTAATGATGGTGTTTATGGTGACGATTTATTACATAAATTAATGGATATAGGCGCAATCACACCTGAACAAGAATCTCAAGCAATAAGTGATCATAAGTTATTGATTAATCAAAAAATAATTGATGACGTTAAAATTTTAAATCCTAGTTTCCGTGACTCGGTTAAAAAAGAGCCAGTTCAACTAGGTGGTCAGAATTTACCTGACAAAGATTTATATAAAAATCAACCATTGAATGAAACAATTAGAAAAAATACAACAAAAATATTAACTGAACAATTAATAAAAATTAACACTAAAAAGGCTTTGAAATCTTACTTTAATTAAATTAAAAGATATTTATAATTAGAGTTTAAATGGTTTGGTCACCATTAAACGATAATACTTTAAAACGAAAAGGAGGTATTCCAAATCTCGACATTGAGGCGTAAGCCTCTTTGTTGTTTTATATAGTTACTGATCTTTTGATTTCTCGTTCAGAATCCCTTTTTTTAATTGTTTCTCTTTTATCATAGGACTTTTTACCTCTACAAATACCAATTTCAATTTTGAAATAATTTGAGTCATTAAAAAAACCTTTCAATGGTACAATCGTGTATCCTTTTTCTTTAATCATTCCCTGTATATTGCTCAATTCTTTTTTTGTTAAAAGCAGTTTCCTATCTCTAACATTATCATGTTTTTCCCCGAATGAATAATCGGAAATATAGATTCCACGAACGAATAGTTCGTTATTGATAAACAAACAAAAAGAATCGTTGAAGTTTAGTTTACCCTCACGGATAGATTTAATTTCGGTACCAATTAATTGTATACCTGCGGTGTATTTGTCCTCTATTGAGTAATTGAAATATGCCTTCCGATTATCTATTATGTTTTTCATAATACGAATATACATATTATTTTTAAAATATTGACACATCTCCATAATTTTTAACCATCTCCATAATATTTATTAATATGGAAAAAAGAAAAATTAAATATAAAATGGGATCCACAATTTGTAAAAATTGCGGGATTCAGTTTGAAAAACCGCTAACCGAAATAAGAAGAAATGAAAAATTAAATAGACCTAATTTTTGTTCTAGAACGTGTGTTGGAAAAAATAATTCAAATAATTTTGGAGATAAAAGAAGCAATTATAACATTTCACAACATTCAAATAATCAACTAGACTGTTATACCAAATTTAGGTACCATTATCGAAATATATTGAAAAGAAATCAAGAAGTTAATATTACTATAGAGGATTTAAAAAATCAATGGGATAAACAAAATGGTGTTTGTGTATTTAGTGGGGTTGAATTAATATTATCTTCATATAGTAAAATTAAAAAAAATCCAATTTATTCTGCATCATTAGATAGAATTGATAGTACAAAAGGTTATATTAGAGGAAATATAAGATGGGTATCGAGAGCGATAAACTGGATGAAAAATGATATGTCGGATGAAATGGTTAATGAATTAATTAACCATTTGATAGAAAATAAAAAAGAGTCTTAGAAGACTCCTTTTTGGCGGAGATGAGCGGACTCGAACCGCTGTGTTTCCTGTTCAACAATAAGTGACTACACGTTTATTCAATTGGTTCTCAATTAACAAATAGAAGGTTCTTTTTTTTCCATCATTACCTACAACTGTGGGAAGATCACTTTAATCGGTAGACCCTCAAACGGTACCTTGACACTCTAAGGTGGTATCACACCGTAAGGACTTCTGTTCCTAGGTTATATGTCCGTCGACCCGAGGTAGGAACCTAATTTAATTAGGCAGCTACTTTAGAAGTTGCAAGAACACCTGCAATTTCCATGTTGTTATAAACGTTTGCGTTTATTTTTTTAGTCCAGTTTTTGAAGAGTTATACTAGCTCTTACGTGCCACCTATCCCTGATACCTGAAATCAAATCCAAGGCATCCCCATATAAAAAACAAAGATATGGATTATTTTGTAACTTTAGGCTTTTTAGCTACAACTTTTTTTACTTTAGTTTCAACAGCAGCAACTTCATCTTTAACTTTTTGTTCGGTTGAAGCAACTTTAGATTTAACTTCATTTATTTCATCTTTAACTGCTGATTCAAGTTGTTTTAATTCAACCGCTTTTTCGGCCATTGAACCACCACCCAACAAAGATTTAATTAAGTCAATAATTTTTTTCATATTTTCTATTTTTAATAAATATAAACAAAAATTGCAAATTAATCAATTATGGTGGCCACAATTTCCCCATAAACCTCTGTTAAATCAATTATGATAGGTTTATTGATTGGTTCATACCTTTCATTACAGATTGAAGCATTAACAAATAAAGTTTCTTTAACATAAGCAGGTCCATATGCTCCGTGAATGTGACCGAATACGTTAATTTTTGGATTAATTTGTTCTATACGATACCTTAATAATTCACAACCTACGTTTTCATTACCTCTCCATTGAGCAACAAAATCTCTAATTCCATTTGGTGGTCCGTGGGTTATTAATATATCGGTATCATCAGGAATTGCTTTCCATTTAGATTCCAATGCAGGACCTAATCTATCTAAATTAAAAGCCCAATCGTAAAATCTTGGTTGCCAAGGACTTCCATAAATTTTAATTGGTCTACTAAATTGAGGATCATTAATAACTAATTCACTATCGTGTAAATATGTTACATTACTCTGACTTAAATTTTCTTCATTCAATAGATGATGGAGCCACGGAGCTTCGTTGTTATGTCTAACACCATTATAATACTCAAACCCGAAATCGTGATTACCTGCAATGAATATTTTATGATCGAAACCTTCAATATTTTGAAACCAATAAACAAAATCTTCAATTTCTTTTTCTCTTCCTTTATTGGTACAATCACCCGCGTGAAGGAGCATATCACCCTGAGGTAATGGATTGGTCATTTGATTATGTAGACCATGTGTGTCGGATATACATACGATTCTCATAATGTTAATATACTAATTATTTTTGAAAAATCAAAAAAAAAGGGTTAAGAAATAAATCTTAACCCCTGAGGTCTGTACGGTTCAAATAAATTTTAACCGAGTCCACCACTTAGTTTTAAAAAACTAAGAAAAATAAGTTTAAATAAAACTCTGAGAATACAAGTTTTAACAATCGACTTGGGAACATTATTTGTTTCTTTCCTTTTCCACAACCTTTTGAGTTGTATCGATCAATGACGGTCAATTAGATTAACCAATCCTGAAGTTATTAGATACTCTTTTAATACTTATTACTCATCAAAGATGCCTCTCTGATTCAACCTTGCGGGTTTAGAGAACTTTCTCAAAAATCATATTGGGCTTGAGACCCTTTATGGCAATGAACAGCTCATTACTATGTAGTCATCTATCTCCAATAACTGGTGAACACTTGCTCTTGTTTTATATGATTGTTAAACCAAAATTAACAAATTGAGTTTGGTTTGCAGATGAGGAAAGTAGTGGTTCACCAACCAGCCAAGCCACCTTTTGAGCGACTCGATACTAAACTACTCTCTGATGTCTCCCGACATCCATATTTTTGGTTTCCTTCGAGATTAAACCCTTGGTAGGATTTAGTCAAGGACAATAGCAGCACCACCTGTTCTTTGCCATACCTTCCGTATTGCTACGCTACGGTTTTAAGACCACCATTATATTGAACCACGCAATAATAAAGTTGGATGACTTTATTTCTTACAATAGTTCTACGAGTTATTCTTATTGATGTTCCCACCTCAACCAGACAACCTGCATTGCCCAGTCATCGAACCCTTTCGCTACGGAGTTACCCTCACTACTTCAGGTCCAACGATATCTCGCTTGTCTACTCGAGCTCCATTGCTGAAGCCGCAAATCGATTAAACCAAACCGATTCACTTTATCCCACTTTCGTGGTTTATTTTATTGACTATAGACCGCCAATATTTTTAATTCAAAGAACTATTCAATTAAATAAGAACAATCTTTACCCTCTAAGCTACGGACAGATGGGATTTGTATTCCGTCGATTGTTCCTTTCTTTTACAAAGATACATAAACATTTTCAAAAAGAAAAATAATTTTGAAACTTTTTTTAAAAATTTTTTTATATTAATTTTAATTGCTCTTTTTTATGTGTTTTTGTTAATTGATTTAACTCATTTTCAAGTTCTTTCATTCTTTCAATTTTATAATTTTCGTCGGTTTTAAATCTAAATTTACTAAACCATACATGTTCGTAATTTAGGGTTTCGTGATCGATATGATTTGGATTTTTAGCCCAAAATAAACCACATCCGACTTTTGTTAAATCTATCTCAGGATAGGAAACATATATAAAATTTTCTAATGATTCTACCTTCAAATTTAATTTTCTTGCGCTATATCCCATAATTCCTTGGTCCGCTAATAACCACAACCACTCGGGTATTTTTTCATAATTTCTTTTGATGATACTCAAATGTTTATTCAGATAATCCTCACAAAGTTTATTATTATTTATATATAAAAATGAAGTATTTGGCATTAACATGTTTTGTGCAAAATCTTCAATTCCACCGATGCTATCAATTTGTTGGTTTGAAACAAAAAATTCACCTCTTTGTATTTCCCAATGAGTATGAACTAAATCATAATCATATATCCAATTGGGTAATTCGTCCCTTATTATTAAATCATTATCTAAAAATATGAATGGTTCTTTTTGTTTTCCTATAACAATTGATTTTCCAGTAGTCCAAAATTTACCTGCTTTTATATCATTATTTTCATTATCAAAAGTGTTGAGTGTATCAACATCAATTTCATCCCACAAATCTAACAAGTTTAATTTTTTGTAAAATTCAAAACCGATTGTATCAGTATAAAGTTTAGTATGTCCTATATGTTTTTTTGCACGTAAAACGGCTACTTTTTGAATCAATAATTCATAATCAACAATATTATAATTAGTATCATCAATGTCAGACATTTTAATCTTATTATAACCTTCAGCATCATTTTTATGAAAAAAAGGTTTTGTCCAATTTACAAAAATTGTTTTCATTAATTATGAATTAGATATATGTCTTTTTTGATTAACTTATTAATTATATTGTGTAAATTGATTTGAGATTGTTTTTTTATGTTGAATGAGTTAAAAATATTATCCTCAGATCTACCAAAAATAACAGTTGGTTCGTAGTTTAAAATATAATATTCTAAATCGCAATTAACATAATTAAAAATTGAAAATTCTTCAACTAATGTAACAATGTTTAATTTATTTGAAATTTCAATAAGTTTATTTGGAATTTTTTTATTCGAACAATAGATGAAACCAGCATTTGGTAAAACGATTTCATTATCTAATCTCCATCCATATTTTTGCATTTCGATTATTTGATTATTTACCCAAACTCGATCGTGTTCAAACTCAATTTTGTCTTTTAAATCTAAAAATTCTATCGGATAGGCATATGTTGGAACCAAAAATTCTTTATCTTCTAAGTAAGAATAAAATGTATCATCAAATTCTCTTATAATTTCAACATCCCAATCAAGAAATATAAATTTTTCATATGATTGTGCAGCTAATCTCAAACACTCCAATTTATGATAGAATTTTCTTATGTTATCATTAACAACATCAGATTTTTCTGACACCAATACACAATCAAAACCTTTGGAAAGTAAATATTTGTATTTATCTATCCCCCAAACATAAACAATCTCATTTAATGGAGGAGTGTTATAGAATTCATCGTATTGTCCCCATACGGCTCTAATAAATTTTATTTCTTTTTTTAAAACCATATGGAAATACAATGATTATTCAACTATTTTTTGGATTTTTTCTCTTTTTTTGGCGTTTCCTCTACTTTTTTTGGTGGATTTTGTTCTTCTTTCTCTTCTTTAACCATTTTTTGTAGACTTTCTCTCCATTCTGATTTAGGTATGAATTTCCAATATCCTGAATCTACTTTTTGACTTGCTTCAGCATCTGAAAGTCTTCTTATTTCACCGATTTCGGTGTTTTTTGTTGCTTTGATTGATTTAATACACTTCATAGTTTACCTCCATGTTTTATTTAATCAAATATACATTATTTATCCTAAAAAACAAATATTTATATAAATGAATTTAGATAAAATTATTATTGAACATTTAGAGGCTCTTAAAACACCTATAGAACCTATAAATGAGTGTACAGTTGCAGGTGTTAGACTTGATGATGGTATTGTTTTAGCAAAAAATAGAGATCGAGGGTATACCGCTGAAGTCGAAATAGTTCACGAGTTAATAGAAAACGTTGAAATAGTATATTGGCACGATGTTGATACTGATTGGTCTGAAGGAATGAATGAATTTGGTATTGGGATGGTTAATTCATCATTAATGGTAGGAGATGATGAAAAAGAAGGGGATAAAGTTGAAAAGAAAAGAGAAGAAAAAAAGAAAAATCCTAATTCCGATGACAAAAAGAAATCTTCTAAACACGCAAGTGATGGTGCAAAAATTAGACAAGTTTTAACTCAAAAAAATATTAGAGATGCCGTTAAGGTATTAATTTCGACAAAAGGAGATGGAAGTGCAGATGTTAAGGGGGTTACTGGTGAATCAATAATTAGTGATGGCAAAGAAATTTATATTATCGAACATACAAGTATTGATGTGCCGGTAGTTAAAAAACTAAAAAACGACAGAAAACTAGCTGTTAGAACAAATCACGGCATTTTTCACAAAGATGTTGGTTATCAACACGGAATTAAAAAAGATTCTACTCATAGTAGAATGGAAGTAGCTAAAGAACATTTGAAAGATGCAAAAACAGATCAAGATGTTTTAGATATTTTGAAAAAACAATGGACAAAAAATACGTTTTTGAATCCATACAGAAAAACTAACAAATTCCATATGCAAACCACAGGTCAAATTATGATGAATTTGGATAAAAGAGAAGTCACAATTCGTGTGGATAAAATCCACGGCGAATTAACAGGAACGGAAAACCTCTTACCAAAAGGGTATGAACCAAAAATCAAAGTTAAAATAGAAAATTAAATATTTTCCTCTCTAAATATTTTTTCTATTTTTTTAGGTAAAGTTTTATAGTTCATATTGAATTTATTAGACATAGCAGCTTTTATAGCTTCATTTTTATACGGACTATTGTTTGGTTTAGACCATCTTCTGGTGATTCTCATCCAATTATAAAAATTAACATATGCATTAGCTTTTCTGATATAATTGTCGATATTAACTTTTAATCCAAAAGTTTTAATTACATTAACTGATCTTTTCTCATTATCTAATTCCAAATCTCGTGCAACAGCTATGTGTTTATCAATATTTCTACAATTTTTACCATCCAACCAACTCCATACTTTTTCCAAAGAAACTTCCGCATCTTTCCATAATTTTATTTGTTCAACCCATTGAGTCAAATGAGAATATTCGTGCACAAGAATTTCAATCCAATCAGGGCGATTCATAGCTACAACCAATTCAGGTTTTTCTTCATCAAACCATCCTGAACATCTAACTGATTCTCCACTCATTTTAACAAAGGAAACGTTTCTCAATGAACATTTCACTCCATAAATTCTACAAATTTTCTTGACGTGGTTGATGAATGCTTGTTCTTGTTTTGTGTATTTCATATTTTTTAATTTCTTCTTCTAAAAATTCCATAGCATCATTATCACCTATTAAAAAATCATAACATTTATAGTGCTTATGGAAAGCATCTGGTCCGAGCTTTTCTAAATGGTCTTTCAAATCTTCTAATTTAGGTAAATGTGTATGTGTTCCTGACATAATATAATATAATATAATAAAAAAAAGTGAAAATAAAAAATTTCAATAAAAAAACCCCAATTAAGGGGTTTAAATTAATTTTTTTTATAATTCGTAATTGATTATGCGTAACTTTCGTTAGTATCTTCAATTTCTGAATTAACTTGAGAATGAACGATAGAATCTGAATGGTCATATATTTTTATATGTCCATTGTGCCTTCTTGTTGCTTTCAAAGCTTCTTCGAAAGACTCATACAATTCTTCAATTCTATGCATCATACCATTCTCCCATTTTGTAATTCTTAATTTGTGACGGCTCATGTTTTTAATTTTTTATTTAAATATATCCAACCAAATTTTTTTGGTTTTATTAGTGTATTTCTTCAATTTAAATTGATTTGACAGAACATTATCTGTTGGGTCTTTATAAATTGTTAAAAGTTTATTATAAATATCATCGCTACTAGTTGGATCAGCACATTCAGAGGATTTCATCCAAGGTATTTCTACCGACCCTATTAAAGGAACACCAACACTGATTAAATCTGCACCGACAATATTGAATGTCTCTGAAAATGAACATTGTAAGCCAATATCCATTGCTTCACATAATTCCAAAAATTCTTCTCTCGGTCTCCAATTATCATTAATCAATTGATGGTCTTTATCGAACAAATGTCCAAACATACCTTTCAAATTGTTAAGTACAGGTTCACCTTTCATTTCAATCCTTCCCGAATTGATGTGGAATCTTAATTTTTTACCTATGCTATCAGCAAATCTTATTGATGCTATTGCTTGAATCATATGATTCTTTAAGGGTCTTACCGCACCAAAACAACCTATATCAATTGTGTCTTTGTTAAAATTATGTTCCTTAGTTTTATAATTCTGAGGGTAATAATTAGGCATATAGAATACCTTCTCATTTAATTTTTCATTATCCCAACCTTTACTTATTTTTAAAAATGTTTGAACATCAAGTAAAGCCCTCGGTGCATTGATACCAATGTATAAATTTGGGAAATCAACATAATCACCAATCCAATCGAATGCGTTTCCTTCACCTGCTAAAAAGGGTGTTTCACTGTGTAATCTTATAATCCATTTTACTTTAGGATGTAATTTACATAAAATAGTAAACTTACTTGGAACTACCCATAATGCTTCAATAATAACGTGTGTTGGCCTATGTTTAGTTACCTCTCTGTCAATACAATTGTTATCAATTGCAACAAAAAGATTGGACTCTATACCTGAATCAATCAACATTTGATTCATAAAATTAGCTGAGTTGTATAAACCTGTGCTCATACCAATGTGTGAGTGTGTTGCAGCATTATAATCTGGACGCCTTTTGAGGATAAATAGAATTTTATTGTTTGACATGATTTGTGTTTGGAATTATATTGTTAATTATACACAATAATTAACAATATATCAAATAAAACCGATAATTTTTATAAATTTAACATTACAAAAAATTTACACTCTAACAAGTGCATTTGCTGCATATGTCATCATAGCACCTAAATGTTTGTATCTAACTTTATAACCCATACCTTCAACTAAACCTACTGCTTGTCTTAAAACAGAGTTTGATTTATATTTTGGATCAGGATTCAAGTCAATATCAATCCATTGTGGTTTTGGTAAACCATTCTCTTTTAGAAATTCAGCAACTTCAAGGGATCTCCACACCTCATTCAATAATCTACTTGGTGTGTTTCTTTCCATCGCCACAGTCTCACGTGTACATAATACGTGAGCACCTTTACCTTTTGTGTAAAGAGCAATAACTACACCATAGATAGTTTTTTTATTACCATAACATTGTGAATCTGAACCAATAAGGATTTCCACATCCTCTCTTGTTGTGATGTACTCTTTGATGTAATCAATTACATCAGGAATTGGGGTTCCGTGAAGAGTTCTAAAATTTTTCATTCTTTTCGTTTTACATAAGTATTTGTTTATGAAGCGGAGAGTAGTGGTAACGATCCACTTTGGGTTTTACCCCAGCCTCGGTTTAGCAAACCGGCCTCTTACCTTTCGAGCAACTCTCCATTGTTGTCCCTCAGGGATTCGAACCCCAACTAGATGGACCAAAACCATCTGTACTACCGTTATACTAAAGGACAATAATCTCAAGCATTCTACTTTCCGCAGCACGAAATTGTATCTAACTTAGCCCAACGTTAGCGGTATGGGTACTTGAGTTGGAGCGAAAAACCAGGAACGATCTGGCAACCCTCAGTTTGGAAAACTGATGCTCTACCAATTGAGCTATTTTCGCATTTGGTGACTGAAAAAAACCTATTCTTCTTGTGGTCTTGTCACCGGAGACCCGTGAGCCCCCACTCGGAATCGAACCAAGTTATCATGATTACAAGTCATGCGCATCGCCTGCAATGCTTTAAGGGCTTATTTTTTATATGTTCTACCTAATTCCCAACCAATAGGAATTACTTCAATTTTTTTAATTTTTTTATTTTCATTTCCGTTAGTTATCCATTGTGTTCCAAATTGTGAATTTTTTTCACCTTTTTGTTTGATTGAATTACTAAATCCAATTTTTATTTTTGTCTCTTCTTTATGTTTTTTACCTGTCCAGTTATCTTTATATTTTAAAATACCATTAGCCCATAATTCTTTTGATTGCTTAGATTTCCATTCTGATTTTCTTTTTCTAAAATTTTCATCTCTCCAAATTATTTCTAACATTTTTTTGGCGCCTTTTTTATATCCACATTCAGATATAAAACCTCCGCCACCACCAAAAACCAGATTCAAACAATTTTCATCTGATAAAAGTTCTTTATTAACGATTTCTTTTTCTCTTTCTTTTAATAATTTTCTATTAGGTAAAATTTCGATAATTTCACATTTGAAATTTTCTTTACCATATTTTTTTATTGAATACCATAATCGTTTTCCGCTACCAACATAACCGTCATCAAGATTATCAGTTGAATGCATTCCTATATAATATTTTTCATTTATAAGATTGGTTGTTTTATAAATGTAATGGAAACTTTTTTCTTTTCTTGGCATTTATATTCTTTATTTATAAATATCAAGAAAAGGTACAAAAGTTCCACAGAGCGGGAGACGAGGTTCGAACTCGCTACATCGATCTTGGCAAGATCGCACTCCACCAAATGAGCTACTCCCGCAAATGTTGAGTGAGACTAACTCAACGTCATTTATTTGTACATAATAAACATTTAAGTCTTTTTGTAGAAGATATAGGATTCGAACCTATGATCTCTTGTGTGTAAAACAAGCGCTTTAAAACCAGCTAAGCGAATCTTCTATGGGAGGAGACTGACTTACGCCATCCCTGTCGACATCGGGTAAGGATAAATCCTAATCTCCTGTGGATTCAGAGGGTCACGATCCCCCGACCTTGGCATTATGAGTGCCCTGCTCTAAAACCAGCTGAGCTATGAATCCTATTTGTTGGGGTAGACGGACTCGAACCGCCGGCCTCAAAAGAGAGTTGATTTACAGTCAACCGCAATCGCCGCTATGCGATACCCCAATTTTGTACTTCCTTTTGGATTTGTTGTTTAGTACTAACCACTCCACCGTGACCAAGGAGAGACTCGAACTCTCACGCATTTCTGCACCAGATCCTAAGTCTGGCGTGGCTGCCATTACACCACTCGGC
>Ga0214207_1000273_pt1 | contig 16285 bp, 17 predicted proteins | sample TroBogEpilimnion_6_FD_153045 | JGI IMG/M metagenome (GOLD analysis project Ga0214207, IMG submission 153045) | Freshwater microbial communities from Trout Bog Lake, WI - 13JUL2009 epilimnion | ecosystem: Environmental > Aquatic > Freshwater > Lake > Epilimnion/Euphotic zone | place: Trout Bog... | reverse complement strand
GAAGGTATGAGCCGCTTCAATTGTGCGCTCGGCACCTTGTAACCCGAAGAGCTTTTCGAGAATTGCGTGAACGATTCGGCCCTTTACCAGCGGATAGGCGGCCTTGCTCGGAATTCGGTCGATTGCGCCGTATTGGTACTTCCGGTAGCACGTGCTGAAGTCATTCAGTTTTGAAGGTGAGAGATACTCCGGCAGTGGCTTGTCAAAAGGCATCTACCCAATGTAGAGGTGGGGTGTAAGTATTGAAGAGATACTCAGCAACCTACGAAAACGAGGTTGATCGTGTGTTCAGGCAGAGGCATTACGGCTGTCCAAAGCGGCAAAGAAAAACTATGAGTGTTTCCAGCCAAAACGTTCCTCCGTTCGGCATTGGGCAATAGGCTGGCACTGAGGGGGATTGCTATTGCGAGACCACATGAACAGCACATCACCTGAAAACAACGAAAACTCCGAAGAAATCGAGACGACAGATTTACGTGTCGACCCAATGGAGTTCGAAGTCGAGTACCGCACCGATCCCGTTACGGGTAACCGGACCGCGACCAGTGCGTACGACACAATGCAGCTGGCGGCGCTCTCTGATCCAGTAACCGTAACCGTTGCGCGTACCGCTACTCCAGGGCATGAGTTGGAGCTCGCGAAGGGTCTCGAGGCGCTGGCCGAGTTAGCCAAGAAAGCTCCGGGATGTTTGGGGGCGGGGGTCTTTGCGCCAGGTACCAGCGTTGGTCCCTATCAATTAGTTGTCCGCTTTGAGAACGCGGGCTACTTGCGAGAGTGGGAGGACTCACCCCAACGCAATGAAGTTCTTAGCGCCATTGACCACACAATTGGAGACATCGCCGTTGCGGCCACCGCTACACCCGACGCGTTTTTCGAAGCGCAGGCGTCACACGAGCCAGAACGTCCCGTGCGCCAGATCATTGCCGACACCATGTGGTTCTTGCCGATTTCCCTGGCGATCGTGTTGGTGCTTATTCCTGTGGTGCACAACGTGCCACTCTTCCCGCGACTCTTAATTACTGGTCTGAGTGCATCAATTGCCTCCTTTATTGGAGTGCGCCCACTCCGCAACGCTTGGCGGAAACACCGTGCAAAGAAAAACCCACTGGGTTAGTTAAAAAGAGTTTCGGATGAAACCAAAGACTTGGACGGTCGCAGTTGTTATTGCCTTAGTGCTCGCCATGACGGGTCTCTCCCTCTACGTCGTATCGCTCAACAAGAGTGCGGTCAACAATGGTTCAGGCCAAAGCGAATCGACTATTTGGCCGCTGCCAAGCAGTCACGAGACCTTTACCGACATGACCACCGCTGTCTACAGCGTCGCTACTGACTTTGCCCACATGAAGGATGTCGTTGTTGACAACTCGGGCAAGGTTTCGGCCAACACCTGGGCGGTCTTGTTGCAAAGTGGTTCTGCTGGCCCGCGCACCACTGTGTACTTAACCAAGCGGTCCAGCGATAACTCGTGGTGGGTTACTAGTGCAGTGGCGCAGGACATTGTGCTCGGCACCCCAAAGTGGAATTCAACCGTAAAGTCACCATTTCACGTAACCGGACTAAGCACCGCATTCGAAGCGGTGGTCAACGGCCAAGTCCTCTCTCGGCAAAACGGAAAGAGCTTGACAAAGTTCACTGCAATGGGCGGATCAAACGGAATCGTGGGTGCGTTTTCCACGGTGGTGTCAATTCCTCAAGTACGCCGCACGACAAACGCAACGCTCTTACTGTACGAAGTCTCGGCTAAGGACGGAAGTGTGACCGAATTCAGCGCTTCGCCAATCGTGGCAAATCCTAAATAGAAGAATTCGGAATCTGAGAGGGGTGCTGGCGAAAAAGTTAGCCAGAGTGCTGATGGGGCGATTTCCTTGGAAATACTGGCGAAGGGGCGCCTCCTAGGGGGCCCGCACAGTCGTTTTTGAGCCCCGGTATGTCTTTTTTGGCCGATTTCGTGATTTGCGCCCCCATATATAGAAGTAGAGCCCCACCAAGGGGCCCTAGGACCCGAGAGGAGACGAACATGGCGACCACGGGACGTTGGCGAAATACTCGCGCCAACGATGCCAGGTCCATCAAGGGCTTTTTAGAACTGGTTGAAAGCCGGGCATAAATGAACTACAATCCACAAACGAAATCGCTTGTCCAACAACCACAATCTAAACGGCTAGAGGCGAGAGACAAATTGGAGCCATGTAGAGATTCACTGGCGGCAGACAAGGGGCCCTCATGAAACAAAGTACAACCCATAATCGCACAGAGACCGGCCATTGCCTCAAGATGTCCAAACTAATCGCCGCCACGTTCGTTTTCTTCTCAACGTTTTTACTCGCAGGACCACTGAGCGCATCTGCCACGCCGACAGGATGGATGGATAGCGAAATGGTGTCGTCGTTGAATGTTGGAAATAATGCCGACGTGAACTCAGTGAGTTGCACCTCCAGCACTTCGTGCGTTGCGGGCGGATACTACACAGACGGCAGTAACCACGCCCAAGCTTTCGTTTCGGTCTATAACGGCAGTTCCTGGGTCGACCAAGAATTGGCGTCGTCGTTGAACGTTGGAAATCATGCCGCCGTGAGCTCAGTGAGCTGCACCTCCAGCACTTCGTGCGTTGCGGGCGGATACTACAAAGACGGCAGTAACCACGCCCAAGCTTTCGTTTCGGTCTATAACGGCAGCTCCTGGGTTGACCAGGAAGTCGCGGGGTCGTTGAATGTTGGAAATGATGCTGGATTGTGGGAAGTGGACTGCACCTCCAGCACCTCGTGCGTTGCGGGTGGACAGTACACAGACGGCAGCGGTAACTCCCAAGCTTTCGTTTCGGTCTATAACGGCAGCTCCTGGGTTGACCAGGAAGTCGCGGGGTCGTTGAATGTTGGAAATTATGCCTTCGTGAACTCAGTGAGCTGCACCTCCAGCACTTCGTGCGTTGCGGATGGATCGTACACAGACGGCAGCGGTAACTACCAAGCTTTCGTTTCGGTCTATAACGGCAGCTCCTGGGTCGACCAAGAAGTGGCGTCGTCGTTGAATGTTGGGGGTGAGGCAATCTTAGGCACGCTGAGCTGCACCTCCAGTGGATTGTGCGTGGCGGGTGGATACTACACAGACGGCAGCAGCCACTACCAAGCATTTCTCTCAACAACGACTTTGCCGGTCGCCCATACAAGGGTTTCGGGCACCGTGTACTTCGCTTCAGAGTCGTCAACTCTCACCGTCACCGCAAAGCGCACCCTCAACACCATGGCCGCTCAAATCGTTTCTCGAAACCAGTCTTCCGTGAACTTAAATGGTTACACCGATCCTCGCGGAGCGGCGAGTACAAACCTTCGACTCTCGGTGCAGCGCGCCAGCTCGGTGAAGATTTACCTAAAGTCAAAGCTGGCCTCACTAGGTGATACCAATGTCACCTTTGTACTCCGCGGCCGAGGAGTCACTCGTTCGGGTTACTCGTTTGCCAGGGACCGTAAGGTCACGATTTCCTAGGAAAAAAACTACATCAATTGACCGATTGAATTCAGCCCCCAATCACCCTGGAGAGATTTGTTTTTTGGATTTTAAATGCTTCAAACTTGGAGGCGCTTCAAGAGCTCGCCACTAAAGAGGCGTTTCGCCAGCACTAAGTGGAGCGGGTGACGGGAATCGAACCCGCATGGCCAGCTTGGAAGGCTGGAGCTCTACCATTGAGCTACACCCGCAGTAAAACTGCAGAGTAGTCATTCTAGAGCAGGGAACTAGCGTGGGTGCGTGGAAGAGACGATGTATGAAGCCCTAGGCGGAGAGGCCTTTTTTGTCGACCTTGTCGAAGGGTTCTACCGAGGGGTCGAAAATGACGAAATTCTGCGCCCCATGTACCCCGAGGATTTGACCGACGCCAAGCGTCACCTAGTCCTGTTTCTCGTCCAGTATTGGGGAGGCCCACGAACATATCTAGAGGAGCGGGGCCACCCCAGATTGCGTATGCGCCACGCCCCCTTCAAGATCACCAAACGTGCCCGGGAGGCATGGATGACCGCGATGATGGGCTCACTGGATGCGCTCAAGAGCCGCATGACCGATGAGCAATATCAAGAATTCAGTGAGTATTTTGCAATGGCGGCCATGCAACTTCGAAATGCTTAGCGCCTTTGACCAGACTCTTAATCAAAATTTCTTTACGCTAGAGAGATGAAGAAATCTGATTGGCTCGATGACGAAGTTCATATCGTCTCAGTCAATCCGGTGCCCTTTGGTCTAGCGGGACCGGTTTTGAGCTTCGCCGCTTTCGTCTCGCTCTTAGTTGCGGGGTACGAGTCATTTGGTCTGGTCCGCCAACACATTTTTCCTGTAGCGCTTGTCGTGCTTGGTCCAACCGCACTCGTAATTGCCACGAGGACTTGGCGCTGGCAATCCCATCGCGTTACGGTTACCAGTCACCGAATTGTCATTTCTCGTGGCACGATTCGACGGCGCGACGAGTTCGTGCCTTTGGAATTCTTGGTTGGAGTGCACACCCAGCGCCGGTTGCGTGATCGACTCGCTCGTCGAGGTGGAGTAACGATTGAGACTCATCAGGGGCCTCTTTTCTTGGGATACTTCCGACACCCCGATTCCTTGGTGCGAGTTATTCAACATCAGCGTGATGCATTCGCGCGGGATTCAATTCCACTCGACACCTCGTTTGACTTTGAAATGCCTCAGCCATATTCTCCCCGCATTGTGCGTCGCCGTTCACACCGAAGAGACCTCGATGAGTAGCGCCGGAACGCCCCGAAGTTTCGACCCACCTCGTCGGCGACCAGTCCCGGATTCCTTCGACGCGCTTGACGGAACGGGCCAAGTAGTACGGATAGAAGTAGAAAGCCCCTCCTTGATTGTGGTGGTAAAGGACAACTGCCAAGGGTGTGGCGATTTTGTTTCAAACCAAGGTGTAATTCCAATCAGTTTGCTGGTGGTGACTGAATCCCAGTCAGCGAGCAAGGCCTATGACGCCCTCTACGCGCCTGATTTCATAGGCCAAATCGATGCCCGATTTGCCCCGGTGTACCTACTTGCTGCGGGCAGCCCGCTGGAAGTTGTGGCCGAGGGAACTGTTTTTAGCGCCGATCAGGTTCTCGCCGAGATCGCCCCGCTCCTCTCTTTGTGATGTGACACCCCTTTGCAAGGGTTGAAACAGAAGAAAGGAATTACATGCGGCATGAAATTGAAGTTTCCATTAGTTGCAACGAGTGCGTACGTCGCGATACTCCTGACTGCCAAGGTTGCTTGGTGAGTTTTGTTGTTGGGGGAGCGCCCGATTCACTCGAGCTCACCTCGAGCGAGGCGGCCATGGTCGAATTGCTCGCTCAGGAGCAAATGATTCCGCGTTTGCGATTTCAATCAGTAAATTCCGAGGCGTAAGTACCCTCGATTAGATTGGTGTCTGTGACCCGGCACCTTCTAATCACTAATGATTACTTGCCAAAAACCGGTGGCATTCAGGTCTATCTGCATGAGCTGTGGCGACGCCTGCCAAGTGGTGAGGCCGCTATTCTTACCGCCAATTCGGATCCTGGTGCCAAAGAATTCGATGCAAAATCCGAAGTGGTGATTGAACGTATTCCAGAAGGAACGCTATTTCTACCAACGCGCAAGATCCGCAAATACATTGAAGAGGCCATTGCTAAGCACGATCCCGAGTTGGTAATTCTTGATCCCGCCTGGCCACTCGGCCTGCTGGGGCCAAAACTTTCTCGCCCGTATGGAGTGATACTTCACGGTGCGGAAGTCACAATTCCGGGCCGACTTCCCTTTACTGGCGCCTCGTTGCGCTACATCTTGCGAAATGCAGAACTCGCGATCTGTGCTGGGACCTATCCAGAGGCCGAGGCCAGACGAAACGCCGCTGAATTTATGCCAGCGGTAGTCCAAGTTCCACCTGGCGTCGATCTTGAGCGCTTTGTGCCTTTGACTAAGGCTCAGCGTGAAAAGACCCGTGCAGAGCTGGATATTCCCGAAGGGGCACTCGTTGTTGCTTCTTACTCGCGCCTTGTTCCGCGCAAGGGAATGGATGTTCTCATTGAGGCCAGCGTTCAACTCAAAAATGAATTCCCAAACCTTCTGGTAATGATTGGGGGTAAGGGAAGGGACGCGAAAAGGCTCAATAACTTGGCAACCAAGTTGAATGCCCCCGTACGATTCCTCGGGCGAGTCAGTGACGATCTTCTTCCTGCCTGGCTTGGGGCGAGTGACATTTTCGTTATGGCGTGTCAAAGCCGGTGGTTTGGCCTCGAACAAGAAGGCTTCGGGATGGTCTTTGGCGAAGCTGCGGCTGCAGGGATTCCACAAGTCGCCGGGCGCTCTGGTGGATCGCACGAGGTTGTCCGTCACGGCCAAACAGGTCTCATTGTTGAGCGTCCAAAGTCGGTAACTCAACTTGCTGATGCAATGCGCCAATTATTGGCGGACTCAGAGTTGCGAGAATCGATGGGAGCAGAGTCTCGAAAGTTGGCTGAAGAGAACTATTCGTGGGACGCGTTAGCTGCAGTACTTGCGAATGGCCTCGCACCCTATGAGGGTGGGACACAGTGAAGGTCGGGATAGTCCTCCCATCCTTCAGCGCAGATGCAGAAGCGGCTTTTGCAATTGCCGCTCAGGCGGAACGAGCCGGCATCGACGGAGTCTTCGCCTACGACCACATTTGGCCGATGGGATCACCCGGCAGACCAGCAATTTCGCCATTCCCACTGCTCGCCGCGATTGCCACGCGTCACCCGAAGTTGATTGTCGCTCCTTTGGTTGCGCGGGTTAGTTTGGCCGAGCCCGAACGACTCGCCCAACGCTTTGCGACTCTCGAGAAGATTGCCCCCGGAAGGGTTATTGCCGCACTGGGAACGGGTGACTCGATGAGCCTCGATGAAGAGATCGCCCTGGGACTGCCCGTCTTAAGCGCCAAGGAGCGTCGGGAGAAATTGCGCGACGTGGTTCGGCTCCTACCTAAATCAATGGAGAAATGGTGTGGTGGCGGTGGAGAAGAGACCAACCAAATCGCTCGTGAGTTTGAGATGGTCTTAAATCTTTGGGACAGCACGGCCCAAGAACTAAAACAGGCATCCCTCGAAGGTCCAGTTTGTTGGGCTGGCCCCAAGCCCGGAAACATGTCTGAGGCGGTTAGGGGATACGAAGAGGCTGGTGCCACCTGGGCGGTCGTCGCAGGAAATGTGAACCTCGAGGTTCTAGCGAGCCTTAAGGGATAGAGGTCGGCGGCGCCTTCACAGTAATCCGAGGAGGATTGCCGTCAATGGTGTCCCACTCGAGGTAACCGGCATAGGACTTCATGTGATCAGGGAGTTGGTTCGCGACTCCAAAGATTGGACCCGAGTTCCCCGCAATGAGATCGCCCATCATGTCGGCACTTTGAATAGTGACGTTCATGAAGGTCGCGCCCGTTAAGTCATTGATAATGAACATTGAAGCGGTCAAATTAACATTGACAAAGATTGCTCCGCGAAAATCACAGTGCGAAATGTTGGCGTTCGAAAAATTGGCGCCAGTGAGATTCGCTCCAGCAAAACTTACGTTGTCGATTGACGCGTTGTCGAAGTTCACACCGGCGAGATTGGCGCCAGCGAAACTGTCATTTTGGAAACTGACTGACTGAAGGCTTGCGCCGTGGAAGTCGGTGTTGTTGAAACTGCTGTAGTACGCCTGCGCAGTCTTAAAATCGCCGCCCGCAAATGAACAGTTAGAGAAGTCAGAATTTTGGTAGTTCGTACCACTAACGAATTGCTGGCCGTGGCAGGTCGGAATGGTGGTCGTTGGATCGGTCGTCGTGCTCGAGGTGTCCGCCACGGTAGTAGTAGTGGTCTCAACTGTGGAGGTTGTCGTGGAGCTGTCGGCGTTCACGATGGTGGTAGCTCCCAATAGCGCGCATGTCGCTCCAAAAGCCAGTAATGAAATTGCCTTGACCAATGGTGTCGCTTTGATTCTGCTCATGACCTAATGCTAGGCAAACGTAGTGACAGTTCCTCAACTCAATTTCAAGAGCGAAATCGGAAGTAAAAAGCCCCGAATATCAGGACAATTCCAATGTTTGCCACTAGGCGTTCCAACGTCCATCGGCTCTGACGAAAAAAGAGAATGTCTACGGTGACGATGGCGGCGACCATTATCAGGATCAAGAGGGCCCGAAATGTAGTGCTGCTCACACCCTCAGCGTAGTTGTGTCACACCCGTGGCCTAGTATTTCTTCCGTTACATCAAGAGGAGTTGAGGGACCTAGCCCTTTGAAGCTCCGCCAACCGACCTTCGGGCACGGTGGCAATGCTGGGATCGATGAGGAGAAGAATGAAAAAAGTTATTGTTGCTCGCCGTGCGGCCTTAAGTACAGTTCAGCACTGGAGCTCACTCGAACAAGTTGCTGCGGCACTTTCGTTAATTGACGGAGGCCTGCGCATTGTTTACGTGGAGCGCCTGGGTAAGAAGTATCGATGGAGCTTTGCCCACTCGGGCGGGCCCTACGCACTGTTTAGAACCGTTGAGGCCTATCTGGGCGTTGAACGCGGACGCCTGTTCGGTGGATTTCGCACCTTAAAAGACGGAACAACTATTCAGTGTGAGAATCCAGAAGACTTCGACAAGCCAGATAATTGGGTTGTGGTTCCTGGGGACTCTGACTTAAGTGCCGAGAATCTCGAGGAACTCTTGAAGGGCAGTCGTTCTAGTGGGGGGACCAAGTCCAAGTTTGGGTTTTTGAAGTCACCATGGAATTTGGGTTCGTAGTCGTTGCCTCAACAATCCAATTCGTTCCCTTGTTGAATAGCCAAACGGGATTGGGCGAGGTGTAGACCAAGGTGACCGTCGAGCGAGCTGGGACAATTGGATTCGGCGTGGACCAAAACCCGACTGGGTGAGATCCAGAAACCAATACCAAAACGTGCGGCTCGACCGGCTGAGAGGTCGAATTCGTGATGGTCAATTTCAGGTTATTGATTTGCTGCCCGCCGGCGAGGACCTCGTAACCAACTACGCGAAGTGAAAGACCTGAAGGCAAGAAGGCCAGAAGGAGACCCAAGGCGACGAAGCCCGCACCAAGCCCACGCATGATGCGAAGGCCAAGTGATGACCTGGAAAGGTTGTGCTCGCCGTGGCGCACGGTAAGTGCGGCCGCAATGCCGGCGGGAACGAAGTCAATGTAATAAGCGGTGAGAGAGCGTGCGGCTATGAAGAAAACGAGAGGCAGCAGGAACAGCCACGCCTTGGACCAGCGAAGTGGGTGAGACCAAATAGCGACTGCCAGAAGGAGCAAGACTCCGAGTCCCGCGACGCTGAGCCACAGCGGACTCACGCTATTGAGCAAGCCGTGTTGAACGACCGAAACGAGGCCCTGACCATCGGGAATGAGTGGCTGGGTAAGAGGAATCAGCACGCCATGCCACCAGGCGCGAGCATTCCAAATTATGAAAGGCAAATTCAAGAACGCGAAAGGAGCAATTGCGAGACCTACGTAGCTGGCCCCAATTTTCCACAGTGAACGGTCGAGGTCGCGTGCTTCCGCCAAGACCACGAGGAGGAGCAGCGGAGCCGCAAACCACGGGGTTTGCTTGATGGAACATGCGAGTCCGAGCGCGAGTGGGCCAATCCAGCGCTGCCAGCGTGGAGCGAGGGCGTCGACAAATACTGTGGCCCGCCACGCGGCGAGAGTTAAGAAGGGTACGAAGAGGGCGTCGGTGCCGCCGTGGGTGAAGATGTAGGTGAACACCGAAGTCACGAGCAGCATTGGCGCAATCCACCGGTATTTCGGAGTCGCAGTGAAATAGATGATCAGTCCTGTAGCGAGCCACGCCGCTAGGTCCAAGTAATCAGAGGTGAGGTGCGTAAAGCCGAGCCACTGGAATGGCGCCTGGAGCAAGAATGCCCCGGCGGGGTAGGAGACTTGATCGATGTGTCCACCGCTGAGGGTGTAGGTCCAGAAATTTGACGCATTCGAAAGCGCTAAGTGAACTGGGTTGAAGTGTGCCGCGTAAGGGTTAATGCCCTTAAGAATCAAACTCGTGGCCCGCTGATTAAAAGCAGCTGAGTCGGTCATGAAATAGTTACTGCCGTGGATTGTTCCGAATCCAGCGAGGCCCACACTAAAAATTGCGGTGCCGATGCCAATTGGGTTGAGGTGCTCGTGCCACCAGTCGCTCTCTAACCAAGTCAAAGTTAAGCCCACTAGGCCCATGAGAACAATCAGCGGTGCGAGCCAGTTAAACCCAACCCACTGGCCCCACGAAGCCCATTCATTACAACCAGTCGCAACTAGGGCAAAGAAGTAGATGGTCCAGATAAGACGGCGCTGAGTTTGGCCGGTGGTGTCGAGGTGGTTGGTCACGGAAATATCGCAGGTGAAGAGAAGTTGTTAATGGTAAGGATAACGAGCAAAATCGCAGAAATTGTGACCAAGCGTCGATATTTGTCACCTTCGTACCGCAGAGCAAGGGCCATAACGATTGGGAAGGTAATTTCCCAAAAACGTGGTCGAAATCCGACGGGGTGCGAGGTAACGAAGAGCGCAATGAAGGTCACTCCGAGGATACGGAGCTCGAGAATCAACTTGGACTTCCAAATGAGCCAAACGGCTACACCGGCAAAAATTGTGCACCAAAACAGCATGTGCCACTGAAGCGTGGGGCGAATGGGGTCAAACAGAAAGTTGGCGAGAACGTGCAAGGGGAATCGAAGCGAAGCGTATGCGGTCCAGCCGTCTCGTTCGGTTCTGTTCCACGCAAGCAGTTGACCGGTTTGGTGCCACAAGAACCCCAAAAATCCAACAAAGCCCACCGGTACTAGTGCGGTCGACAGTAGGGGGCGCCAGTTCTTCTTGCGCAGTTCACGTAGCGCAACAAAGAGAAAGGGCGCCAGTAGGGGAAGTGCGGCAGGGGAGGTAAGAGTTGCTAGTGCTCCAGCGAGACCAGCTCGCCACCAACGCTTTTCCAATAGCGCCATCATCGCCAGCACCGTCAGGGAGATGAGTAAACCTTCGCAGTAGATCATCGAGAAAATGAATGCTCCCGGCGATAAAACAAAAAGCATGGCGGCGCGCTCGGCGGTTTGCCGGCTACTGATTCGCTCGGTGAGTTTTGCTACACAAATTGTGGCGAGAAGACCTGTCGCCGCGCTCAGAATGAGGCCAATCACAATTGGATTGCTAAAAGTTATCCACGATACGTATCTAACTAACATTGGCCAAAGAGGCGAGAAGGCGCTCGTGTTTTGTTGAACCAGTCCGTTCACGGTTGGTAAGACATGGGGATACCCATGGAGGGCAATCAGGGTGTACCACTTGCCATCCCAGGAGCGCAGAACGTAAAGCGGGCTGTGACCACCGATGAGCGCGCCGATGGAGACGAAGAATGCGGTCGCAATGCGTATTGCGAGGTAGATTTCGACGGCCTTGGCGTACGGCTTGGTACGCAATTCTTTAACTGTGATCATCAGCAAAACCTTGTTCAAAAAGTGCTCGGGCGCGACCGGAACGAATGAAGTAAGCCAATCCGATCAGCAGAAGCGGGCCCGTGACATAAAAACTATTTCCACCAAGCATCGGCGAGCCGCCCGCTCCAGCTAAGAAAGTTGCTCCACCTGCGAGTACCGCTAGAACGGGCCAGCGTTGGAGGTGAGTCGCAGCCAAGATTGCGATTGCCCACAGGTAATACCAAGGCCAGAGCGAAGGGCTGAGCAACGAAATACCCAGGAGGGCTAATCCGGCCACGAATAGGTAATCGTGACGCTCAAGCTTCTTCAGCAAATAGATCACCAGGCCTACAGCCACCAGTCCAAAGAGCGCTTCAAGATAACTCACGAGGGAGTGTCGAGATACCGGCACTTGAAGTGCCCGCAGGCATTGAGCGAGGAAAGATCCAACCGCAATGCTCGGGGTAATGACCGTGCGGATTGAAGTTGGAATTTTAAAAGCAGCGGGCGACGCCCAAAACCAACCGAAGCCTGCGAGGAGCGTCGCCACAACGATTGAAATAACGGAGACCAGTCCTGCTTCAATTACTAGCCACGCCCGCTTTGCTCGAGGTGAGCGAACTACTTCGTGAATCAAGATGAATCCGATCACCGCAAAGGCTGGAGCCTTGATTGTCGCGGCAAGTGCCAAGGCACAGTAGGCACTCCGACGATGCCCTCGGTCGGCGAGTAGGACTCCACTAATAACCAATGCGAGCATGTAGACATCGTTGTGGGCGGTCGAAACTACCGAGATCAGAAAGAGAGGTGAAAGCGTGACTAACCAAAGGGCGCGAACGGGGTCAACGCCTCGACGCTTGGCCAGCGGGATGAGTGCAAGAGACAGAGCAACGGCCGCCAAGACGGCGAACCCGCGGTACACAAGGATTTGGGCAATGAGTGAATGGTCGTCTAGGTAGCTGAGCAGGTGGCCATGCATGGTGAGAAGTGGCCCATAGGGCGAGGGAGTGTTGCGCCACACTTCGGCGATGGACTGAAGAACATTGGTATTGCCAAGTGACAGAGGCGTTGACACGTAGGGATTGAGTCCGTGGCGAACGAGTTCTCCCTGGGCGACGTAGCTGTAGATATCGCGGGAGAAAATTGGCACACCGAGAAAAAAGGGTGTCGCCCAGAGAGCGAAGGTCTGCCACACCTTTTTTATGTTCAGCCACCCTGATTCAACCGATGCTCCTAGGGCCCACCACGCGAGCACGAAGGCGGCAATTGAGAGATAGAGGTAAATGTGGGCTGCAATCCCAGTGCCAACGTTCAGGTAGAAGAACCAACGATAGGAATGAGGTCTAGGAATTGCACCAAGTTGAGAGCTGCTGAGAATGATTCCGACTCCAGCAAAAAATCCCAAGAAAATTGACTTCCAGCCTGAAAGCCCCTCGCGAAGTCGTTTGATTTGGAGTTTCACATCAAGCCCCTGCAATTCGTCTCTAGAGCAGAGACTGGTGGAATCATCCTACAGAAGAGGCGATGCCGTCCTGGCTTGGCGTGAGATTACGCCGTAGGCGCAACAGGAGAGCTCCACCCACGAGAGCCGTTAGCGCAGTTGCGAAGGGCCAAATATTTGAGTTACCAGTCTCAAAGTATGCGGAGGTAATGACTGGTGCGAGCGTGCCAGCGATTCCCCAAACGAACCCTTGCGCGGAGTTGTATCGGCCCCTTAGGTGTTCGGGAGCCAATTCATTTACTAGCGCACCACCAATTGGTTGGAACAATGTTTCTCCAACCGCGAATACCATCATCGAGATCACGAGCATCACGAGGGCTACTCCAAGGGGGAGTCCTCGAACTGAACCCAAGACGACCCAGAAGAAGGCCCACAGCACGGCGACGCTCGCTAGGACCATCATTCGAGAACGACCCTCAATCTTGTTGATGACCACTAGCTGTGCACCGACAATGGTCATGGTGTTGAAGAACAAGATGAGCCCGATGTAGTGAAGACTCATGTGCAAGTTGTTGACCACGTACAGGCTGTAACCCGACTCTTGTGAACCGTATCCACCAATCATCAAGAGCACGCCACAGAGAAGAAACCACCGAAAGGTCTTGTCCTGCCATACCTCTCGCCAACCTTCACCTGCGGTTTCGGGATTGTGAATCTCGGCAACGGGCTTACCGTATTGACGGATGGTTAGGAAAATCGAGCTGGAGACCAAGCCCACGCACGCGTTAGTGAGGTAGAGAACGGTGAAGCTAAAAGGATGGTGGATGTCAACAATCAGGGCTGCGATGAGTGAACCCACTCCGATACCGAGATTTACGAACATGAAGTTAATTCCGAATGCTCGTTGACGGTGCTCTTCGGGTACGAGTCGAGATAACAACGTGGCTCCCGGGCCCCAGCCACCGCCGGCGAAGAGGGCCAGAAAGAGCGCAGAGAAGGTGAGTTGGGTAATGCTCTTCGAAAATGCCAAGAAGGTGAGTCCAATAGAGCCCATGATTCCTGAGGTGAGGATCATTACCCCGGGCCCAAATCGATCGGTGAAGGTGCCCGAAATTGGATTAATCAGAATGCCAATTACCGCTCCGGCGGCCATGAGTCCAGTGGCGAATGCCACCGAGTGGTGTCGGACATTATGTACGTAAACGATGGTCATCGACAGGGTGAGACCCATCCCAATGCAGCCGGTAAAGACCATGGCGTAAAAACGCTTAATTTGAGGAGTCATCGCCTGGCGAAACTCAGCTGGAATCAGTTCGAGGCGCTTAGACACGGAGAGTAATCGTACTCGGGCTTGTGCGCTGAATTCACAAGATTCGGTGTTATTTCAGGAATCTGGCGTTAGGGTTGATTGTCTCGTTGTATTGCACGAAAGGCAGTCAAATGACCGCAACCCCAGCCGGAAGTGTGAACCTCCTTGAAGAACTCAGCGGTGAAGCTGAGCGTCTCTTTAATCGTCACCTTGAGGCCCCGCGCCTGTGGTTCCCCCACGAGCAGATTGACTGGGGCTCGGGTGAAGACTTCAAGGAAAAGCCCTGGGAAGCAACTGACTACGAGCTCTCCGATGGCGTCCGCTCCGCCATTTACACCAACTTGCTGACTGAAGACAACCTTCCGTATTACACCGAATCGATTATGGGGCACGCTCCGAAAGATCACCCGTTGAACGCGTGGACTCGCCAATGGACGATGGAAGAAAACAAGCACTCGATGGTCATGCGTGACTGGGTTCACATCTCACGTTGCATCAACCCCACTTTGCTTGAAGAGGGCCGAGTTGTACAGATGAGCACCGGCATGGTGCCACAGTTCACAAATCTGGCCGACTTAATCTCGTACGTTTCAATGCAAGAACGAGCAACTCAGATTGCTCACCGTAATACTGCGTCGAAGTTGTCCAAGGAAGACAAGCAGGGCCGTAACGTTCTCGCGCTCATTGCTGGCGATGAAACCAAGCACTACATGTTCTACCGTGACTTAACTAAGGCCGCTTTTGACTTAGACCCGTCAACCATGATGGAAGCGGTAAACCGTCAAGTCGAACACTTTGCAATGCCCGGCGTAGGAATTCCTAACTTCACGAAGCACGCTGTTCGAATTGCCAAAGAAGGCATCTACGGCGTGCAGCAGTTCTTGCAAGATGTCGTTACCCCAGTTCTAGAACTCTGGGACGTAGAACACCTCGAGGGCCTCAGTGCTGAAGCTGAAAAAGCCCGTGTTGCCCTCTTTGAGATGATCGACAAACTCAAGGTCGCGGTTGAGCGCACCGCTCAGAAGGCTGCCGCGCAAGCCGCTGCCGCTGCCGCTGCCGCTGGCGCTTAGTTCATCACCATCGCGAGGACGTCTCGGGCGTATTCGGCCAGATTTAACTTCATCGCATCTTCTTTCGAAAACCACTGAGCTCTGGCAGTTGTGCCGTCGGCTTCGTGGCGCAAGTCTCCAGCAAAGTACTCACAGGTGTAGATAATCCGCACGGTATGAACTCGCTCGCCGTTGGGTCGTGTGCGAACGTCAGCGTCGGCGTGTACTAATACGGGTTTGTGAACAGCAACGCCCGTCTCTTCATCAAACTCTCGAACGAGGGCTTCGGTTGGAGTTTCGCCGAAGTCGATTCCGCCTCCGGGCAACCACCACAGGGGAGGGTTGTAGCGAGGGTTCGAAGACTGAACTAACAACACCTCATCATTGTGGATCAGCACGCCATAGGCGCGAGCAGAACTGTATTCGCGTCGTTTCCTCATCGAGTGCGGGGAAAACCTAGGTCAATTTGTGAATCGCTGGGCTGTGGCCAGCGGGTAGTGATGACCTTGGCGCGGGTGTAGAACTGGAATCCCTCTGGTCCGTAGATGTGCGAGTGGCCAAAGAGTGAGTTCTTCCAACCACCAAATGAGTAGGACGAGACCGGAACAGGAATCGGAACGTTGATTCCGATCATGCCAACAGTCACTTGACGGGCGAAGAGGCGAGCCGCATTACCGTCACGAGTAAAGATGGCCGTGCCGTTGCCGTACTTGTTGGCGTTGATGATGGCCACTGCTTCATCGAAGTTCTCGGCACGGACGACGGAGAGTACTGGTCCGAAGATTTCGTCCTCGTACGCCTTCGTGCCGGGCTTGACGTTGTCGAGCAGGCAAGGGCCCACGAAGAAACCAGGCTGGCTGGTCATGCCGGTGCCGTCGCGAACAACGGTGATTCCTTCGCTGGGAGCGTTGTGAACATAGGAGGCCACGCGGTCACGGTGTTCTTGAGTAATAACGGGGCCAAAGTCGCTACTCGGGTCACTTCCCGCACCCACTTTGAGTTTGTCGAGCCGTTCGGTAATTCGATTAATCAAATCATCGGCAATGTCTCCAACGGCCACGACAACACTGATGG
>Ga0214207_1000272_pt1 | contig 16354 bp, 16 predicted proteins | sample TroBogEpilimnion_6_FD_153045 | JGI IMG/M metagenome (GOLD analysis project Ga0214207, IMG submission 153045) | Freshwater microbial communities from Trout Bog Lake, WI - 13JUL2009 epilimnion | ecosystem: Environmental > Aquatic > Freshwater > Lake > Epilimnion/Euphotic zone | place: Trout Bog... | reverse complement strand
TAGAGGTGGGGGTAGGCATTGGCGTTGGGGTAGGTGTTGGAGCTTGGGCTACATCAAATTCGACAGGGTACTGAGCCGCTGCTTCGGTTTGTGTGGCATCGGTGAAATTAACTGTACCGACGTAATGACCAGCAGCGAGTCCAGTAATTTTTAGAAGCCAGGTGCCGCTTGATGATCGAACTTGGGTCTGAACACCTTGAGACATTGTGCTTGATGCGGATGTGAAATTTACTGATCCGGCCACGACCGGAGAACCGTCGGGCCTAACAACGCTGACTCCGATAGTCACTGGATCATTTGTGGTTGCTGATTTTTGACTTGTGATTGTCATGGTCGTTGGCTCGTTGAAAGGAAGCATTTGAGTGGGATCGGGTTGCCAGATGCCACGAATGAGATTCATGAATTGAAGAGTGCTTCCGTTAAAAACATTGAGATCTACGCGGCTTCCCGGTACGCCATATTTGCCTGGTATCCCGCACGATGTGTACTGCCAAATCTGCCATTGGGTCGAGCAATCAGCATTACTCCATGAGTGCGCAAAGCACCCGACTGTTTTGGCATTGAGCTGCTGGGATGTCATGGTGGCATTGGTGCCGTAACGAGCGATCCATAGCGGATATTGGCGCAGGCTGGCAGAGCGAACCATTGCAGTCTCAAGAAATTGTGGGTAGCTATAGATGAATGGTTTACGTCCCGTCGCATTTGCAACGCTATCGAGCCACGTCTGTGCCCACAGCGTCACAAGCGCTGGCGTGGTGAAATGTGAGCAGCTACCCGAACTGCCAACTCGCACACAATTATTTTCTAGATCTAGCGCGACTGGCATATCGCGCCTGTTATATCCGCCGAGTGAGGCTATTCGCCAGATAACTTTCTGCGCCTGGGCTTTGGCATCTGCGACAACTGTGGCTGGTGAAGGGGTGTCGGGCAGCGTGGCGTAATAATAAAAAGAGGTATAAAGCGAGGCCGCTTGAGCAGCTTTGCGATCCGCAGGGAAATATTTCATAGCTTGAGCGTCGTATTGATCGTAGCTGTCACCACCTTTGATGATGACAAAACGGATTCCTGCCGCGTACATTTGTTGGAAATTAATTGCCGAGCCACCAGGGTGTTGGTAAACGCTGATATCTATTCCTGCAATTTTCTGACCTGGCCCCATTGCATCAATTTTGAGGGGAGCGGTGCGTGCTGAAGCCCACGTCAGGGTTGCTCCTTGAAAAATGAGAGCGATTGCAAGCGTCAGAGTAGCAAGTTGTTTTTTCATACCTCACTAATTGTAGGAGTGAAGCCCAAAACTTTGTGGATGGCTTGCTGGAGCAGCGCAATCTGTTCTGGTTTGCGTGCTGATTTGAAATCATGATCACCATTGAATTTGGTCGCATCGACGAAATCAAGCAGCAGCACACCGTCGGTGTATGAGACTAGGCGTGCATCAAAAAATGCTAACCAGAGAACTCGATCATGAGCCATGAGCTCATCAAGAACATCGTTCCAGCGAGCCTTAATCTCGGTAATGCTTACTTGGCTCTGGCTCATATTAATGATGTGTCTCATGAACGTAGCGCTCACCGCGAAGTGCGGAGAGGAGAGCTCCGAGCAGTGACATCGCCAGTGCCATTCCAAAAACAATGAGCAATCCGTGATGGAACGGCTGAGCTATGAGGGTAGGGAAGAAATGTTTGCCGGTGAGAGTAGACCACTGCGCATTACTGACATGTGCGTTGGCTTGAGAGCCAAGCAAACTTTGAAGTGGGTTATAACCCAAGAAGGATGCGAAGAGTGAGCCAACTACGGGCAGATTAGCGATTGAGTGTGCTTGAGCAACGCTGACCCCATGGCTTGTTAGCCCTGTGAATAAACTCTTTGGAAGAGTGTGACTTAATCCGACGATCATGAGCGAGAAGAAGACTCCGATTGAAAGCACCATTCCAGAGTTCATGAATGCTGCTTGAATGCCGCCTGCTGATCCACGATTTTCGGCAGGAACGCTATTCATGACTGCAGTCTGATTAGGGGCCGAGAACATTCCCCCACCAATGCCATTGAGAAGAACTAGTGCGCCAAACCAGATGTAATGAAAGTTGGTTGGTGTGAACATGAGACCTAAGAAGCTAGAACCAAATAAGCAAAGTCCTGCCGTAGAGAGCACTCGCGCTCCAACGCGATCGGAGATCCATCCTGAGATTGGTCCAGCAATCAGGAAGCCTGCAGTGAGGGGTAGGAGATAGATACCGGCCCACAGTGGAGTTGCATCGTAGGCATAGCCATGGAGTGGTAACCAGATTCCTTGGAGCCAGATGATCAACATAAATTGAAGTCCGCCTCGAGCGATTGCCGCAAGTAGCCCGGCGTTGCTACCCATGCTGAATGCACGAATTCTAAATAGATGGAGATTAAACATGGGATGTTCGACATGGAGTTCGATGTAGATGAATGCAATAAGAAATACGATGGCGATCGCGAATCCGGTGATGACCTTAGGTGAATTCCAGCCCATGGAAGATCCCCCGTATGGCTGAATTCCATAAATCATGGCAACTAAGAGCGAAGTCAGACCGATTGCGAAGGTGAGATTGCCCCACCAGTCAATTGTTGCTTTCAGACGCTTTCCGTTATCTACCAAGCTGAGATAACCCCAGATAGTTCCGATGATGCCAAATGGAACTGAGACCCAGAAGACCAAGCGCCAATCTCCGATAGAGAGCAATCCACCTAGGATCAAACCAATAAATGAACCGCCAATAGCTGCAACTTGGTTAACACCGATAGCGAGTCCGCGCTGTGTGGCAGGAAAAGCATCTGCGATGATCGCTGAAGAGTTGGCAAATAACATTGCTCCGCCAACGCCTTGGACTAAGCGCCAGATGACAAGCCACATTGCACCCCTGCCGGAATGATAAGGATCAAGCGCGAGAAAGACCGATGCGACAGAAAAGACTGTGAAGCCAAGATTGTAAATACGGACGCGTCCAAAAATATCGCCGATACGTCCAAGACTAATGACGAGAACAGCGGTAACGAGCATGTAGCCCTGAAGGAGCCAGAGGAGATAACCCACATTGCTCGGCGCCAGTGGATTAATTCCAACGCCACGAAAGATTGCTGGGAGTGAAATTAAGATGATCGATGAGTTGATGGTCGCCATAAAGATTCCCAACGTGGTGTTGGTTAAGGCGATCCATTTGTATCGAGGGGAGACGGTTTTGCTCTCGTGGGATTTAGCTTCAGTCACCATTGCACCGTATCACAGTGAGATTTTTGATCTGCCTATTCGACTGGCGGTCGAGAGTAAGTGAGGCGGGTGGGGCTCGAACCCACGACGACCGGATTATGAGTCCGGGGCTCTAACCAACTGAGCTACCGCCTCTTACTGAACATATGAGAACTATTTAGATTTATTTAGGGTGTATTGCGTATTGCACGTTTGCGAATTTTACAGGGGATTGAGAAGTAAATGACAAATAAAGAAGCGGACCAGCGTTAGCTGGCCCGCTTCTTTAATAAATGGTTTATTTATGCAGGGTTAACTGCATCAGCCTGAGGACCCTTTGGACCCTGTACTACTTCAAAAGTAACGGCCTGACCCTCTTCAAGAGACTTGTAGCCATTGCCTTGGATTGCTGAGTAGTGAACGAACACATCTTGTCCGCCGCCATCAACTGCAATGAAACCAAAACCCTTTTCAGAGTTGAACCACTTAACTGTACCTGTTGCCATGTAGATATTTCCTTCGGTATATGAGTAAAGCTGAAGTACTCCTCAGCTTCGGTCTTCCTCTAGTACAGCGATACCGAATCCATGAAACGGGTCCTGCCAAGCGTCCGACTATCTCTGAGTGTAACTTAAATCTCTCTCGTTGAAAGCCCCTGGCTTTAGAAAAATTGGGGGATGGATCACGTGGAGCGGCCTGATCTGGAGTTGTAAGGAAGGGGCAATTGTCCCCTTTTGGGCTTCTTAGGCCCTTCAGGCCTCTTAAGCCTGGAAAGAGCTCAAGACTAAGACGACGTTATGACCGCCAAAGCCAAAGGAATCATTGATAGCCGCGATAGGTCCCGCAGGAAGTGGTCGAGGGGTATCGCGAACCACATCAAGAACGACCGCAGGATCTAAATTCTCGATGTTGATAGTTGGGGGAGCCAAGCGCTCATGAAGGGCGAGTACGCAGAAAATTGTTTCGATTGCGCCAGCGCCACCCAAAAGGTGTCCCGTCATTGATTTTGTAGCCGAGACGGCCACATGGCTAATCTCATCGCCCAGCGCAGCAGCAAGCGCATTGGCTTCTGCAACATCGCCGACAGGGGTGGAGGTTGCGTGAGCGTTGATGTGAACAACCTCAGAGAGTTTTACGCCAGAGTCATCTAGTGCGAATTGGAGCGCGCGAGCAACTCCACTGCCTGTTGGGTCAGGAGCGGCAATGTGATAACCATCTGATGTAAGGCCTTGACCACGAAGTTCTGCATAAATTTTTGCGCCGCGCTTTTGGGCATGTTCGAGTGATTCAATGACGATGACGCCGCCACCTTCACCGAGAACAAAGCCGTCGCGATCCTGATCGTACGGGCGCGATGCCTTCTCGGGGGCATCGTTGCGTGTTGAGAGAGCCTTCATTGATGCAAAGCCAGCAATTGGAAGCGGGTGAATTGCTGCCTCAACGCCACCGGTGACAACAATGTCAGCACGGCCGCTTCGGATCATCTCCATCGCATATCCGATTGCCTCTGCGCCAGATGCGCATGCGCTTACAGGTGTATGCACGCCAGCGCGTGCACCGAGTTCGAGTCCGACGTTCGCAGCTGGACCGTTAGGCATCAACATTGGAACGGTATGTGGGCTTACTCCGCGTGGGCCTTTTTCTTTCAAAATGTCATATTGATCTAAGAGTGTGGTGACGCCACCGATGCCTGATGCGACGACTACTCCAAGACGTTCCTTGTCGACCTCAGGGGAGCCTGCGTCTTTCCAGGCTTCGCGCGCAGCGATCAAGGCAAATTGTTCTGAGCGATCAAGGCGACGCATTTCTACGCGCTCCATGACTTCACTCGGTTCGACCATCACTCGCGCAGCAAATTTAACGGTAGAAGCTTCGGTCCACTCTTCAGTCAGAGTGCGCGCACCACTTTTACCAGCTAACAAATTTGCCCAGGTTGTAGGGACATCCCCACCGATAGGTGTGGTTGCGCCGAGCCCGGTTACTACTACGCGAGGTCTAGTCATCTAGTTCGTATCTCTTTCTAGATTAATCGTACGTTGGTTGCTGAGCAGGTGATTGCTGAGCAGGTGATTGCTTAGCTATGTGCAACGATGAAATTAACAGCGTCTCCGACTGTTGCCATCTTTGTTACTTCTTCATCAGGAATCTTTACGCCGAACTTTTCTTCAGCAGCAACGACTACTTCAACCATGCTCAATGAATCTACTTCTAGATCATCGCTAAAGCTCTTTGTCATTTCGATCTTGCTTGCATCTACGCCAGCAACTTCAACAACGATCTCCTTGATTCCTGCAAGTACTTCATCTTGTGTCAGTGCCATGTGGAGCCTCTTTCGTTTAGGTGTGTATTTTTTTACTTGAGTGGTGCGGGAGGTAACTCGACAACTTGACCAGAGAAAACTAGTCCGGCGCCGAATCCGAGTAGCAGAGCATTCTTGCCGTGTAGCTCTGGGTGTTGCGTCAGCAAGCGATCCATCGCGAGAGGAATCGATGCAGCAGATGTATTACCCGTCGTGCGTATATCGCGAGCGATAATGACAGAGTCGGGCAATTCCATAGATTTTGCGAGCGAGTCAATAATGCGCTCATTAGCTTGATGGGGGATGAAGGCCGCGATGTCAGAAGGCTGGAGTCCAGATTTCTCGATGATTTCTTTGCCAACCTTGGCTACTTCATAAACCGCCCAGCGAAATACTTTCTGACCTTCTTGGTGAATGACTGGCCACGCTGTTGCCGCAAGATCGGCACCTGGCTTGTAATCGAGCCATGAAGGTTCCATCGCGATTGCATCACGATTGGTCACATCAGAACCCATGATGGATGGACCGATTCCGACATGATCAGATGGTCCGATAACGACGGCGCCAGCGCCATCTGCAAAGATGAAAGAGGTTGCACGATCATCGAGATCGAGGAAATCAGAGATTTTTTCTGCGCCAATGACGAGTGCATAGGTCGAAGTGCCTGAGCGCACCATGTCATTGGCTAGACCAACGCTGTAAGAAAATCCTGCGCATGCCGCGTTGACATCAAATGCCGCAGCGCGCTCAATTCCCAAACGTGCACCAACATCGGTTGATGCGCTGGGTGTTTGGAATGGATATGTGATCGTTGCAAAAATAATTGTGTCTATTTGATCTGCCGTGAGCCCCGCGCGAACAATTGCGATCTTTGATGCTTCAACTGCCATATCTGTGAGGGACTCTTCTGGTCCAGCCCAGTGGCGAGTCGAGATGCCTGTGCGCTGCTGAATCCACTCATCGCTGGAATCAATTCGTTCAACGAGCTCAGAGTTTGGAACAACGCGGGCAGGGCGATGCGCGCCTACTGCGAGGATCCGTGCCTCGCGGCGAGGGTTTGAATTAATGATCGTCATTATTTGGCTCCATGCTTCTGGGCAAATTCTGCACATAGTTCTAAATCGGATGGAGTCTTGAGAGCAAAAGTTTCGATGCCAGGCTCTGCGCGCTTGAGGAGTCCAGTCAATGTTCCACCGGGAGCAACTTCAATAACGCCCGTGACACCTTGAGCTGCAAGCGTGCTCATGCACAAGTCCCAACGAACAGGTCCTGCTACTTGACCCACGATGCGAGAAATAAATTCACTGCCGTTAGTAATAACTGCACCATCTTTATTGGAGATAAGTGGCTTAGTTGGGTCTGCGACAGCAATACCCGCAACTGCCGCAGCCAACTTTTCAACAGCAGGCGCCATAACACTTGTATGGAATGCGCCGGAAACAGCAAGTGCTCGTACGCGACTTCCAGCAGGTGGGTTTTCGGCAAGTCGATGGAGTGAATCCAAATCGCCGGCTGCCACAATCTGTCCAGCTCCATTTTCGTTAGCCGGGGTTAAACCTAAGGATGTCAGAGCGGCTACAACATCATCGCGATCGCCCCCAAGTACGGCCGACATTCCCGTGTTGCTGCCAGTAGCAGCCAGGGACATGGCGCGAGCGCGAACATTGACCAAGTTGAGCGCTGTATCGCCATCGATTACCTGGGCTAAAGAGGCCGCGGTGAGCTCACCAACAGAGTGACCCGCAAAGAAAGAGATGAGATCGGTGCTGAAGTCGAGCTTTTCAAAGAGTTGGAGCGTGCTGATCAGTCCAGCTGCCACCAAGAGCGGTTGGGCATGTGATGTTTCGCGAATCTCATCTGCATCACTCAAGGTACCTAAGCGGATGAGATCCAGATCAATCGCGTGCGACCACTTTTGAAGCAAAGAGTGGGAGAGCTCGTGTTCCACCCAAGGGGTTAGGAAACCGGGTGTTTGGGCGCCTTGGCCAGGCGCTATAAGTGCGAGCATGTTAAAAAGTTTAGGCGCGCGCTGGTGTTACTACCGAGTACCTGGAGGGTTAATTAGCCACTACTTTTGTTGGCGTTTTCCATGGCGCCCAAGCTCGCAGACGTCTCATTACCGACCTTTAAAGGGGGTGGCGGCAAAAGAGGCTGAAATTTTGATCGCTTCCCAAGCCATGAGGAGTAGGGCCACTGGCAGCAAATCGACCGAACGCTTGAGGAACCACGGCGCCCCTTTGCATACCAACCACCATATTTTTTTGCCCCGGCTTTGAGGGTCATCGACATCTGCATCAGGAGTGTCAATCAAAAAGCCGTGCTCGCGAAGTCGGGTCGCCATTTCTCGCGCCAAAAGTTTGTGGCCATAAGGCCCAGGGTGCATTCGGTCGATATGCCAATTACGCAAATCATGCACATCTGGGATGGAGCGGGTGTGAATCAGAATGATATTAAGTTCGCGCGCCACTTGATGATAGACAGTATTAACTGCATTCACGCGGCGTCGAATAACCCGCTTGAGAAGACGCGGAACTCGCAAGATTTGGGCTGGATCGTGAAGCTCGATCATTAATATGGCAGAACCTTTTTCCATGAGCGCGCGACAGGTCTGCTCAATATTCTCTTTGAGTACTGCTGGACTAAAACCATTGCGCAACATGTCGTTACCGCCAACTATGACGGCGCAGAGATCGGGCTCTGTCTCAAGTGCTCGCGCTAATTGAATGTCTAGAACTTCTTGCGACTTTGCCCCTGGCCTTGAGAAATTAAAGTATGTGCACGGTTCATGAAATACCTGGGAGAGGTAATAGCCCCAGCCCCGCGGATTACCAGCCTCGTCGAAATCCCCAGTGCCAAAAGCGGCAGAGTCTCCTAAGACAGTAAAAGTAATTGCCACTATGCCGCAATTATCTTTCGCTTGGTTGTGGCAGTTGGGGCACGATCACCAATGTTTGGCATTTTGTGCAACTCCATCATCAACTGAATGGTTTTATCCCATGGGAGTTTTTCGGCGCTGCGGCGTGCAACGTCACGAGCTTCTGTCATAGCCAGAATATCGATAGCGGCTTGAGCAAATGCTGCGCCACAATTGTCGGCGACTGCGCCTGCCGGAATTTCTTGGTCGAGTGCAAGAAATTCTCCTACCGCGCTACTTTGCGATGCAATAACTGGTGTACCGCTTGCAATCGATTCCAGTGCAGATAGACAGAAAGTTTCTAGCGGACCTGGTGCAAAAGTTACATCTGCACAAGCCAATATTGATGCTACCTGGCGTGGATTTGCGACATATCCGAGAAGATCAACAGGCAGACCCTTGGCCAATTCACGCATGCGTTTCCACATTGGCCCCACACCGATAATGACGAGCCGAGCATCAATTCCTTCTTTGCGCATCTCGATGAGAGCTTCAATGCTCCGTTGCGGTTCCTTTTCAGGAGACAGCCTTCCACAATGCACAATCAGGAATCGATTCTCCTTGAGAAGTTCTTGGCGTAGCTCGCTCGAGCGATTTACTGGATTGAAGTTTTCCAAATCAACGCCAAGAGGAACACGTGCAAGATTCTTAATCCCGAGTTCTTCAAATTCACGAGCTGCATACTGTGTTGTTGCAACCACATGATCAAATTTGGAAGCCAGGGTTCGGTTGTGCCAATCCACCAGCGCCTTCTGCGGGAAGAAGCGTGGGAGGAATCTCTTGGCTAATCCACGTAACGTTTCGTGACTAAAGACAACCGTTGGAATCTCGCGTTGCTTAGCCCAGCGACCTAGCGATCGAAGTGTGAATCGATCAGAGATTTCTAAACGATCTGGTTGGAGTTGTGCGATAAGTTTTTTGAGTTGTGAATTGCGACTAATAATTCTGTAGGAACCGCTGCCAGGCAGAATAAACGAGGGCAACGAAATTTTAGTTCCATACATAGTCTCTTCCTTTACAAAGTGACTTCCTGGAACAATGTAAATGAACTCATGCCCATAGCGCTGGTACCCACGTCCTAATTGGTGGAGGGTGGTTTTGATGCCGCCCGAGTGTGGGCCATAGAAATTAGCTACGTGAACAATTCTCATGCCGCGCTCTTTCGATGTGAACGTTGAGCGCTAATAAGAGTTTCGTAATGACCTAGTAACTGGCCATTGATGCGAGCCCAGGTTCGCTCAGATACGGAATCTCGCGCCATCGTCCTCATGTCGCCATGATCAGTGCGCGCCATAAAGTGCTCAACCGCGCCTACAAGCGCGACCGGATCACTGGTGTTGATGATGTAACCCGTTGAGCCGTTAGAGATCAGGTCTGCTGGACCACCTGTTGTTGGCACAATGCACGGAGTGCCAGAAGCAAGTGCTTCTTGAACGCTTTGGCAGAAGGTTTCATTTGGTCCGGGATGAATAAAGAGGTCAAAACTTGCATATGCCTGGGCCAACTCGGCTCCTGACTTAAATCCAGTAAATCGTGCGTTCGAGAGTTCGCTCTCTAACTTTTCGCGAGCTGGACCATCTCCGACAATGACGAGCTGGATGCGAGGATCGCGATCGAGAACGGCCAAGTCGTGCACACGCTTTTCGTTAGCAAGTCTTCCTATATATCCCACGATGAGTTTTTCTGGCGCACCCCACGATTCACGCACGGCGCTGCTTCGGGAGTTTGGGTGAAAGAGAGAGGTGTCGACGCCTCGACGCCACAGATGGACATTGTCCACACCGCAATCGCGCAGATCGGCGCAAGCCGCTGTTGAAGGCGCAAGAGTGCGGCTGGTATTTGTGTGGATCTTGCCCACAATTTTGCGTAGCGATGCATGCGCGGCGGTGAAGCCATAATGCTTGGCGAATCCGGCAAGGTCGGTTTGATAGACCGAGAGCGCTGGAATGTTGAGTTTGCGTGCGATTCGAGCGGAGTAAGCGCCAAGTGCGAATGGAGACGCTAGGTGCAAAATATCTGGCGAGAAACCATCGATGAGATATTCAAGTTTGCGAGTGGGGACAGCGATTGGCAACCCGATAGGGAGAATGGATTGAAGCGGAAGCGCTGGAACGCGCTTGATGCGATGCCCTGCATACTCGTGTGGTCCACCATCGCTCTCGGGAGCTATCACGAGTGCCTGGTGTCCTTCAGAAGCCAGGAATTCGAGGACGCGTAGGACCGAGTTGGTGACCCCGTTGACCTGAGGCAGAAAACTCTCCGTAACTATGGCAACTCTCATGGGTAGATAGTGAGCCTAGAAAGTGGCAGGGTTTGGAGAAGGAGGTAAAGAGTTGCTGAAGGTTTCGTGAACGCGATCTAGACTTCATGCATGGGTATCTATCTGGATCATGCGGCGACTACGCCCATGTCTCCGGCGGCTCGAGAGGCTCTGGTTGCCCAGATCTCTCAGGTTGGCAACGCCTCGAGCTTGCATGCATTTGGCAGGGGAGTACGTAAAGAGGTGGAGCAAGCCCGCGAGAGTATTGCCGCGGCAGCGTGCGCTCACCCCACCGAGATAATTTTTACCGCTTCGGGAACTGAAGCTAATAATTTGGCGATCAAGGGCTTTTATTGGAAGTCAATTGAGCGCGATCCTTCTAAAAACGTCATTGTGGTTGCGGCATTTGAACATCACGCAATTCTTGAGCCAGTGGTTTGGTTAGAGGAGCATGAAGGCGCCACAGTTATCTACATTCCGATCAACCCAGATGGTGTGATCGACCTTGATGCGCTCGCTCAGATTATTGAGACTGAATCCGAACATATTGCGGTCATAGCCGTCATGCACGCGAATAATGAGATTGGAACTATCCAACCGATCTCAGAAATTGTGGAGTTAGCCGGAGATATCCCCGTTCATACAGATGCAGTGCAGAGTTTTGGAAAAGTGGATTTTGATTTTGCGGCGATTGGAGTCAGGTCTGCAGTAATCAGTGCGCACAAAATTGGCGGACCGCTTGGAGTCGCGGCACTCATCTTGGAACATGGAATTGATATCACTCCGTTGTTGCATGGCGGGGGACAGGAGCGCGATATTCGAAGTGGCACTATCAACGCGCCATCTATTGTCGCCTTTGCAGCAGCGGCCCAAAGCGCTGCAGTAGATCGAGTGAGTAATTTTGAGCGCATCTGGAAATTGCGGGAATCTCTGAAGGAGCAGATACTGCATGCAGTACCGGATGCAACCTTCAATGGTCACTCTGAAAAAATGTTGCCCGGAATACTCAATGTAACGTTCCCTAATACCGAATCAGATAGCCTGCTATTGCTTTTAGATAATGCCGGCATTGCGGCTTCTACTGGATCGGCATGCAGTGCTGGAGTCCAGCGCGCTAGTCATGTGCTGATCTCACTTGGATTAACTGAAGACCAAGCTCGCTCATCAATTCGCTTCTCTTTGGGGAGTTCAACAACACAAGCCGAGATTGACGAAGTAGGTAGCAAGATAGGCTCAGTCGTCGAGAGTGCTCGAGCAGCATTTAGCGTTGGGGCAGGAGCGAAATCATGAAAGTAATTGCAGCAATGAGCGGTGGAGTTGATTCTGCAGTAGCGGCCGCTCGCGCAGTAGAAGCCGGTCATGATGTCATCGGTGTTCACTTGGCACTTTCAAGCAACCCCCAGAAGTATCGCTCTGGAGCCCGCGGATGTTGCACCATTGAAGATTCACATGACGCCAGGCGCGCAGCAGATGTCATTGGTATTCCGTTTTACATTTGGGATATGGCAGAAGAGTTCCACGCGGGTGTCGTTGAAAACTTTATCGATGAGTATGCGCAAGGCCGCACCCCTAATCCATGTCTGCGCTGCAATGAAAAAATTAAATTTCAGGCAGTACTTGATCGAGCAGCAGCGCTTGGGTATGACGCAGTTGTCACCGGACACTATGCACAGATGCGCGTAGATGCAGACGGAAATCGCGCGATGTATCGTGCTATCGATCCACTGAAAGATCAGTCGTATGTATTAGCAGTTCTTAACGAGAAGCAATTGGCTGGTGCCATGTTTCCACTCGGCGATAGCCACAAGGTTGATATACGTAAAGAAGCAAAAGCACGTGGCCTCTACGTAGCCAATAAGCCCGATAGTCATGACATTTGTTTCATTCCATCGGGAAATAACGCGGGATGGTTGCGCGATCGTCTGGGCAGCGAGAGCGGACCAATTGTGGATCAAGAAGGTAATACAGTTGGCGAGCATCAAGGTGCGTATACATACACAATTGGACAACGCCGAGGACTGGGCTTGAGCGTCCCGACAGTTGATGGTTCGCCACGATATGTTCTTAAAATTGAACCCAAAACCAATACCGTAGTCGTTGGCGCTAAAGAAGATCTTGCAATTTCGAAAATAGTGGGCGAAAAGCCAATCTGGTGTGGCCCTATGCCAACAGCTGGCCTTGCACATAGGGGATTCGCACAAATTCGTGCGCACGGCTCACCGCTTGCCTGCACCTATACGGTGAGTGAAAGTTCGATCCAAGCGCAGCTTGATGAGCCGCTATTCGGACTGGCCAGAGGCCAAGGTCTCGTCATCTATGACGGCGATCGCGTTGTTGGCTCAGCAACCGTGAGTGACACAGAGTAATTTTTGAACGTGGCTAAATCTTCGTCATCCGTCGATGCGGCAACTCGCGTTGCCCGGCTCCGTGAGGAAATCCGAGATCACCAATTTCGCTATTACGTTCTGGATAATCCAATTATTAGCGATGCCGAATTTGATGGCTTACTCCGTCAGTTGCAAGAGTTAGAAGAAGCTCACCCAGAACTCAAGAGCTCTGATTCGCCAACCGTGACCGTTGGTGGGGGTTTCGCTACCGCATTTGAGCAACGCGACCACATTGAGCGAATGATGAGTTTGGACAATGTATTTAGCATTGAGGAGCTAGACACCTGGTTTGATCGTGTTGAAAAGGGAATCGAAAGTGGGGCTAAGTACTCTTGGCTTTGTGAAGTGAAGGTTGATGGCTTAGCAATTAATCTGCTTTATCGCGATGGAAAATTGGTGCAGGCTCTTACGCGCGGCAATGGTGTTACTGGCGAAGATGTCACGCTCAATGTAAAAACTATCAGTGCGATTCCGCACGAGCTTAAGGGCAGCGGTTTCCCAGCTGTACTAGAAGTTCGCGGCGAGGTCTTCTTTCCCATCGCAGATTTCAATGAATTTAATCGCAAGATTCAAGAAGAAGGTAAGCAGGCGTTCGCGAATCCTCGCAATGCGGCTGCTGGATCACTTCGCCAGAAAGATCCTCGGGTCACTGCAGGTCGGCCGTTATCGATGGTTGTCCATGGCGTAGGTGCCTGCGAAGGCGTTACTTTTGCAACTCAAGCAGAGGCTTATGAACAACTTGGGGCTTGGGGACTGCCGATTAGCAAGCGTTATAAAGTGGTAGATAGCCGAGCCAAAGTTGCGGAATTTATTGAGTATTACGGTCTGCATCGTCATGACGTAGAGCACGAGATAGATGGCACGGTCATCAAAGTTAATGAGATTGCTGTTCAGGACGAACTCGGCTTCACATCACGTGCACCGAAATGGGCGATCGCGTACAAGTACCCACCCGTAGAAGTCACTACCCGCTTACTGGATATCAAAGTGAGTGTGGGGCGCACGGGTCGAGTTACGCCGTTTGCCTATATGGAGCCTGTTGTTGTTGCAGGATCAACAGTGACAAATGCAACGCTGCATAATCAGGAAGAAGTTATCCGTAAAGGTATTTTGATTGGCGACACAGTCATTATCCGTAAAGCCGGAGATGTGATCCCAGAAGTTGTTGGACCTGTTATCGAGAAGAGAACTGGCCAGGAGCGAGAGTTTGTCATGCCAGAGACATGTCCTGATTGCGGCACTGGTTTGCGTGCGATGAGTGAGGGAGATGTTGATTTACGTTGCCCCAATTCGCAATCGTGTCCTGCACAATTGCGTGAGCGGATTTTTTACATCGGTTCACGAGCTGCGCTGGATATTGATGTCCTCGGGTTTGAAGCTGCAAGCGCGTTATTGGAATCTGGTCTGATTAGCGATGAGGGAGATCTCTTCGCTCTGACTAAATCAGCGCTAGCTAAATCTGAATTTTTCACAAAGAAGGATGGCACGCTGGGGGCTCAGGCGGATAAATTCCTTGCCGCCCTTGAGGCCGCCAAAAGCAGTCCGCTTTGGCGCGTGATTGTTGCCTTGTCGATCCGACATGTTGGCCCAACCGCCGCGCAGAGCCTGGCAAAGAGTTTTGGTTCCCTTGATGCAATCGCGCAGGCAACCGCTCAGGAGTTAGCTGCTGTTGATGGTGTTGGTGAAATAATTGCAGAGTCAATTATTGAGTGGTTTGACGTTGATTGGCATAGGGCGATCATCGCTAAGTGGAAAAAGGCCGGGGTTGCCTTTGATCATGTGGAAGTGAATCTGGCCCCACAGACATTGGCTGGCCTTACGCTGGTGGTTACAGGTTCACTTGAGTCATTTACTCGAGATGGCGTGGATGAAGTCATCACAGCGCACGGCGGCAAAGCCAGCTCCTCGGTCTCTAAAAAGACTAGCTATGTGGTGGTGGGGGATTCTCCAGGATCAAAAGCCAGCAAGGCGGCTGAACTAGGTGTCCCAATTCTCAATGAGGCTGCGTTCAAGCAATTGCTTGCTAGTGGCGAGGATGGGTTAAAGTAAGGGCATGTTGAACATCTTCCGTGCAACCCGCTTCCTTGCTGAGAGCCACGTTATTGTGCGCCACGAGCCAGCTTCACCAGTGTTCTTTGGTGTCTTTGCCTTCGCAATTTTAGCTGTCCTGCTTTATCTCGTACTTCGCCTAGACCGGGACTAAGACAATCTCAAAAGTAGGAATTCTTGGCGGGACTTTCGATCCGATCCATCGAGGTCATTTACACATTATCGAATCCGTAGCCAATCAATTTGATTCCATTATGGTCATGCCTGCAGGCAACCCATATATGCGAGCAGCTGCTCCCGTCGCCAATGGCTACGACCGAGTCGAAATGTGTACTCGTGCGTTAGAAGATCTCCCAGAATATTTGCAAGAAAAAGTTGTGCTCACAGATCTTGAGGTTCGTCGCGAGGGTCCCACTTATGCGATCGATACCTTGACCCAGCTCAAGCCATTTTTTCCGCAAGACACTTTCACTCTGATTCTCGGAAGCGACGCTGCCGCAGGTTTTGATAAATGGCACAAAGTTGCTGAACTCAAGAAATTGGTCGAGATCCTGGTCGTGAAGCGTCCAGGGGAAGCTGCAAACAAATCAGGGTTTGCAGAAGTTGAGATAGACGCTTTAGATATTTCAGCCACACAGATCCGCGAGATTCTCGAAGCTGGCAAAGACGCATCACCATATATTTCCGATTCAGTGCTGGACTACATCAAGGAGCGTGGGCTTTATGGCTGCAAGTGAGAAAGTACGAGCCATTACCCAAGTAGCGGCTACAGCAATTGCTGAAAAACTAGGAACCGATATCGTCGCTCTTGATATGACCGAGCAGATGGTCCTTTCAGAAGTTTTTCTTATCGCTACTGGCGCAAGTGAGCCACAAGTAGAAGCGATTGCCGATGAGGTTTTCAAGAAGTTAGCCGAGATTGGCGAGAAGCCGATCCGCAAAGAGGGCAAGGGTCAATGGGTCTTACTCGATTACTCTGATCTTGTCGTGCACATCCAGACCGCCGAACTGCGCAACTATTACATGCTCGATCGCCTCTGGAATGACTGCCCACGAATCCCGCTGGATATATCTGAGGAGCGTTAGGCCTTTAAAAGGTATTAAGATACGGATCTGATTTACTCGATTTCTAACCGGGATTTACCGGATGAATTGGGGCTGTGGCGCAGCTGGTAGCGCACCTGCATGGCATGCAGGGGGTCAGGGGTTCAAGTCCCCTCAGCTCCACCAATTT
>Ga0214207_1000268_pt1 | contig 16537 bp, 1 predicted proteins | sample TroBogEpilimnion_6_FD_153045 | JGI IMG/M metagenome (GOLD analysis project Ga0214207, IMG submission 153045) | Freshwater microbial communities from Trout Bog Lake, WI - 13JUL2009 epilimnion | ecosystem: Environmental > Aquatic > Freshwater > Lake > Epilimnion/Euphotic zone | place: Trout Bog... | reverse complement strand
ATGTTACACCAGTCATGTTACTAGCTGATCCAATTGCTGTCCAGTTAGTATTACCTGAGTAGTAAATTGTGTATACTGAACCAGGTGTTAATGAACCATCTGCAACTGTTGCTGGGAACACTTCACTTTGATAATCACTTAATGAATATACATACTCAGTTGATGGAGTTGCTGTTGTAGCAATAATTGACATTGTGTTTGGTCCCAATGATGCGTTTGCTACGTTTGCTGTATAAGCAGGAGCTGTAATACCAGTTACTGTACCGTGTACAAGATATTTTGATTTGCCTTTTTGACGAACAATATATCCTGCTTCTGGAAGTGCACCTAATAAAGGATCACCGTAACCATTGAATCCTGCAGCATTGTAATTTGAGTTAGCACTCAATACTGCTTGGTTTTGGATAGCATTTGCTGTTACGCTTGCGTTTGATGCTAAAGCAACGTTTGGACCACCTGGATATGCAGCAACTGTAAATGCAGCAGCGTTTGGAATATTTCTTACGAAATATGTACTGTTAGCTACTAAGTTACCAAATGATGTATCAAATATAACTGGATCACCTGCTACAAGAGTTTGAGCATTGCCAGAAGTACCAATAACGTTACCGGTAGCAGTACTATTAGCAACTGCAACTGTTACATTACCTACATTGTTTGATACTACACCTAATAAATTTAAGCTGTAATTATTTGGTGTGCCTTGATAAGCATAAAGATGTGTACCATTTGCTACGTTAGCAAAGTCAGTACCTAAACCAACAATTGTAGCACTAGCATTACTTGCAAAAACTGTACCAACTAAGTTGGCACCGAATGCTACGTTTACTAATGTTTGTTTACCAAACTGTGCTGTGTTACCACCTACAGCACCATATGATGTCATATTTGTTGCTGTATTTGAACCGTCTGGATTACTAAATCCATAATCAATTAAACCAACTGTTAAAGCTACTGATTGGGCTGATGTGTTAGTAATTGATGGGTATGTTCTTGGTTGAACACTTAATTCTGTTGCTGAAACACTGAATGTATTATTACTTAAAATGTTTTCAACATAATATGTTGTGCCAGCAACTAAGCCGCCAACAGTTGATGCTACAGTGAATGGCATGTTTGGAACAAGACCTTCACCTGCAGTGCTTGTATAACCACTAGCTGGTTGTTTAATATTTTGTGACACGGTTACTACGTAACCTGCCGCTGTTGTAGCAGTAAGTGTCAATACTGCTTGCGACTTTGCTATTTTAATCGGACGTCCCATTTTTTTCTCCTTGTATGTGGGTTCTAGCCACTACGCGGTGGTATCCGCGTAAGTCATTGCAACCATGCAATGAACAATACTATTTATCACATTATGGGATTAATACAGTCTTATAATCTGCCAACAGCAATTTCAATAATGCCGTCATTGCCGTTATAATCAGCTAGTGCTTTGCCTATTACAGTACCGATTAGTGGACTACTACTTGGTCTTGCGTATCCATTGCCACCTGATATTAGCATATCACCTTTGGTAATTTTGCCTCTTACTTTACAAGGCACACGACCTTGAAGTGCTAATACTACTGGGTATTCAGCATTTATGCCACTGTTCATAACATAAGCAGGATTTGTACTTACTACACCGGCAATTCTGTTTGTGCCATCTTCAGCCATAGTTACTTCATTTATGCCACCAAACATTAATACAGTACCCGGTTCATAATTGCTATCACTACTATAATATTCACCCAAGTCAGCGTATGTAGCTGTTAGCTTACTTCCTGCGCTAAGTGCCCAGTTACCAGTAATTGTGCCTGCTGTTGTGTTTGCACCTGCGTTTATAATAGTAATATTGTTTAATGTATTAATATTATTTTGAGTGTTCCCCATTACAGTAGTTGCTTGCGATACTGTGCCGGTCACGTTGCTTCCTGCTACACTATTAGCTACCGCAGCATATCCTACTTGACCGCTAACGTTTGCTCCTGCTACAGCATTTGCGGTTGCGGCATAAGATACTTGACCACTAACATTAGCACCTGCTACTGAATTTGCTGAACTTGCCACCGTGGCACTACCTGCACTAGTGGCATATGTTGCGTTTGCTACAGTACCACTGACATTTGCACCGGCAACTGCGTTGGCAGTAGTCGCGTATGCAACTGCACCTGATACATTTGCACCTGCTACTGAGTTGGCAACTGCGGCATAACCTACTTGGCCGGTGACATTAGACCCTGTTAAGCTAGTTAACCCAGAACCATTAGCATACAATACCATTGATGCAGTATTGACTGTTGAAGTTACATTCAAAAGTGTTGTTGCAAAAGAAACTGACCAACCAGTATTCCATTGTGAAGCTGCATAGTTACTATAACCTGCTTGGAATTCAGTTACGAATACTTGAGGGTAACTCCATACTGTGCTTGTTTCACCGATATAAATGCAGCAATATGTGCCATCAAATCCAAATCTTACATTCAAGGCGGGACGAGAATTCGTAGTAATATCAGCAAAAGTACTATACCATCCCGAGGATGGTAAATAGTTATATCCACCTAGATTAATTTCAAACGCTTGACCATCATACGTATAAACTGTAACGGTCATACGCATCATGGTATTTGTAAAACCTTGAGGTAATGTAATCTTTATTGCACCAGTTACGGCACTAGTGGATGTAGCATAAGATGCTCCGCCTGGATTGACAACACGCAATGCATAACCAGTACCAGAAACGTCTGTTATGCCAGCAGTAAACACCCCTGTACCAGCACCAATGTTACCAACATTAGCGTTACCTGATACGTTAAGAGAAGTTAGTGTGCCGACGCTAGTGATGTTTGGTTGAGCAACACTTGATACAGTAGCAGCATAACCGTTAATGTTACCTGAAATTGTACCAGTTACTGTTAATCCACTTAATGTACCAACACTTGTGATATTTGGTTGTGCTGCGCTTGATACAGTAGCTGCATAACTTGTTGTTGGTACACTTAATGTGCCAGTTACGTTAGCACCAGTGATAGAACTCAACGCACTACCATTACCATAATGATTACCTATGATGTTAGCACCATTGATATTACCAGTTACGTTTAGTGATGTTAGTGTACCAACGCTTGTGATGTTTGGTTGAGCCGCAGTTGTTAATGTACCAGTTAAATATGTTGCACTTAATAAGTTACCACCAGAAATACTGTTAGCAGAACCCATTGTAATATTATTCATAGTGCCGAGACTTGTAATATTGCCTTGTGAAGCACCTGTTACGTTAGTTGCGTAGACTGCCGCGTTTGATACCAAGTTAGCAACTGTAGTAGTTGAAGTTACTACGATTGGGGCAGTACCTGTAGCGACTGTGCTAATTAATTGACCAGTTACGTTAGCATTGCCTGCTGTTACGTTGCCGGTTACTGCTAATGAACTTAGTGTACCTACGCTTGTGATATTTGGTTGAGCGTTTGTATAAACTGTACCTGCTACTAATGCGTTGCCTACTTGTCCACTGACATTAGCACCTGCTACTGCATTTGCTGTAGTTGCGTATGTAGCAAGACCAACTGCGCCACTTACGTTAGCACCGGCTACTGAGTTTGCTATTGCCGCATATGAGACTTGACCTGTAACATTGCCGCCTGCTACGCTATTGGCTGTAGTTGCGTATGCTACTGCACCTGATACGTTAGCGCCAGCGACTGAGTTAGCAGTAGTTGCGTATGCGACTGCGCCACTGACATTAGCACCAGCCACACTGTTTGCTGTAGTTGCGTATGCCACTGCGCCGGTCACGTTCCCGCCCGGTATTGATGTTAGTCCGCTACCACTACCGTAGAAATTACTATTAACATTTCCCGATCCAATATTACCACTGACAGTTAAACTACTTAATGTACCGACACTTGTAATATTAGGTTGTGCGGCTGATACACTTGTAATTGTACCTTGCAAGTAGTTAGCAACTGCTAAGTTACCTAAGTTACCATTCAATGCAGTGATGTTACCGGTGAACACACCAATATTTGCACCAATGTTACCAATGTTAGCGTTACCAGTTGTTGTGATTGTGTTACTACCGGCTGCGATAGTACCAATGATATTACCAGCAGTAATATTACCTGTGCCAGTAATAATACCACTACCAAATCCTAAGTTACCAACGTTACTGTTACCGGTACCGTTAACGTTGCCGCTTACGTTACCTACAAATGTAGTAGCAATAATTGCACCGTTTGCTAAGTTAGCACTGAAACTTGCATTTGAGTTCAATGGATAGTTAGCAGTTGCAGTTGCTGAGATGAATGGTAAGTAGTATGTACCTGTTGTTTGCAATGTAGTTGATACGTTAGTTGCATTAGCCGCATTTGAAGCATTTGCTACAGTACCAACAATGTTAGCGGCAACCAATGAACTTAATCCATTACCGTTACCAGTAAATACACCTGTATTTGCTGTGAAGTTAACTGCTGTTACTGTATCATTTACACCCAATGTTGTTAATGTACCAACACTTGTGATATTAGGCTGAGCCGCTGTTGCTAATGTACCAACAAAGTAGTTTGCAGTTGCAACGTTACCTAAGTTAGCATTAGCAGATGTTAAGTTACCGCTAATATTAGCGATACCTGTTACTAACAAGTTACCACCGTTATAGATATTACCTGTAATATTTGCAGTACCGGTAATGTTTGCACCAGTACCTGTTACTACCAATATGTTGGCATTACCGTTGACTGAGTGATTGATATTACCGGCTGCTGTTGAGATACTGATATTTGAGTTACCGTTAGCAAGATTACCAATAATGTTTCCACCTGTGATGTTACCTGTTGTAGTGATTGTGTTACTACCTGCGGCAATCGTACCAATGATGTTACCACCAGTGATATTACCTGTACCAGTAATAACACCTGATCCAAATCCTAAGTTACCAACGTTAGCATTGCCAGTTGCACTGATTGTGCCATTACCAAATACTGTATTAGCAGTTGCATTACCAACAGTCAGATTCGCTAGTAAGCCAACTTGAGTTAAACTTGATGTTACAATGCTACTTGCAAGAGTAGTACCTGTTAAGTTGGCTGCGTTTGCTGTGATTGCTGTGTTACTTGCCGCAGTCAATTGACCTTGACCATTAACTGTAAATGTTGCTACACGATCACCGTTACCATATGTACCTGATGTAACAGCAGTATTAGTAATACTAAACTGTGTACCTGTTAATGTTAATCCTGTACCAGCAGTATATGTACCTGCACCAGAGAACTGTGAGAAATTAATTGCTGTAGTACCAACTACCACCGGGTTAACGTCAGTACATACCCAACCAGTACCTGCATTAACTGTACCAGCTGTAATGAATGTAAACGCACCAGCAATTTCAGCACTTGGGCTGTTGTCAAAGTCAGTACTACGTGTAATAACTGTTGTGCTTGTATATGTATAGATACCGTTCCAAGCCGCGTTTGCTTCATTCTTAACTAAGATACGTGTACCAACGGTTTGAACATTGCCATCGTCAATCAAGTTAAATGTACCAGTAGTTGTCAATGTTGCGCCTACACCACTTGTACCATTGTTATATGATACTGTACCACCTGTAGCACTTGCTAGAGTAGTTGTAGTTGCCGCATAACATGCTGTTTTAACTGACAAACCTTGTGCTGTATTGTCAACGTAGTTCTTTGATGCCGCATCTTGTGGGTTGATAGGATCAGCAACATTGTTGATATATGTATTAGCAGTTAATACAACGTTACCTGTACCATTAGTTAACAATGTAATGTTAGAGTTAGTTCCTGCTGCCTTAATTGTTATACCACTAGTACCAATACTTGAAACTGCATTAGCAAGTAATGTATTATTACTTTGAATATTTCCAGGAGCAGTAATAGTACCATTACCAAACGCTGTGTTTGCTGAACTGTTACCTACATTCAAGTTAGCCAATAAGCCAACGCTTGTAATGTTAGGTTGAGCATTTGTAGTCAAGTTACCTGCAATAGTTGTGAATACACCACCTGTTGCACCGATGTTACCGACGTTAGCATTACCTGTTGCTGTAATAGTGCCATTACCAAATACTGTGTTTGCTGTTGCATTACCAACTGTTAAGTTAGCCAATGTACCAACACTTGTAATGTTAGGTTGTGCGTTAGTTAATACAGTACCACTATATAATGAGTAGTTTGCATTTGCTACTGTACCAGTAACGTTTGCACCAGTCAAACTTGTCAAGCCAACACCGTTACCAATGAAGCCTGAGTTAGAACTGTTGTTTGCTACAATGTTACCGTATACCCACAAGTTTGATGGGCTAGATGAAAGACCAAGTTGTAACCATGTGTTGCCGGCTTGCATGTTTGTTGACAAGAAGGGATGGAAGTCCCATTCTTCAACACCGCCTACATATTCAATAGTTGCCGCGCCACCTGAACCAATTGTATATATACCTGTACCAGTAGCATTTTTAATAACAACATTACCACTAGCATTGTTATTAAATGTAAAACCTTGACCAACTTGCATTGAAGCATCTGCTGGCATATTGATTGTATATCCAGTTGTACCAGTGATTAAGATATAACCAGGTGAAGTAGCAGTTAATGTTGTATTGCCGCCTGCACTTGTTGTAATACTTAATGTTGCTGGGATAAATGTTACACCGTTAACTGTACCAGTAAAGTTTGCATTGTTTGCAGTAATATTACCAGTTAACTGACTGTTACCAGAAATATTCAATGTACCTGTTACGTTAGCACCAGTACCAGTAATAACTAATGAAGAATTACCTGCAACTGTTGTTGTAATATTACCATTACCTGTAATAGTGATATTGCTATTACCGTTTTGTAGTAAGCCACTGTTAATTGTTGTGATATTACCTGTTGTAGCAACTAATGTAGTTGTACCCAAGTTACCTGTGTTAGCATTTCCACTTACGTTTGCTGTACCGGTAATATTAGCACCAGTTGCAGTTACAACCAATGACAAGTTACCATTTACATAGTTGTTGATGTTGCCACTAGCGCCCGCAAGACTTACGTTGCTTGTACCATTTGCGATTGTAGCCGCATTACTTACTTGACCTGTTACGTTAGCACCTGGGATAGCAGTTAAACCATTTGCGTTACCAGAGTATGTGTATCCTGATTGTACTGCTACGTTACCATATACTGATACGTTGACTGAAGTAGTTGCGTTACCAAATTGATATGCACTTCCGCCTGCGCTTACGCTTGATGGGATATATGAGTGATAATCCCAGTTGTTTGTTGTTGCTACACCATCATAAATGAATTGTGTAATAGCACCCGGTAATACAACAAACAATGTTGTACCACCGTTATTTTTAACAGTTACGTTACCTGTACCGTTGTTATTGATTACATAACCTTGACCCAACACTAATGTTGATTCTAGTGGTAAGTTAATTGTATATGCAAATGTACCTGTAACAATCACGTATGGAGCACTACTTGCAGTTAGTGAAGTGCTACCATTATTTGTTGTTGTAATTGACAATGTACTTGAGATAAAGTTTGTAGCATATGCAATACCTGACAAGTTTGCATTGTTTGCAGTAATATTACCTGCAATGTTTGCTGTACCGCCGATGTTAGCAGTACCCGGAATGTTTGCACCACCGTTATATACAGTTAATTGACTTGTTGCATTACCAGCTACATAGTGATTGATGTTAGCATTTCCAGTAATAGTTACATTACTATTACCATTTTGTAATAAACCACTGTTAATTGTTGTGATATTACCTGTTGTAGCAATTAATGTTGCTGTGCCTAAGTTACCAACATTAGCGTTGCCAGACACATTTGCTGTACCTGATGTCATTAATCCAGTGATGTTAGCGTTGCCACTTGTTAAGTTAGCAATAACATTGACACCGTTACCATTGATAACCATTTCTTTAGTAACAGTTGAACTACCAATTGGTGTAGCCCAGAATTCTAATCTACTACCTTGGTTGCTGCCTGTTTGTGCTTCTTCTGTTAAGAAGTCCATTCTAACAGTAGACAATGCTGGCCAACCAATGCTTGTATAAGGTGTAGCACCAAATCGACTTATAATTTCGTTAGCACCTACCCCTGTTGGGTTTGTTGCGTTACCGTCATAGTGACGACCAATGATTGCTGAATAGTTGTTTAAGCCTGCGCCGTCAATGTATAAACGAGCAGGGTTATTGTCTTGACCAGTGATTTGTAACATCACGCCTTGATTTTGTGGTGCTACAACATTGCCATCAGCATTGATGTTAACAACGCTTGTTAATGAAGTACCTAAGTTAGAAACAATATCTAATTGACCTGCAACATTAGCACCAATGCCATTGACTGTAAATACATTGGCGTTACCATCAACACTATGTGTAATATTACCATTACCATAAATTGTGATGTTACTATTGCCATTTGCGATAGTAGAAATTCCTACAATACTTGACGCAGTTAATGTTCCACTAACTTTTAAGTTAGCCGTAATATTAGCATTACCTGTTACACTTAGATTACCTGAAGCAGAAATGTTAGCACCACTAACATTGCCAGTAGCAATGACACCTCCACCTGAATATATATTTCCCGCTACACCAACACCACCACTTACAACTAATGCGCCTGTTGTATCACTAGTTGATACTGTTGTCGGTTTAATTTGAAATTGTTGTTGTGTGTTACTAAAACGCATTACTTCACTAGTTGCGCTATATCCTGTACCAAATACTATATCATTTGTTGTACCTGAACCAGCTGTTGCAATAACTAAATTACCACCTAAACCTGCAACGCCCGATACTACAAAATAACCATCGCCTGGCTGTGTTAGATCGTCTTCGGGCACTGCATACATTGAACCAGTTATACCCATATCAGCATAACCAGCTTCTGCATTACCGGTATCAGTATATGCTACATAGTCACTACTTGCGTTTGAGTTTTGATTAATCAATGATACTTCTACATAGTTTACTACGTTTCCAGAAAGGATCATTACAGAATTTGGAAGATTTGTTTCTTCTGCTGCTGATGCAGGGCCTACAAAGAGTGCATTAGCCGCATACAAATTAACATTTGCTAATATATTACTAGCATAAACATTACCTGCATTAGCGTAAATATTACCGTTAACAGTTGTAATATTGTTGCCTATGTTAGCTGTATTTGCAGAAATATTATATTGTATATTAGCATTGTTAGCTTCTAAATTTCCACCTACATTAACGTTACCAAATCCACCATTGGCAACTATTGTAATATTTTGAGCACCAATGTTAGCTTGTGCAGTTATGTTATTTGCTTGGAAGTTACCACCATTGGCGTAAATATTACCTGCTGTGATGTTTGCAGTAACATTTAAGTTACCTAATGTACCTACATTGCTAATATTTGGTTGATTACCTGTTGTTAATGTACCGGTTAAATAATTTGCTTGTACTAAATTGGCAGTTGTGAAGTTATTTGCGTATACATTATTTGTTACTGTTAAGTTACCTAATGTACCTACATTGCTAATATTTGGTTGATTACCTGTTGTTAATGTACCAGTTAAATAATTTGCACTTGCTAAATTACCTAAGGATGCGTTATTTGATGTTAGGTTGCCTGAAAGTTGTAAATCACCAACCACGTTTGCACCAACTGCTGTAACTTCAAATATTAAATTACCATTTACATATTGTTTGATATCACCATTACTACTCGGTATAGTTACATTACTTGTACCATTTTCAATTTCACTAACATTGGCACTTGATGTCCAACTTAAATTACCTGTACCGTCTGTTGCTAATACTTGTCCATTAGCACCACCTGTAATCTTTACATTACTTACTGAACCTAACGTAACGTTGGCTGCACTAGTGAAGTTTACATTACCGTTAGCTATTAAATTACTTGCGACATTTACATAGTTAGCTGTTGCTAAATTGCCTAAGTTGGCATTAGCTGCTGTTAAATTACCTGTTAATATAGCAATATTTGCACCAATATTACCAACGTTTGCATTACCACTGATATTTGCAGTACCTGTGATATTTGCGCCTGTACCAGTAATTGTTAAAGTTAAATTACCTGCTGAGTATATATCAACTTGACCATCTGATGATGGAATGCTTACGTTTGATGTTCCGTTTACTACATTACCTGCATATGCAGAGTAGTTTGCGTTAGCAACAGTACCGCTTACGTTAGCACCTTGAATATTACTTAGTAAGTTACCACTACCACTGAAGTAGTTAGACTTTGCCAAGTTACCTAAATTAGCATTACCTGAGCTTAGATTACCTGAAATATTTGCTGTACCACTAATGTTTGCACCTGTAGTGGTAACAGTCATTACGTTGGAAATCCCCCCAACACTAATATTTACATTACTATTCCCTAAAACTATTACGTTACTATTACCATTAGCTAAAATATCAACTGCGATATTAGCAGCATTTAATTGTCCTGTAACAGTTAAATTTGCAATTGTGGCATTGCCGTTAATGTTTGCATTGCCATTTAAGTAAACATAGCTATTTGTTTTATTATATGTAAAATTGATGTTTGAATTAGCGTCACCGGCATCATTAAAAGCAATACCTGTGTTTGGGCCTGGAACAACTAAGTTACCTGAAATATTACCTTGAAAGTTTCCGTAAAATGTAGTAGCAACAACGTTACCTGTTACATTTAAATTAGCATTTGCATAATCATACAATAAATTAGCGTCACCTACAATGTTTCCGGATTGCACAAATAACACTTGTTCATCTGTTGCAGTAGTTGTGGTAAAAGTAGAAATATTTCCCGACGGATCTTTAAGATTTAATGTTCCATTGGTAGATGATACAAAAAGCGTATCTTTTCCAGTTGGTGGTGTTGGAATTGTATTTGGATCTTCTTGTTTTAAAATCAGTGACACTTTAATTTCATCCTATATTATTTATGTATTTATCTTTTTTATAGGGTATAATATGCATTAAAATACTAACAACATACTACTATTGAACACAGAACCTGCCGAATAAACAATTACGATACCGCCATTCGCGCCGGCTTGTCCTGCAAAACTAGCTGGGTTAATTCCACCTACGCCTGCGCCGCCTGCGCCAGCACCTATAGTAAGGTTTACAAATGCACTATGTGGGCCTGTGTTTCCTGAAGAACCACCGCCACCACCTGCGCCACCAAATGAATTAGACAATATATCTGCTGCGCCTAAAGTGGATATGGCACCTACACCACCACCGCCACCGCCTCCGCCGCCCAATACGCCTTGTGTGCTTGCTGCGCCACCGCCTTTTCCATAATAGTTATTACCACCTGAGCCACCGCTTGTGGTTCCAGCTGCACCGTTACTTCCTCCACCAGAGCCACCGCCACCACCACCTGCTGAGGAACTGCCTGCTCCTCCGTTTCCACCATTTCCAAAAAATCCACCTGCGCCACCGCCACCGCCACCTGCTGAAGCACCAGCACTGCTGCCTGCAGCAGGACCACCGTTACCACCAGCACCACCATTGAATGTGCTACCTGTGCCGCCTGCTCCACCTGTAGATATGTTTGACGGGCTACCTTGTATAGTTCCGCCTTTTCCTCCGTTTGCAGTGTATGTAGAAAATGTTGTGTTTCCACCATTTCCGCCGTTGCTTGTACCTGCACCGCCTGCGGTACCACCTGTTCCTATACTATATGTTACAGTAGTGTTTGGTGTTAAATTTAAATTTGTTACTTTAGTATAGCCACCGCCGCCGCCGCCCGAGCCTGGAATTTTACCTATCGAGCCGTTGTTATAACTACCTGAACTACCGCCACCTGCACCGTAAATATGTACAGTATTATTTGCGCTATTAAATGTATCAGGTACAGTCCAACTGGTACCTGATAATAAAACATACATAATAGGACTGTTAATACCATTATTGTCAATAAAAAGAGCCCCTGCTACCTGACCGTTATTTATAGAACCACTACCTAAATACCAATACCATGGTTTAGTTCCATCAGTATACAAATTATTAGCATTTACAAAATTTGTGTCTTGTGTAGAAATGTAATTTGCAACAACATTAGCTGTAGTTGGGTAGTTTAAGATTGCTCTAGTTCCTGATGTGCTACTCTTGATACCAAAAAGTTTTGATGTACTATTGCCGTTACCTATACCGTTGTTAACTGTAGTTGTACCACTAGCTGGTATTTGTATGTTAGCGTTAGCTGTGTTAGCATAGCTAGCGGTAAGTTTATCAAAAATGTTATTACCAGTAATTATTAAATCACCTGCCCCACCTTGATCTAAAGAACAAAAATATGTACCACCACCGCCAACAAATGTTTTAGCGGTTGCTGCATTCATACTTATTATACCGTTAGCTGTACCTTTTGATGTTGTAAATCCGGTTGGACTTGCGTTATTAAATGCTGTACCACTGCTGCCTGTAATTAATAATGTGCCACCATTAAAGACTATTGATTTTGTGCCTGTAACAGTTGAAAAAAAGCCTGTGTTTAATGTTAAACTATTTAAATTTAGGTTACCGTTACCCAATGTAAATGTTCTTGTTGTACCTATATTTAGGTTATCATTTATAATAACGTTACCTGTGCTATTCATATTAATAGGGAAATCAAATGTTTTGCCGTTACTTGTTATGTATTGATTACTTGTAGTTGCAAATGTCCATGAGTTTGTACCTGAACTTAATGTAAGTCCTGTAGAAATAATAATATTCCCATATAATGAAAGTATGGTATTTGTTACTGTGCCTGCATAACCAGTAAAGTTTAACGTGCCTACACTACCTGCTGTAATTGTTAATGGGTATGTGCCTGCTACAAAATTATATGCAATTGCGTTAGCTGATGAAGGAGATCCTGGTGTAACTGTTATTGCTGTGCTACCATTATTAGTAATATTAATAACTTGATTACCGGTTGTTGTTAACGCTGTTGTATTAGCCATATTAACAACTGTGCCTGTGCTTGTAACATTAATATTGCTACTATTAAAGTTAATTGCACGTGTTGTACCGCTATTACTTGTAAATGTTGGTACGGTTAAATCTGTAAGTAAGTTTATGTTACCACCATTTTGTGTAAATGCTTGTGTGCTTACAGCAGCGTTTACGTTTAAGTTACCTCCCGCCATTGTATATGCTTGTGTTGTTGTGGTATTATTTGCGTTAAAGTTGCCCGCAGTGTGTGTAACTGCGCCTATATTTAATGCAGCATTTGATGTAACACTACCTGTAGTTAATGTAAATGTTCTAGATGTACCCAAGTTTGCTGTGTCTACAAAAACTAAAGATCCAGTTGCTTTGTTTACTGTTACAGGTCTGTCAATGGTAATAGTATTTGATGTTACATATTGTGATACTAATCCACTACCAAATGTTAATGCATTTGCCCCTGTTATAGTCATTGTATTGCTTATTAATACGTTACCATAAATTGTAGCTGCGGTATCTTGTAATGCTCCAGAATAACCAGAAAAGTTTAATGATTTAACAACGTTAGCTGCTGAAATTGTTAAGTTATATGTACCAGCAGTAAAGTTGAAGTTTATTGAGTTTGCTTCTGCTGCTGCGCCAGGTGTAATGGTAATAGCTGTGCTACCAGAGTTAAGTACGTTAACACTGCCTGTTCCTGTTACTGTCATTGCAGTTGTATTTGCTGAGTTAAAAACAGTGCCTGCACTTGTAACGTTAATGTTACCTGATGTAAAGTTAATAGCACGTGCTGTGCCGCTATTACTTGTAAATGTTAGTACGGTTAAATCAGATACCAAGTTTATAGTACCACCGTTGTGTGTAAATGCTGTTGCGCTTACAGAATTATTAATATTGGCGTTACCGCCAGCCATTGTGTAAGCCAATGTTGTTGCAACACCATTAAAAACAAAGTTGCCTGAGGTATGTGTAACAATACCTGTATTTAATGTATTATTTGCTGTTAATGTGCCTGCTGTTAATGTTAGTGTTCTAGTCGTACCCAAATTAGCTACGTTAGTAAAATAAGCAGTATTACCTGCTTTGTTAACAGTTAGTGGTCTATCTAACGTTAAGGTATTGGTTGTAATAAGTTGATTGCCGTTTGCGGCAGCAAGTGTAACTGCGTTTGAGCCAGAAATTGTCATAGTAGATGACAATGACAAATTACCAAATACAGTTATTGCAGTGTCAGTAAGACTACCGCTATAATTAGCAAAATTTAAATCAAAAACGTTACCAGCAGTAATTGTTAATGGATATGTACCATTGCCATTAATTACATAATTTATAGCATTTGCTTCTGCTAACGCTCCTGGTGTAACTGTAATAGCTGTACTGCCTGTATTGGTAAGTTGAATGTTACCATTTCCTATAGATGTAAGTGCTGTAGTATTTGCCATATTGACTACAGTACCAGTACTTGTTACGTTAATATTTCCGTTATCGTTTGGAAAGTTAATACCTCTTGTTGTACCGCTATTACTTGTAAGTGTAGTACATGTCAAATCTGAGTATACGTTTATATTACCGCCGTTATGTGTAAACGCACTAGTAAACAATGTTGCGTTTGTTGTTAACAATCCTGCGGTAAATGTGATTCCACCTAATGCGTTTGTAGAAGCATTTACCAACACATTACCCGCAGTTAATGTTACTAATCTTGTAGAACCAATATTTGCCTGGTCAGCTACTGTTAGTACACCGCCTGTTTTGTTTACGATAATTGGTCTATCTAATGTAGATGCGTTTGATGTTAAACTTTGATTTAATGTGCCAGTAAAAGTTAAAGCATTTGACCCAGTAATTGTTAATGCAGTTCCTAAAGTTAAGTTGCCATATATATTAATTGCAGTATCTACTAACGAACCAGAAAACCCTGTAAAGTTTAAACTATTAACAGAGTTAGCAGCATTAATAGTTAATGCATAGGTTCCACCAAGTATATTGTAATTCATTGTGTTAGCTTGTGCTAATGCACCTGGTGTTATTGTAATTGCTGTACTACCGGTATTTGTAATGTTTATATTACCAGTTGTTGTAGTTGATGTAAGTGCGGTAGCATTTGCCATGTTAATAACAGTACCTGTACTGGTTGCATTAATATTACCATTTGTAAATGTAATGGTTCTTGCTGTACCGCTATTACTTGTGAATGTGGGGGCAATTAAGTCACCGCCATTTAATAATATAACACCACCGTTATGTGTATATGCACCTGTGTTTGCTGTGCCACCTGTTAATACAGACAAGTTGCCAGCTGTATGTGTAAATGTGCCTGTGTTAAGTGCGGCATAAGCATTGACGTTACCAGCAGTTAATGTGAATGCACCTGTTGTAAATGTTGAGTTAGCTGATAATAAACCTGCTGCTATTGTGTATGTACCTGAAGTTGAACTATTAATTGCTCCTGATAATACAGTTAAGTTACCTGTGCTATGTACAAAGTTTAAGCTTGTGCTTAGGTTAGTTAAACCTGCATTACCACCTGCAATAGTTATGTTAGCAAATGTTAATGTTTTTTGTTGAAAGTCAACTTGACCGTTTGCAAGTGTAAGTGCTGTGGTTGCGTTGGCAACTAAGTTGTTTGCTAATGTCCAGTTGCCACCTACACCGTTAAATGTTAATGGAAACTGTAATGTTCTTGCTGATGTATCTACTGTTGCTGTGCCTGTTGTATTACCAAATGTGGTTACTGATGTACCTGCTGTAAATGCACCGCCACTTGCAGGAATATATAAGTTGCCATATATGGTTCTTGCTGTATTAGTAATAGTTGCTAATAAGCCTGTAAGATTGGCAGTGCCAATAGAACCAGTTAATGTTACACTATCGTTTGCAGTGTTGATGTTAAAACCAATTGAGCCTGTTGTTATTTGTACGTTTTGTGCGTATGTTCCTGATACGTTACCAAAGTCAAATACACGTGTGCCGGTGTTACCTGTGTATATTGAATTGACAATAACGTTACCTGAATAACTTAAGTTTGTGCCGTTGTTGCTATTCCACAATGTAGTATTGTTACTGGTTAAGTTGATTTGACCTGTAGTACCACTAAAGTTTAAATTTCTTAAATTTGCTGTACTTGTTGTAAAGTTACCTGTATAAAGTACAATATTGTTACCAATAATTAAGTTACCAGTATTAAAGTTAAAGTTTCTTGTAGATGCTGTAGTACTTGTACCACAAATATAACTGTTATTAAATGTATAATTGCCATTAACACTATCAACACTTATAGGGAAGTCTATTGCACGGTTAGCTGAGTCAATAATAAAGCTACCATTAGTTCCTGATAGTGTAATTATGTTAGCGCCTGCTGTTAATGTTCCACCAGTAGCACTTGTGTAAAAACTACCTCTTACGTTTTTAACATCATTTGTTAATGTGCCTGTAAAATTACGCAAGTCAAGTGTTCCTATTTGACCTGTTATGGTAATAGTATCAGTACTGGTTGATAATATTACACCTGAACTTCCGTTAATATTAAATGGAAACTCATTACCGTTACTAAAAGCAGTAGTGTTGCCCATTGCGAATATACGTGTACCTGTGCCACCTGTGTAGTTA
>Ga0214207_1000264_pt1 | contig 16637 bp, 15 predicted proteins | sample TroBogEpilimnion_6_FD_153045 | JGI IMG/M metagenome (GOLD analysis project Ga0214207, IMG submission 153045) | Freshwater microbial communities from Trout Bog Lake, WI - 13JUL2009 epilimnion | ecosystem: Environmental > Aquatic > Freshwater > Lake > Epilimnion/Euphotic zone | place: Trout Bog... | reverse complement strand
TCATCCGTCGCATCATCCATCGCATCAGCCTCATTTACAGCCACTTTTGCACCCAATTACGCGGGCGCAAATGCTTATGCATATACACATAAGCACGGCGGAGGCGGAACCTGGAGCACTATCGACTAACCGATAGTTCAGCCCCAGGGCCGCAAATCCTCCCAAGGATTGCGGCCCTTTTTGTTTTCCCCAATAAAAAGCCAACGAGAAATAACCAAGTAAAGGAATAGGAAGGTGAGAGCGATGACCGTTCTCCTCAGTGAACTGCTGGTCCCAGGCTGGGCAGAAGGCCCAGACGCAATGATCGGAACATCCGCATTTGCAGATGCCGCCGCGAATTTGCCCTGCCACACAGCAGACCCCGATCTCTTCTTCGCCGAGGACAACGCCTCTATTTCCTATGCCAAGTCGTTATGCGCCGCTTGTCCGATGGTTGCGGCATGTCTCGAAGGCGCGCTCTCTCGCGGCGAACCGTGCGGAGTCTGGGGCGGAGAGCTCTTTGATGAAGGTCGCCCAATAGCAGCAAAGCGCAGCGTTGGTCGCCCCCGCGTTACTAAATCCGACGAACAGGTCGCGCTCGCCAGTTAACTAGTCAGGAAGCGCTGCAATCGACGCGCGCTTCTGTTGGCTGCTTAACAGGCGCTGAATTAGCGAGCTGGCGCGATTTCGGGGAACCACGAAAGCGCTTCGTCGCGGAATTTGCCCTCCGCTTCAAGCTGGCAGAAGATGCCGGTGGTTCCCAATGTAACGCGGTGAATCAGTACGTATTCGGCGGGTAGGTTGAGTTGGAATCCAATCTTCGCCGTCGGATTACGTGGGTCGCCAACGCGCGCGCTTTGATCACGCAACCACTCGCGCGAATATCTAAATGTCTCGGTGCGAAGTGGCTCCACCAGCGGCACCAAATACTCCAGTACTAAATTCGGATCAACATCAACATCAGGCAATACGAATCCATCCTCTTTGAATCCTTCGTAAAGCGCAATTGCGTCGCCTTCGAGCGCGTTCTTTAGCAAATTCTTCATGGGCTCGGGGAAACCATTGGGCAAACGATTGCAGGCGCCAAAATCCAGAACACCCAATCGACCATCGGGCATGATGCGGAAATTTCCTGGGTGGGGGTCGGCGTGCAACAAGCCCGCGCGCTCCGGAGAGGTGAAGTGAAAGCGAGCCAGCTTAATTCCCGCATTGTTGCGCTCCTCGCGCGTTCCCTTGGCGATGATGCGCGCCAACGGCGTTCCCTCTAACCATTCGCTGACAATGACTTTGTCCGCGGCCATGATGACTTCAGGTATGTGAATATCGGGATCGTTTCGATAAGCGTCGAAGTATGTGCACTGCGCCTCGGCTTCGTATCGGTAATCGACTTCTTCAATGATGCGCGCGCGGAGCTCCTCCAATAGCGGCTTCATTTCCAGGCCAGGCATGAAGAGGCCGAATATTTTTGCGAAGCGTTGAATTTGATTGAGGTCAGAGATGAGCGCTTCCGCGGCCCCTGGGTACTGAATCTTTACCGCGACGGGTCGGCCATCTTTCCAGACCGCCTTGTGGACCTGACCGATGGAAGCGGAAGCGGCTGGCTTATCGTTGAAGGATTCAAAGTTGTCGCGCCAGTCCTCGCCGAGTTCTTTCGCCAGAACGCTGTGCACAACACGCGCTGGAAGAGGTGGTGCTGATTCTTGTAACTTGGTCAACGTCTCGCGATACGGCTTGGCAATATCTTCTGGAAGCGCGGCTTCAAAAACCGAGAGCGCCTGGCCGAATTTCATCGCTCCGCCCTTGAGTTCTCCTAGGACTTTGAAAACTTGCTCTGCGGTCTTCTCTTGAATTTCACCAAAGACCATTGATCCCGATTGACCAACGAGCTGACGGCCAAATCCAATCGCACTACGACCGGCAAGCGACAAGGGGAGTGAAGCTAATTTCGCGGTACGAGCCGTTGTGCTTGTAGGGATCGAATCGTTTTCCTTTATCGCGTCCTTGTTGGCATTCTTATCGGCACCAGAGTTACGCACCGCATCTACATCCGCGTTCGCCTTGGCCATACCCGCATTCTTATATAACTTCGAGACATCCGCAGGCTGAATTAAATTGCCACATCATGTGCCGTGGATTACAAGGATTGAGCGCGTCGAATTCGGTCGTGCCACCAAACCATGGGGTGCTGCCAGTTTCGTGAAATTGCAATATGCCAAGAGCAACGGCGCCGGTCACCATGGCCACCAATGAGGCCGGACTTTCTGTGGGTTCACTGACGGATTGCATCATGCGAACGCGAGCGATGTGCGGGATATAAATTGATCGATGCAGATCAATACATTGCGAACACGGCGTCTGACCGGGTTGCACCCAGGGGCCGACGGTTAATGAACCGCTTTCTAAATCCGAAATCGATAAGTGCGCCAAACCTTCGCTCATCCATTCCTGCGAGATTTCCGGCGGAACATATTGCGTGGCGACGATGAGCTGGGATGATTTCGATAAAAATCCATTGATTTGGTTCAAGCTAGCCGCTGCGCTCACTTCATCGGCTACCTCGCTATGTAATCGGCCGACATCAGCTTTTCGAATGGGAGCCCCAGTCGCTAGCAAGGGTGAAATTCGTGAGTTCGAAGGATGCCTAGATTTCCCACCTCGCAGTGCGCGTTGACGATTCACCATGGCGGTTTGTGAAAATCCAGAGGCCTGCAAAAGTGCCAATAACGAATATGCCAAACGGTTGCTACCGAATATGGTGATAGATAACTTGGTGCGCGACTTGATTGCGGCGAGTGGGGTCGCATCGCGTCCATCATCGCGTCCATCATCGCGTCCATCATCGCGTCCATCATCTCGTCCATCATCTCGTCCATCATCTAGCCCCGCGTCGACCGCCGCCGCCAACCCGCGGAAGCTTCGGTGCAAACTTGCGATTTCGATTTCGGGTGCCGCTCGGCGAAGAAGATCGTCATCGCTAACTTTGGTGATCAGTCGCGATCCACGTGACTTAACCGATCTAATGAAATTGCGCTCGCGTAGGCGCTCCATGACCGCATCCGCTTCACGATTGGCTCGGCCATCCAACGTGCTGCCGTTCTCATCAAGGCGGCGCGCGACCTCATACGCCACCTCGGGGTTTTCGATAACTAGCCCACCTCGAACATCACCGATATAAACCTGACCGTCGCTCAGCCGGATCCAATAGACATCGCACCGCAATGCCTCATGCTCAACCGCCGCTTTCTCCACTCACGCATCTTCCGCGCAAGCGTCGGACAATTTTTAGGATGCTCAATTAAATGTGGAAACGACGCACTTCGAGCCTCATATAGGTGTCCGTGCGATTACTGAGCGGCTCACCGATCTACGCGCGAGCGCCACACGATCTACGCGCGAGCGCCCTAAGCCCCGCGGCAAGCAAAAAGCCCCGCCCGTGCATGACGCACAAGCGGGGCTTCTCGAAATCGGTGACTTATGCCTTACCCAAAATGCGGTTGACCTTTGTGCCACACACTGGGCAGATGCCCTGTGCCATGCGGCGACCAGAATCAGAGACCTTGACGTGTCCTTCGAAGGCACGCTTCTCTTTGCACTTTACGCAGTAGGCCTCACCCTTGTATTCCTCAGCCATAATGACCCTCCAATCGCCGTACGCTCGAACCGGGAGGCTCCCGTGTGAGCGTGCGCTAGCTAAACCATACCCGCCCGCACGCTGGAAACCGCGCTCATTCACGCTCATTCACGCTCATTCAGCGTAAATCGCGCTCAAATCCGCGTTCAACGCCCTAAAATGTCCGTTTTGCACGCCTTTAGCAATCGCTACATCAATCGCTACATCAATCGTGAAGTGCCCCGTTCTAAACCCCGATGTTGAGCGAGATCTCGTCCGGCGTCCCCGCGATACCAGCCTCGTAACCCTCAAGGAAGGCCTCTGCGCGCTCCTTTTCCGGATAGCGCTCTAAGAGCTCGTAGAAATTATCGTCATGCCCAGCAATCCGCAGGTGAATCAACTCGTGAAAGAGCACGTACTTGAGGGCGTATTCGGGCGCGGTGTTGAGGCGCTGCGAAATTCGGATAGTCCGATCCAAGGTTGTGCATGAACCCCATCGCTCTCGCATCGGACGCCAGGTGACCGAGGAGGGGCGCTCGCTAAATTCGGGCAAGAGCGAGCCAAGCAGCTCGGCGCTCATATGCAGGAGCACCTCATCACCCTTGCGCGCCCGAGCTTCGCGCTCAAGGACCATCGCGATCATTTCAGGAATGAGCTCGTTTTCTTGCCGGCGGGAAATTTTGGCGGGCATATGAATTTCAATGATGCCATTTGTCCGAAAAGCCTGAATGCTACGTTTCCTACGAGTGCTTCGCACAACTCGAAACTCGGGGAGATCTCGCAAAGATTGAGTCGTCGTCGTGGTTGCCGCGGGAGACCTGGAAGGAGCCACTCCTCTGGACGAACTGCCCGAATCGCTCACCGGCGCGAAGATATCGGAGCCATCGTCGAAGAGATCGAGCTGTATCGGGTTGTCCACTGAACCATCTTGCAGGTTAGGCGGAGCGAATCCTCGAAATTACTCACGGTCGGCAAAAGTGTCGCGCTATTTGTGCACACCTTTACCCACAAGTTATCAACATTTTCGCTTTATCTCAGGGCGCGCTCGTTTGATTCTCAAGATTACTTATCGTAGGTTTCGTGCCACGAAGTCCTCGGATAACCGTTTTTTGTTTGCAAGGGGAAGGCAAACAAAAAATCGAGCGGCCGGGGGCTTCGCTTTTTTATGGGCGGACCGGCTTTACATCAGGCCTGCTTTAGATCAGACCGGAGAGGTCATCGGGAACCGAGGTACTCGCCAAGAATTTTTTGGCATCACCCAAGTCATCAGCGGTCGGAAGAAGTACCGCATCCTCCCAACGTTGGTCACGGCCTTGAATATCGGCCAGCGTTGTAACTTCGTTCCAGAATGAAACGCATTCTCGAGTCTTGCGCGGTGAAACTTGAAGCCCAAGTAGCGACGCAAAGAGTTGTTGCGTTGGTGCGGATGTCGCACGTTGACGGCGAAGCGTTTCCGAGAGTGCTGCAAACGATGGCAAGCGCGATTCCGCGGCGGCCGATGTCACGTGGTCAATCCATCCATCGATGAGCGCCAGAACCATTTCCAGCTTATTGAGTGCGGCTTCTTGCTTCGGAGTTTGCTCTGGTGTGAACATGCCGCGCGTAATCGCGATATTGATGGATTCGGGGTTTGAAAGATCAAGCTCTCCGGTATTGATCGCATCTTCTGCTTGGCGCTGAACGGCCTGAATATCGATGCGAATACCGCTGCCGTAAGCGGCGATTGCTTCACGGATGTATTCAGCGAGCCATGGGGTGTGGCTGAATAGGCGAGCAGCGGCCGCTTCGCGAAGCGCGAGATAAATGCGTATTTCCTCTTCTGGCAGCTCTAACCCGGAGCCCCAAGCGGCGATGTTCTGCGGCAGAAGGCGAGCTTCAGCACTCTTGAAAATCGGGAGCGCGACATCATGCGCACCAGTCACGGAGAGAGCTAATTGACCCACCGCCTGGCCCAGTTGTGAAGCAAAGAGCAGTCCCACAAAATTGCGCATCACTGGCACGAGCGCGGATAAATCTGGCAACTGCATTCCGGCCAACTCTGGAATATCGAGTTGGGACATATCGATCTGCCCGAGCGCGGGCAGTCCATGAGTGAGCGCCTCCGCCATACCTGCGGCGAGTGGCTCGATCATCTTTTGCCAACCCTCGATGGAGGAGTCGAGCCAGTCACGGCGACTCCACGAATTGTTTGCCACATGGGTGGTGGCGGGAAAAATCGTTACTGCATCAAGCCAGGTGTTGGCGATGTTGAGCGCTTCCTCGGTCTGAGCCAAATCGCCGAGACCCACTGGAATTTCACTTTGGGTGGCGAGGAATTTGCGAGCAACGTCGCGGATGACAGCGACCGGTACCAACGCGCCATTGTTCGCTGCGTTCTGTGCGGCGTTGTTGAATCCAGTAAAAAGTGATTGCGGATTGATTCCCATATTCGCAAACTGGGCAAAGAAGTCGCCCATGTTCGGTACGCCGGAGTTGTCGCGCGGATTCTCATCATCGCCACCGTTGTTGGGGCCGAAGCCAAATGATCCACTCATCTCAGCGATTCCTTTCTTTCCACGAATTCATCACGTCTGGGTTCTACCAAGTTAACAGTATTGGCCGACAAATTCTTCCCGGTAGGGAACTCCGTCTTCCCGGCAGGGCACCCGCACCCGCCGCGCTCCCGCGCCCGCACCGAGCGCGGCGAGTCCCCCCACGCTAATCTTGGACCGTGTTTAACCTTCCCCTCGCAGCCGCCTCGAACAACGTGGCCTTCGCTGCGCTGATTTGGTGGGTTATTCCGGGCGCCGCGATTATCGGTGGCATTGCCTACGTCGTGTGGGTCTCAAAGTTTCAGGACAAGTTCGACAACGAGACGAATCGTTCGGTGGGCAAGTTTCAAAATTTCCAGAAGAGCTTTCGCGATAGCGAATAAGGCGCGCAAGCCTTTTACAGAACCCAGCGGCAAAGAGCAGATCTCATGATTCGTAGATATCTCAGCCGCCCGCAATTCATCATCGTGGCCGCGATCGTTGTGGCCGCCCAGTTCATTCCCTTGCCCTATGTTGTTTTGCAACCAGGCCCCACCTATAACTTGTTAGGCAAGGCGTTGGTTCTGCCGGCCGGCCTCGATAAAAGCGCACCTGCTCCATCACAGAGTCAATCTCCTACTCGGAGTCAATTGCTCGCCACTACCGTCTACGTGACCAACCCAGCCGCCCGCATATACGCGCCACAGCTCTTGGTGGCCTGGCTCAACGGCCAAATGGCGGTCTATCCGCGCGACATCATTTATCCGAAGAGCGAGAGCGCGAAGCAAACCTTGGCGGCAGGTAAAGCGGAGATGACTAACTCCGAAGCGGATGCAATTAGCGCAGCCGCAAATTTCATAGATGGCCTCTCACCAGATTCAACTGGCGCAAGTCAATCCATAGCCAAGGAATTGCGTAACGCGCCGATTAAATTTTCGTTGCAGGAAACCGGTGGACCAAGCGCGGGTCTCGGATTCGCGCTTTCACTCGTTGATCGCACCATCGCTCCCACATTGATCGGCTCACGAATTGTTGCCGCAACCGGAACCATCGACCGGCAAGGAGTGGTTGGCGCGATCGGCGGAATCGATCAAAAATTAAGTGGCGCTGCTCGTGCTGGCGCGACGCTCTTTCTCTTGCCACGCGATAACTGCGCCGACATCACGCGCGTTCCACACGGGCTTCGACTCGCGCCGGTCAGCTCGCTCGGCGAAGCGGTTCACGTCCTCTCAGGAGCGCTCGCTACCCACTGTTAAGCCATCTGACAACCAATCCGAATTGCCCCCCTCCCCGGGGTGACTAGAGTTGGCGTATGAGTTCATTTCAATTCCCTGGAAATCGCTTCTCCAACTTTGGCAATGGTGGCAACTCCGGAAATGGCGCCGCCCGTCGCTCGCCCCTAAAGAGCCCGCTCTTCTGGACCGTCCTCACACTTGTTGTCGCGGCCATTATCTTGGTCAGCCTCAGCGGTTTCTACGTTGATCTGCTCTGGTATCGCTCTGTTCATTTCACCAGCGTCTGGCGCACTGTGCTCTTCACCAAGGCTTATCTCTTCGTGGGCTTCGGACTCGTTACCTCGGCCATCATTATTTTTAACGCGGTCTTGGCTTATAAGAAGCGCCCCATTTATGTCCCACTTACATCGGAAGCCGACAACCTCGAGCGCTACCGTTCCCAGCTCGAGCCAATTCGCCGTTGGGTCATTCTCGGTCTAGCCGTAGTCATCTTTTATATCGCTGGCAGCGCCGGCACCAAGCTCTGGAGCTCATGGCTTCAATTCAAAAACTCCACACCTTTCGGAACGACCGACCCACAATTCCACTTAGATATTTCGTTCTTTGCCTTCAAGCTGCCGTTCTATGAATCATTGATCAGCTGGGGAATTTCCACCATCGTTCTTTCAATTCTCGCCGCGGCGATTGTTCATTACATCTACGGCGGAATCCGCCCGCAGGTTCGCGAAGACCGCACCACCGTTGTGGCTCGCGTTCAGCTCTCGGTCCTTCTCGGGGTACTGGTTCTTATCAAGGCAGTTGCGTATTGGTTCGACCGTTACACCTTGGCGTTAAAAACTGGTCATCTAATAACCGGTTTGGCATACACCGACGTCAACGCGGTCCTGCCAGCGAAGGCCATCCTCGCCGGCATCGCGGTTATCTGCGCGCTGCTTTTTTTCGCAAACATCATTCGCCGTTCGTGGATTTTGCCAGCAGCTGGCGTCAGCTTGATGCTCGTATCGTCATTGGTTGTGGCGGGTGTTTATCCAGGAATCATTCAACAGTTCCAGGTTAAGCCGAGCGAATCCACCAAGGAAGCGCCGTATATTCAGCGCAATATTGAAGCAACGAGAGCCGCCTATAACCTTTCGAATGTTTCGGTCCAAGATTACGAAGCGAAGTCAACGACCGCTGCTGGCCAATTAGCCAACGACGTGTCAACCGTTTCAAACGCGCGGTTGATTGATCCTGCGGTCGAAGCGCAGACCTTCCGCCAGTTGCAACAGATTAAGCCGTACTACACATTTGCGGACGCGCTGGATATGGATCACTATGTCATCAACGGCAAGAGCCGAGATGTCGCGGTCGCGGTTCGCGAACTCAACATCAGTGGCAACCCATCGCGTAACTGGATCAACGACCACTTGGTCTACACCCACGGATTTGGTTTTGTTGCGGCAACCTCCAACACTGTAGATGCCGATGGAAAGCCACAATTTGTTGTCGGAAATATTCCTCCAACCGCGGGCCTAGGAGTTTTCCAACCTCGAATTTACTTTGGTGAGAACGTTCCTGATTATTCAATCGTCGGTGGCACAAAGAGCAGCACACCCGCCGAGCTCGATTATCCGAACGATGCCTCATCAACTGGCCAGCAGAACTTCACATACACCGGCACCGGTGGCGTCCCTATGGGCAACTTCCTCAGCCGTGCGCTATTTGCAATCAATTACAAAGAGCAGCGAATCCTTCTTTCGAACTTGATCAACTCAGATTCAAAGATTCTCTATAACCGTAATCCGCGCGAGCGCGTTGCCAAGGTCGCTCCGTGGTTGACGCTGGATGGCAACATGTATCCCGCCATCATTAACGGCAAGATCCTATGGATTCTCGATGGGTACACGACGAGCGCGGGCTATCCATATTCCAAGAACACCAACCTTGCTAACGCGACCACCAACTCGGTGACCACAAGTTCAACCACCGTCAGCCCATTGCCGGATCAAAACGTTAACTACATCCGCAACTCCGTGAAGGCAACCGTTGATGCCTATGACGGCACCGTGACGTTGTATCAATGGGACACCACCGATCCAGTTTTGAAGACCTGGAGTAAGGCGTTCCCTGGCACGATTCAGCCAAAGAGCGCGATGTCCCCTACGCTACTTCAACACATTCGCTACCCAGAAGATCTCTTCTCGGTTCAACGCGATGTACTCAGCACGTATCACGTGACCAGCGCGAACGCGTATTACGGTGGCCAGGATTTCTGGCGCGTACCGACCGATCCATCATCGCTCGGAGCTAACGCAGGATTGCAACCTCCGTATTACATGACGATGCAATTGCCGGGCGCAAAGACGCCTGCTTTCTCCTTGACCACGTCATTTGTTCCACGCGGAAATCGCCAGAACCTGACCGCTTTCGCATCAGTGGATTCAACCTATGGCCCTGATTACGGAAAGATCTCGGTGTTGCAATTACCGCGTTCGACCAACATTTCTGGCCCTTCTCAGGTGGCCTCTAACTTTGAGGCGAACCCAACCGTTGCCCAAGCGCTCTCGCTCTTGCGTCAAGGCGGATCCGACGTCGTTCTCGGTAACTTGCTGACGCTTCCGGTCGGCGGCGGATTGCTTTATGTCCAGCCGGTTTATGTTCGTGCAACATCCAATGCATCTGCATATCCGTTGCTCCAAAAAGTTCTAGTCAGCTTCGGAGATCAAATTGGATTTGATAACACCTTGCAGGGCGCACTCGATCAAGTCTTTAGTGGAAACAACGGCGCGGTATTAACCGGCAACACTGGACTTCCATCTGCCTCCACATCAACGTCAACGTCATCATCGATGCCAAGCACTTCGGTGAGCGGAACAGGTAGCGCTGCTCTTAAAGCCGCACTTGCAGCTGCGCAGAGCGCGATGGCTGATTCGCAAGCGGCGCTTCGCAATGGCGATTTCACTGCATACGGTGCAGCACAAAATCGTTTGAAGGCCGCCATCGCTGCGGCCATTGCTGCGCAGAAATAGCAGCGAATCGAGATTGCTGCGCAGAAGTAGTGTTATTAATTCTTCGTTTTGGGCTTTCGAGCGATTTAACATAGAATTCGAGCACCGACGCGGGGTGGAGCAGCTCGGTAGCTCGCTGGGCTCATAACCCAGAGGTCATAGGTTCAAATCCTGTCCCCGCTACCAATAGTCCGTTGGGCCCACATTTACTGGGCCCGATGGATAAACCGCAACGTTGCGGCACTCGACTGAATTAATTCTTCAGAATTAGCGAGTATTAGCGCGACGGGAACGGAACGGATAGTGAATCTTCAAGTTATTCATGACCGCTCGCAAAACCAACTCGTCACACAAGCCGCAGAAAAAATATCCGCCTCGATCGCCCATGCTTGGCAGGATGGCCGAGATGCCCATGTCGTACTCACGGGTGGCCGCACCGGATTAGCAATTGCGCAGGCTCTCGACATCAGCGTCTACCGAATCCGAGCAAACTGGAAGAGCCAAAGCGCGGGCTCCGTAACCATTGCTGATATTGCCGATATTGCCGGTCTCAAACTTCATATTTGGTTCAGCGACGAACGTTACGTCGATCGCGATGCCGAGGACCGACTTGAGAAAGTTATCGCCAGCGGATTTACCTCAACCGCAGAGTCGACCGTGTTTCACCCGGTTCCTTCACCGAGCGAGGGTTCGTTGGTTGAAGTCAGTGCGCAATATGACGCAGAAATTTTGGGAACGTTGGGGGAGAACCGGTTTGATGGCGTCATCCTCTCGATGGGCGAAGACGGGCACGTCGCATCGTGTTTTCCTGGTGACCAAAAAGTATTGACCTCGCGACTAAACGCGGTGGAAGTCGTCGCGTCACCAAAGCCGCCGGCCGAACGCACCACCATCACACTGCATCGATTGGCTCAGACATCGCAGGTCTACGTATTTGCGATTGGTGAGGGCAAGCGAACGGCGCTTGAACACACGCTGAAGATTTGCGCACAGCAGAGCGCCACAACCGAAGAGTTATCTGCTCCGATAGCTTTGTTACGGCAGAATTCACCCGTTGGGCAGATTTTTATCATGACCGATCAATCCGTACGTTCATCAAGCGAGAGTAAATAAGGCTGGAGAAAAGATGGCACAGGCACTGCAGTTAACCGTTGTTGGATTAGGACGCATGGGTGCAAACATTGCACGCCGCATCTCACGCCACGTGGATCCATCCACACCAGTCAATATCAGCGTCTTCGACGTCAACGCCGATACCGTGAAAACTCTCGCATCCGAAGGTTACGTCGGACTTTCATCACTCGCGGACCTCAAGCAATACAACGACGCCGCCAATCCACAAATCGTCTGGGTAATGGTTCCTGCAGAAGTAACCGCGCAAACAATCAAGGCCGTTGCAGAACACCTCGCGCCTGGCTCGGTCATCATCGACGGCGGTAACACCTTCTATCGTGACGACATCGCAAACGCAGCGATGTTGAAGAAATCTGGAATTGAATTTGTCGATGTCGGAACATCTGGCGGCGTCTATGGTTTGGATCGCGGATTCAGCTTGATGATCGGCGGCGATACCGCCGTTGTAAATCGCTTGAACCCACTCTTCAAGGCTCTCGCACCGGGCGTGGATTCAGCCGAGCGCACACCTGGCAAAACCGGCGCGGTCTCGCAAGCCGAAAACGGGTTTTATCACTGCGGTCCGGTTGGTGCCGGCCACTTCGTGAAGATGGTTCACAATGGAATCGAATACGGCGCGATGGCTGCATACGCCGAGGGACTGAACTTGCTCGACACCGCGCGTAATGGAATTAAGCACCCAACCGCCGTTGGCGATCATACCGAGACAAAGTACGACCTGAACATGGCGGAAATTTCTGAAGTCTGGCGCCGTGGTTCTGTCGTTGCGTCCTGGCTCTTGGATCTCACCACCGAGGCATACACCGAAGATCCAGCGCTTGCCGGTTACACCGGTGCAGTCGCCGATTCAGGTGAAGGTCGTTGGACCGTTCAGACCGCAATCGACGCCGGCGTTCCTGCGAATGTTTTGAGCGCCTCGTTGATGGGTCGCTTCTCATCTCGCGGCAACGATCTCTATGCAAACAAGGTGTTGTCCGCGATGCGCAAGAAGTTCGGCGGCCACAGCGAGGCGAAAAAGGCTGGTAACTAATCCATGTCGAATCGTCCAAAAAAGAAGTCCACGCCGGCTGACGTTCTGGTTCTCTTCGGCGCTACCGGAGACCTTGCGAAGAAGAAACTTTTCCCGGCGCTCTACAACATGGCGCTGCACGATGCCCTCAACGCGGAGGTCGTGGGCGTTGCATCAACCCGCTGGGATCACGAGCAATTTATTAGCAACGCCTTTGAAGCGATCCGTACTCGCGTACCTAACGTTGATGAGAAAGTACTTGCTGGTCTCGATAAGAAGCTCTCACTCGTCGTCGGTAACTACGAAGACCCCAAGGTCTATGAGGATTTGGCGATCAAGCTCGAGGGCAAGATTAAGCCGGTTATTTATCTGGCGATTCCACCAGCTCTCTTCGAGCAAGTAACCCAAGGCTTGGCTCGCGTTGGACTCACAAAAACCGCACGCTTGGTTGTTGAGAAACCATTCGGTCGCGACTTGGAATCTGCGATTAAATTACAAGAGTCGATCGAAGCGGTTCTTCCCGAAGTTCGCATTTATCGAATCGATCACTACCTCGGTAAAGAGTCGGTCGAAGATATTTTGATTTTCCGCTTTGCAAACTCGATCTGGGAACCACTCTGGAATCGCCGCTACATCAACTCGGTGCAAATCACGATGGCGGAAGATTTTGGCATCGAAGGCCGCGGAGCGTTCTATGACGAAGTCGGTGCGCTTCGCGATGTACTTCAAAACCACTTGCTTCAAGTCCTCGCGCTGATTGCGATGGAACCACCGTCAGACCTCACGTCACAATATATGGAAGACGAGAAGATGAAGGTCTTCCGCTCCATCGATTCGCTGAAGCCGTCGGACGTTGTCCGCGGGCAATACGTGGGTTATTTGGATGAAAAGGGCGTCGCACCTGGTTCGACTACCGAGACCTTCGTCGCAGCTGTTGTTCACGTCGATAACTGGCGTTGGGCCGGCGTTCCCTTCTACATGCGCACTGGAAAGAATCTCAAAGAGACCGTTCTTGAAGTCGTTGTTGAATTCAAGCAACCGCCACGAATGCTCTTTGCAGAGACGCAGGCGGGCTCACCGAACGTACTTCGTTTCCGATTGGGTAAAAACGACGGCGTGGATATCGAGTTAATGGCTAAGGCGCCGGGCGACAACCTCGAGACGCTTCCGGTTCAATTGAACGTTGAATTCAGCGCTGCGCTTGGTGATCGCCAAGAAGCGTACGAACGTTTGTTGCGTGCCGCGATGGCTGGCGACCACATGCGTTTCGCGCGGATCGATTCCGTTCTAGAAACCTGGCGAATTTTGGAGCCAATCATTCACGGCGAAGTTCCGGTCTATCCATACTTCAAGGGCACATGGGGTCCGGAGAAGGTCGAAGAACTTATTCCGCAGGGCTGGATCGAGCTCTAAATTCACCGCAGTTTTTGAGAAGCGCTTGGGGAAAGAAAGAAAAGGCATTCCCCCTGCGCATCTTCCCAAAACCAGCTTTAGTGTGACCAACTTCCAGGCCCGCTGTCGCTAACTACCCCTCTTTGACCTCGCGCAGCGCGTGGGAGAGTGTGATGACGCCGTAAGCAAGTCCGTCGATTGCAAGGATGTAAACGACTTCGCCCTTTTGGTGTGCGGATTCAACGATCGCGGCGATCTCGGGATGGAAGGGCGCAGTGTTGCGCACCATGGCAAGGCTGGGTCCGAAGAGCGCGGTGCGCGTGAGTTCGTTGATCATGATTCGAGCTGCAACGCCTTGAATCGGTGATTGGCTCCATTGCGTAAATGGTGTGGTAGTGGCGCCTTCAGCGAGCAAAGCGTCCGCGACCGCAACCATGGATTTATGTTGATGCGTGGGCGTGCGGGCCTCGGGATAAATTTCATCAGAGATTTGGCTTAAATGCGCGCGCAAGCCCGCGCCCAATGTGACGATGACAGAGTTCAATTGCTCATCGGTGAATTGCGAATCTGGCGTTGAATCGGCTGGTGCGTTGATGAACAAGCGCGATTCGATCGTGAAAACTTCTTCGAACTTTGGAATCTTGGCGGCCTCGGTTGCGGATTGATCTTTCCGCTTTTTGCGAAAGAAAGAGAAAAAGCCCATTGTTACTTGCCTTCAGCGGCTTTCGCGGAATCGGGTGTTATTGCATCAAGGAATGCCGAATGAAGCAGGCCGTTGGATGAAACGCCACTCTTTCCATGCGATCCAGGAGCTCCGTCGATGTTGGTGAAGCGCCCGCCGGCCTCGCGAACAATAATGTCCAGCGCCGCCATATCCCATAACGCAAGTGATGGTTCGATCGCGATATCTACGCTGCCCTCTGCCACCAACATATGGGACCAAAAGTCTCCCAGCCCACGAGTGCGCCAAATTTTTTCTTGCAGAGATATGAACGCATCTTTGCGCGCGCCCCAACCCACCAAATCGGAATAGGAGAGCGAGGCATTAGCTAAATCAGCGACCTGCGAAACGCGAATCTTCGCCGGAGCAGATTTATTGACGCTGACATACGCGCCGTTGCCGGCCGATGCGTGCCAACGACGAAAGAGGGCTGGCGAACTGACGACTCCGACAATTACCTCGTTGTTGGAAATCGCGGGCGTCGATAAACCAATCAGGGTGGCCCAGGTTGGAATTCCGCGCAAAAAGTTCTTTGTTCCATCGATCGGATCGATCACCCAGTAGTGCTGATCGCCGTCGGGAACTCCGCCGAATTCCTCGCCAACAATGACGTCACCGGGGCGCTCAACAGCGAGCACTTCGCGAATCGCTTTCTCGACCGCTTTATCGGCGTCGGTTACCGGCGTTAAATCTGGTTTTGTCTCAACGACTAAGTCGATGGATTGATAGCGATCCAAGGTGATCGCATCCGCAAGATCGGCCAGCCGTAGTGCCAGCGCTAAATCATCCGCGAGCGAAAATACGCGATCAGATGTGACAGGAGGCATGAGAGAAGGTTATCGGGTTGGCACCCCACGGCGCTTCTTGCTACGGGCGATATCAATAACCTTCTTTGGAACCCTTCAAAATTCTTCGCAAACTATCCAACCGAATCTCGGTCGCTGGCAATTCATTAAGGGCGCAGCCGGCCTCGTCATGCGAGCAATTCTTTGGACAGCGATCAAGGTATTCGCGGAATTCAGTAAAGGCCCCAAGCACTCGATTGATATCGACGTGCGCAACGCCAAATGAGCGAACGCCAGGTGTGTCGATGATCCATCCGCCCGGACCATCGAGTGCCAACGCCACCGCGCTCGATGAGGTGTGACGTCCGCGGCCGGTTACTTCATTAACCATGCCGGTAACGCGATCGGCGGATTCAACCAACGCGTTAACGAGCGTTGATTTACCAACGCCAGAATGGCCGAGCAGCACCGTAACTTTTTCGGAAAGTACTTCGCGAATGTCCGAGATGTCGGCGCCGCGCTTCGTCTCGATGACGGGAATATCGATATCGCGATACCCCTTGAGAAAAGCGGTGATGCGATCTCGGGCCGCCTTTTCTTCCAGCAAATCGGTCTTGGTCAGGATGATGATCGGAGTAATCCCTTGATCAAATGCGACGACGAGTGCGCGATCGATCAAGCCCTCGCGTGGTTCAGGGTTAGCCGCGGCTATCACGATTGCCATCTGATCAACGTTGGAAACAATCATGCGTTCTAAGCCCGCGCTGTCATCGACGGTGCGAGTCAGTGCGTTGCGGCGTGGATTTACGGCGACGATGCGCGCGAGCGATCCTTCGGTTCCGCTCGTGTCGCCGACGATGCCGACATGGTCTCCAACAACGACCGACTTTTTACCGAGTTCTCTGGCGCGCATCGCGGTGATGATGCGTTCACCATCGGTATCGCTGATGAGGCAGGTGATGCGACCGCGATCCACCGCAATAACAAATCCCTGAATGGCTTCCGAATAGTCTGGGCGATCTTTTGTGCGTGGCCTCGTACTACGGGCAGGCCTAATGCGAACGTCTTCCTCACGAGGATGCGCGCGGGTAGCCATATTTATCGAAGCAACTCCGCCCACGCGCCAGGAAAGTCCGGCAAAGTCTTTTGAGTAGTCGCAATATTTTCGACTTCGATGCCATCCACGACGAGCCCTAACATCGCACCGGCGGTCGCAAGTCGATGATCGTCGTAGGTATGGAAAACGCCGGCGTGCAATGGTGCAGGTGTGATGTG
>Ga0214207_1000263_pt1 | contig 16653 bp, 15 predicted proteins | sample TroBogEpilimnion_6_FD_153045 | JGI IMG/M metagenome (GOLD analysis project Ga0214207, IMG submission 153045) | Freshwater microbial communities from Trout Bog Lake, WI - 13JUL2009 epilimnion | ecosystem: Environmental > Aquatic > Freshwater > Lake > Epilimnion/Euphotic zone | place: Trout Bog... | reverse complement strand
GTTACAGGTGATCGTTTTGTCATGTCCTTTCATGGTTTGCCCAAACGTAATCTCATGAAGGGAGATCCCTATCATTGCGAGTGTTTAAAAACAGGTCGTCTTCTAGGGGAATCGTTGGGCTTAGAACCTGGACAATATTTAGTGACCTTCCAATCTCGTTTTGGCAGGGCGGAGTGGTTAAAGCCTTACACCGCACCCATGATTGAGAAATTAGCGAAGGAGGGATGCAAGAGGATTGATATTTTTTGCCCTGGCTTTCCTGCGGATTGCCTAGAAACTCTGGAAGAGATTGCGATGGAAGCACGCGAGATTTTCTTAGAGCACGGTGGTAGAGACTATCGCTATATTCCTTGTCTCAATAGCAATCCGGAATGGATTGATGCGCTTGCAGATATCGCAGAACAGCACCTTTTAGGTTGGTCTCTAGGAACTGAATCTGCCGATGAGCTCTCATTACGCAATCAGCGCGCAGAGGTAGCCAAAATTCATGCTGTTTAAATGCATCCTTGAAATAAGCAAACTTGTCCCCATATTGCATTGATAGCACCAGTTAAAGAAAATAATCATCTACTATGACAACTGAAAATCCAAATCCCTCTCCTGAATCCGATCAGCCGGTACAAGCTCCAAGCGAGCCAGAAATTACTGCGCAGACTCCCGAGCAAATCATTGAGGAGCTCAACCAAAAATTACTGGAAGCCCAAGACAATTTTTTGAGAGCTAAGGCTGAAGGTGAAAATATTCGCCGTCGTGCAGTGGAAGATATTGCGAAAGCGCATAAGTTTGCGATTGAGAGCTTTGCAGAGCATTTGGTGCCTGTAACCGATAGTCTCTATGCCGCACTCAGCGCCGAAGCGGTTGATGCCAAGGCATTTAAAGAGGGCTTAGAAATTACCCTAAAGCAGCTTTTGAGTGCCTTTGAAAAGGGCAAGATGAGTGAGATTAATCCTGCGGTAGGGGATAAATTTGACCCTCACCACCACCAAGCAATTGCCTCGGTACCTTCTGAGCAAGAGCCCAACACAGTAGTTTCGGTCTTGCAACGCGGGTATTCGATAGCCGACCGGGTTTTGCGACCTGCTTTAGTAACCGTTAGCGCCCCAAAATAGCGGTTTTTCAGTAGAAATACCCTGAAAAAGGCAGATTTCTGCCTTTTTTGTATTTCAGCCCTTGAATTCCAGTCATTGAACCCCATTTAAAGGGTATCAATTTATTACCAGTAGCAAGCAAAACGAATTACCTAACCATTTCATTATTGGAGCCATTATGGGAAAGATTATCGGAATCGACTTGGGAACCACGAACTCGTGCGTATCAGTCGTAGAAAACAATGCACCTAAAGTGATCGAGAATGCCGAAGGCGCTCGTACCACCCCTTCAATCATCGCCTACCTTGAGGATGGCGAAGTATTGGTTGGTGCCCCTGCAAAACGTCAGTCAGTCACCAATCCTAAGAACACCATTTATGCAGTAAAGCGTTTGATGGGTCGTAAGTTTGAAGATGCTGAAGTTCAGAAAGACATTGGCTTGATGCCTTACGCCATTATCAAAGCGGACAACGGAGATGCATGGGTATCTGCACGCGACAAAAAAATGGCACCACAACAAGTGTCTGCAGAAGTTCTGCGCAAGATGAAAAAGACTGCCGAAGATTATCTCGGTGAAGAAGTCACGGAAGCAGTGATTACGGTTCCTGCTTATTTCAATGACAGCCAACGTCAAGCTACTAAAGATGCTGGCCGTATCGCTGGCTTGGATGTCAAGCGCATTATCAATGAGCCAACAGCAGCTGCTTTAGCATTCGGCTTAGATAAGCAAGATAAAGTTGATCGTAAGATTGCCGTTTATGACTTAGGCGGTGGTACCTTTGACGTATCGATCATTGAAATTGCCAACGTCGATGGTGAGAAGCAGTTTGAAGTGTTGTCCACTAACGGCGATACTTTCTTGGGCGGTGAAGACTTTGACCAACGCATTATTGATTGGATCATTGCCGAGTTCAAAAAAGAGCAAGGCGTTGATCTCAGTAAAGATGTGTTGGCATTACAGCGTTTGAAAGACGCTGCTGAAAAAGCCAAGATCGAATTGTCATCATCTCAGCAAACTGAAATCAACTTACCTTATGTCACTGCCGATGCAGGTGGTCCAAAGCATCTGAATTTGAAGTTAACTCGTGCCAAGTTGGAATCATTGGTTGAGGAGCTGATTAACCGTACTGCCGGTCCATGCCTCACAGCGATTAAGGATGCTGGCGTTAATGTGAGTGACATTGATGACGTGATCCTGGTTGGCGGTCAAACTCGTATGCCAGCAGTTCAAGATAAAGTGAAATCCATCTTCGGTAAAGAGCCACGTAAAGATGTGAATCCCGATGAAGCCGTTGCCGTTGGCGCAGCAATTCAGGGTTCGGTATTGTCTGGCGATCGTAAAGACGTATTGCTGCTGGACGTTACCCCTTTATCTCTAGGTATCGAAACCTTGGGTGGTGTCATGACCAAGATGATTCCAAAGAACACCACGATCCCGACCAAGCATTCACAGGTGTACTCTACCGCTGAAGATAATCAGCCTGCAGTAACCATTAAGTGCTTCCAAGGTGAGCGTGAGATGGCTGCGGCTAACAAACTCTTGGGTGAATTTAATCTCGAGGGTATTGGCGCTGCACCACGCGGTCAGCCTCAAATTGAAGTGACCTTCGATATCGATGCCAACGGTATTTTGCATGTCACTGCAAAAGATAAAAACACTGGCAAAGAGAACAAGATCACCATCAAGGCCAATTCTGGTTTGACTGAAGAAGAAATTCAGCGCATGGTGAAAGATGCTGAGGCCAATGCCGAGGAAGATAAAAAAGCCTTGGAATTAGTCACTGTTCGCAATACTGCTGATGCCTTAGCTCATAGCACCAAGAAAGCCTTAGAGGAGCATGGCGCTGGTCTAGAAGCGGCTGAGAAAGAAGCGATTGAAACTGCCTTGAAAGAGCTTGATGAAGCAATCAAGGGTAGCGATAAGGCAAGTATCGAAGCCAAGACCGAGGCCTTGGGTAAAGCCAGCCAAAAGCTAGGTGAAAAGGTGATGGCTGCAGAACAAGCCAAAGCTGCTGGCGCTGCTCCTGGAGCAAACCCTGGTGCACAAGCTGCGGCGCCCGATGCTGATGTCGTGGATGCAGATTTCAAAGAGGTTGATGACAAGAAGTAATAGGAAATTACAAAGTCATTTTGCAGTGTCATAACACCAAGTCGGCTTCGTGCCGACTTGTGTCTTTCGGGTTGTTAAAGGGAATAGTTTGTGTCTAAAAGTAAACGCGATTATTACGAAGTCCTTGGGGTCTCTAGAAGCGCTACGGATGAAGAGTTAAAAAAGGCTTACCGCAAGCTTGCGATGAAGCACCATCCCGATCGCAATCCTGATAGCAAAAGTGCTGAGGCTGACTTCAAAGAAGTGAAAGAGGCTTATGAGACTTTGAGTGACTCTAATAAACGCGCTGCTTATGACCAATATGGCCATGCTGGAGTCGACCCCTCGATGGGTGGTTTTGGTGGTGGCTTTGGTGGAGGTGGATTTGCCGATGCCTTTGGAGATATCTTTGGCGATATTTTTGGACAAGCTGGCGGACGTCAGGCTGGCCCCCAAGTCTATAAAGGCGCCGACTTACGGTACAACATGGACATTACTCTTGAGCAGGCAGCCGAGGGCTATACCACTCAAATCCGGGTTCCTAGCTGGAGTAATTGCAAGACTTGTCATGGTAGCGGCGCAGAGCCCGGTACCAAGCCAGAAAAATGCCCTACCTGTGATGGACATGGCCAAGTCCGTATTCAGCAAGGCTTTTTCTCGATGCAACAGACATGTCCTAAGTGTCGTGGCACCGGTGAATACATTCCTAAGCCTTGTAAGACTTGCCACGGTAGCGGCAAGTTAAAAGAACAAAAGACTTTAGAGATCAAAATTCCAGCAGGAATTGATGATGGTATGCGCGTGCGCTCAGTTGGTAATGGCGAGCCCGGTATTAACGGTGGTCCCTCGGGCGATCTGTATGTAGAGGTTCGTGTGAAACCCCATCCAGTCTTTGAGCGAGACGGTAGCGATCTCCACGTACAAATGCCAATCTCTTTTGCGACTGCCACTATTGGCGGAGAAATTGAAGTCCCTACCTTATCTGGCCGGGTGGAATTTCCGATCCCAGAAGGAACTCAGACTGGTAAAACTTTCCGACTGCGTCACAAGGGCATCAAGGGTTTGCGTTCTGCATTAATCGGCGACCTTTTTGTCCACGTAGTTGTAGAAACTCCCGTGAAGCTTTCTGAAGAGCAAAAGCAGTTACTCCAGAAATTTGATGACAGCCTAAAGTCGGGTGGTGATAAGCACAACCCCAACCAAAAAGGTTGGTTTGAGAGTGTCAAAAGCTTTTTTAATTAATTGGCTTTAGCCTGAGTAGCCGTGCTCAGGCCCAGGAAATTTGCCTGATTTCACTTCTCTGACATAGGCTTTGATTGCAGCTTCAATTGAAGACTGGTCTTCAACAAAGTTTTTTACAAACTTTGGTTGGTGTCCTGCATTAATACCCAGCATGTCTTGCAGAACTAAAACTTGACCAGAGCAGTCTGGGCCTGCCCCAATCCCAATCGTAGGAATTGAAACGGATTCCGTGATTTGCTTACCCAGCGAGGAAGGAATCGCTTCAAGTACGACCATCTGCGCCCCAACTTGTTCGCATGCTAGAGCTTGCTCATGCATTACTTGTGCTGATGTCTTAGTTTTACCTTGGACTTTAAATGAGCCCATGAGGTGAATCGATTGTGGCAACAGTCCAAGATGTGCGCAAACAGGCACGCTACGTTCCACTAGGTATTGAATGATTTCGAGTTGCCAGTCGCCACCACCTTCGAGTTTGACCATATCGGCGCCAGCACGCATCAATTGCGCAGCAGAATCTAGGGCTTGAATGGGGTCGCCATAGCTTGCAAAAGGCAGATCCGCAATCAGAAAAGCCTGTGTGTTCGCGCGAACGACGCACTGTGTGTGATAAACCATCTGCTCTACAGTCACCGGTGTGGTCGAGCTTTGGCCCTGAATCACATTACCTAAAGAGTCTCCAATCAAAATGCTTTCGACACCGCAGCGATTGAGCAGTGCTGACATGGTGGAATCGTATGCAGTCAGCATAGCGATTTTCTCTCGCTCGGCATGCATTGCGAGGAGCTTAGAAATAGTGATCGGCTTGTCGCCCTGTAAGTAACCCATGGCGTGAGTTTAATGAATTACTGCGCTGATTGGCTATAAACCGTATTTTCACCACAATTGCAGTTGCGGCAGGATAGTTTTTCGATCCGTTGGTGAGCAACTTTGGGTAGATGGCTCTTGAGTTCCCCGAATTGCGGATCAAAGAAGTCTGGGGCGATTTCTAGCAGGGGAAGCAAAACAAAAGAGCGTTCAATGATTCTGGGATGGGGGATGGTTAACTCAGTAGCATTTTGAGTAACTCCCTCATAAAAGAGAATATCTAAGTCTAGCGTCCGAGGAGCATTGGCATAGGGGCGCTCACGACCAAACTGTTGCTCTATCGATTGGCAGACATGCAGCAATCCATAGGGGCTGAGTTCAGTATCAATTTCTACAACGGCATTAATGTAGTCGCTACCCAGGGCATCTACTGGCGCGCTTTGGTAAAGACAGCTTTTGGCGGTGATCGTAAGTTCACAGCGTAAGGCTAGGCAAACGATGGCATCGGTGATGATCTGACGTGTGTCACCGACATTCCCACCAAATCCGATAAAAGCCTGAGCCATGTTTGTTCCTATATTGCAATGAAACTACTTTACTGAAGTTTTTAGATTTCTGCTGAGCCTGCGCCGCTATCTGTCGGTAGGGCGCTTTTGGGTTTCCTGCGACGCCGTCTTTTGGCTCCAGAGGCGGGGCCAGCTAGATTGCCTGACTCATTTTTAGCAGAAGCCATTAAGGCATCTTGTCCAGCGGGGTCAGCGCTGATGAAGCTAGTCCACCATTCTCCTAAAGAGGCCTTTTGTTCGCCTGTGGCGCAGCGGAGCAACATAAAGTCATACCCTGCCCTGAAGCGGGGGGATTCGATAAGGCGATAGGGGTAGCGTCCTACGCGTTTTTCAAACCGAGGCTGCATGGACCAAATCTCACGCATATCACTTTCGAAGCGACGCTGAATCGTCATACCGCTGCTTTGTGTAGCAATCGTGTCATCCATCGCGGCATGTAACGCTGGAATATTGGACATCCCACTAGCGATATTATTTTGCCAATTCTTCAAAAGCTCAGGCCACAGCAAAGTCGCAAAGAGAAACCCTGCTGAAACACTTTTACCCGACTGAATGCGTTGATCGGTATTCGCTAGGGCCAGCTTGACAAAATCATTGGCGGTCTTAGAGCCCGCTTTGCTATCAAGAATGTGATCGAGTAGCGGTAGCAAACCATGATGGAGTCCTGCTTCACGCAGTCCTTGAATCGCAGCCCAGGAATAGCCTGACATCAAGAGTTTGAGAATTTCATCAAATAAGCGCGCTGCAGGAACATCATGAATTAACGCGCTTAGTTCAGCTATGGGGGCTGCAGTTGCCGAATCTAAAGTAAATCCAGTTTTAGCGGCGAACCGAATGGCACGTAGCATCCGAATAGGATCTTCACGATAACGTTTGGCAGGATCTCCGATCATGCGTAATGTTTTCTTTTGCATATCAGACATACCACCGTGGTAATCCAACACGGTTTCAGTAGCAGGGTCGTAGTACATGGCATTGATTGTGAAATCGCGGCGGGCTGCATCTTCACCTTGAGACCCCCAAACGTTGTCTCGCAAAATACGGCCGCTCTCAGCAACGTGGTCACCAGCGTTATCAAGTAGGGCGCGGAATGTCGAGACCTCGATAATTTCAGGATGAGCCTTGCCAAAGAAGGTCACATGGACGATTTGAAAGCGCCTACCAATTAAACGCGCTTTGCGAAATAGTCGCTGTACCTGATCGGGGGTGGCATTCGTTGCTACATCAAAATCTTTAGGGCTAATTCCTAGGACTAAATCGCGAACTGCACCCCCAACAATAAATGCCTCATAGCCTGCTTGTTGCAGCGTATGAGTGACTTTGACGGCATTCTTTGAGAGTAAGTGAGGATCAATCCGATGGGTTTTTTTCGGGATTCTTTTGGGTGCGTGAGCAGGGCCAATGTGCGCACCGCGCTCCATAGGGTCGCGACGCATGATCCGTTTAATAAATTTAGTGATCATGAATTCACGGTTGAGCAAATAAATCGAGAATGGGCCAATTCCGTTTACTCGCCTCTTGACGCAAACGTTCATCGGGATTGGTTGCTACTGGATTTGTAACTTTTTCTAAGAGTGGTAAATCATTCATTGAATCTGAATAAAAATAACTTTTATTGATCTGGTCTAGAGAAAGTTTCTGACTTTGGAGCCACTCATTGACCTTCAGTATTTTGCCTTCCCGAAAACTGGGGATGCCAAAGACCTCGCCAGTAAATGCGGCATCTGCTTGATTACCAAGAGTTGCTGGCTCAGTAGCTACGAGATGTTTGATGCCAAAACGCTCCACGATGGGTCGTGTTACAAAGCTATTAGTAGCTGTCACAACACAGCAGATATCACCCGCATCTTGATGCTGTTTAACCAAATTGAATGCCGCTTCGCGCAACTTACCAGTGATGACTTCGTCCATGAAGGCATCATGCCACTCTCTGAGTTGAGCTCTTGAGTGTTCTGCCAGGGGTTTAAGCGCAAAGCGTAAGAAACGATCGATGTCGAGCTTTCCATCTTTGTAGTCCTGATAAAAGCGTTCATTTTGCTCGGCATAGTATTGGCTATCCACCACCCCAATGCGGGCTAAAAATTGTCCCCACTCATAATCGCTATCGCAGGGTAATAGGGTGTGATCAAGATCAAAAAGCGCTAATTGGGTCATGCGGTACTTTGTCCCGACTGTAAAAGTTCTCGCACTAGCGGAAGCGTCACAGCCCGTTTTGTTTCCAGTGAATAGGCATCTAAAGCATCTAAGAGGGCCATTAAGTTTGGCATATCTCGATAAAACCGATTTAACAACCAAGGCAAGACTTCGGCAGAAAGCACTAAACCTCGATCACGCGCTGCAGTCTCTAGTGCTTGTATTTTCTCATCATCACTGAGTAATTGGGTTTGAAAGATCAAGCCCCAGCCCAGCCGGGTTCGCAGGTCTTCACGCAAGTGCAAATGATTAGGGGCGGCGCTACCTGCCATAAATATATGGATTTCTTGGCTTGCCTGGACCTGATTCAAAATTCTGAACAGGGCAGCTACCTGTCGATCATCGAGTTGATCCACATCGTCTACGGTGATAACAGAGGGCTGAGTGCTTTGGCTCAGACTCGGTATTTTTTCTTCCAGATTGACCCATGAGATGGGCTCATTGGCGGTGAGTGAAAAATGCTCAAGACCTAAATCTGCTGCGGCATTGCCCATCGCCTTTAATAAATGCGTACGCCCTGAGCCTTGGGGGCCCCACCAGTAGATCCAGCGCTGATCAAGGGCATTGGCGATGCCATTTTGCTCACCCGCTTGCCAGCGACGTATCGACTGACGCAGGGCATCCACCATGGCCAAGTCTTTGCCAGGCAAAAAGTTATCCAGGCTTGCAGGAGGGGTGTGACTGAGATCGAGAGCAAATTGTCTCGGTAGAGAAGTCTTCATCATTACTGCAATCTATTGTTGATACCAGGCACTCTGTTGATAGCGTTGCCAAGCAAACTTCACAAGGACCAAAGTAACGGCGCTCATCGGCAGCGCAAGTAAGACGCCAAAGAAACCAAATAATTGACCAAAAAATAATAAGGCAAACAATACTGCTACTGGATGCAGCCCAATCCGTTCTCCGACCAAGCGGGGCGTGAGAAAAAAGCCCTCGATCATTTGGCCGCCGCCATAAACCAGCAGGACCCCAACCATATGAATATCTATTCCGAATTGCAGCAATGTAGTGAGCGCTGCTAAGCTAAAACCTAGGGCAATACCGATATAAGGAATCACAATCATGAGTGCCGTAAACACGCCCAGAGGTATTGCGCCATTCAAGCCAACTAAAGAGAGCCCACAGCCATAGTAGGTGGCCATGATCGCAATGACAATAAACATCCCTCTTAAGTATTGCGATAACAAAGCATCTGCTTGCATTGCTAAGTGTTGAACGGTTGCTTGGGCTCGAACCGGAATGATCTTTTTGAGTAACTGGAAGAAATGATGCCAGTCCAGTAATAGGTAAAACATCACAAATAGGATGAGCACTGAATTGACAAAAGCAGTTGCGACCGAACTACCAGACATCAAAACCGTATCAAAAGTCGAGCTTACTAAGGCATCGGCATTGTCGTTGAGGTGTTGTGCCACTTTTTCAGTCGCTGTCGTTTTCAAACCAACCCAATCGAGTTGAATATGCAGTTGGAGCAGCTTGGGCTCAAGCCAAGCCTGGATATCCTGGATCCAAAATGGTGCTTGGGCGCGGATCATTGGAATTTCTTGTTTAAGAAGGGCCCCAAAGAGGACCAAAATCGAAAACAGAATTGTTAAGCCCGTAATCATGGAGATTAAAGCGGCAATGGGATGGGGCACGCGGTGCCGCCCAAGCCATGTGCAAACCGGTCTTAGAATATAAGCCAGAATAAATGCTGCTAAAAAAGGGGTAAAAATTTCAGCCATTACGCGCGATCCTCTAGAATGCAATGATTCTACCGACCAAGTGCCGCTTTTTACTAATCTTCCAGATCTGACATGACTTCATCTAGTTCCCAATCCTCTAAAGGCCTTTCTTATCGTGATGCAGGCGTAGATATTGACGCTGGGGATGATTTAGTCGATCGGATTAAGCCCTTAGCTAAGAAAACCATGCGGGAGGGTGTTTTGGCGGGAATTGGGGGTTTTGGGGCCTTGTTTGAGGTACCAAAGCGCTACAAAGAGCCAGTGCTGGTCTCTGGTACGGATGGGGTGGGTACTAAGTTGCGTTTGGCTTTTGAATGGAATCGTCACGACACCATTGGGCAAGATTTAGTAGCTATGAGTGTTAATGACATTTTGGTACAAGGGGCAGAACCCCTCTTTTTCTTGGATTACTTCGCCTGTGGAAAATTGACAGTTGATACTGCTGCAACAGTAGTCGGTGGTATTGCTAAAGGATGTGAATTAGCAGGTTGCGCCTTAATTGGAGGCGAAACTGCAGAAATGCCTGGTATGTATCCTCCAGGTGAATATGACCTCGCAGGATTTGCGGTGGGCGCAGTTGAGAAATCGAAAATTATTAATGGCTCAACAATTGTCCCTGGCGATGTTGTGCTTGCCATTGCTTCCAGCGGCGCGCACTCTAATGGTTATTCTTTGGTTCGTAAAATTATTGAACGCGCTGGCGCCAAACCAAGCGATGATCTTGAGGGCCTGCCGTTAGGTGATGTGGTGATGGCCCCAACAGAAATTTACGTTAAACCGCTGCTTAAATTAATTGATGAGTTGAACGTTAAAGGTATGGCACATATCACTGGTGGCGGTTTAGTCGATAACGTACCTCGGGTTCTGCCAGAAAATACGCAAGCTGTTTTGCATCGCGATAGCTGGCAAATGCCGGCGCTCTTCCGTTGGTTACAAATGAAGGGCGGTGTAGCCGATGCTGAAATGGTCCGTGTTTTTAACTGCGGTATTGGTATGGTGGTGATCGTCTCACCCGAGCAAGCAGACGCTGCAATTCAATCGTTGGCAAAACAAGGCTTGAAAGCTTGGGTCGTGGGCGAAGTGCGTGAACTTCCTCAGGGCGCTCCGCAAACGATTGTGATCTAAATTTGAAGAGTTTCTTGGCAGTACTTGAGTGCAGCCTCGAGCTCTTTAGGATCAAATGAATCAAATACTTTGCGTCCTGCAATAGCTCTGAGCCAAGTGAGTTGACGTTTACCGAGTTGCCGAGTGGCTGCTAAGGCCTTGTAGCGCATCTCTTCTAAAGTTGTTTTACCTTCCAAATACTCCCATGCCTGTCGGTAGCCAACTGAGCGAATCGCTGGTAAGTCAGCATGGAGTGCAGCATTCTTTCGTAAACCGACAACTTCCTCCATAAATCCTTGCTGAAGCATTTGATCGAACCGTTTCTCAAGTAAGGCATGAAGTTTTGCACGATCGCTCGGCTCCAGAGAAACTAATGTGATCCAAGAGGGGATACTGGAGCCCTCACGACCATCTTCACTTGGCGCATCAGCCAACCATGCCGACATCGTTTTACCAGTGGCCTCATAAACCTCTAAAGCACGTTGTACTCGTTGCGAATCATTTGGCTCAAGTCGAAGTGCAGTGATCGGATCAACCAAAGCCAGTTTTTGATGCATCGCAGGCCAACCCAATTGTTTTCCTTCCTCATCCAGTCGTGCTCGGATTTCCGGATTGGCGGGCGGGAGGCTTGAGAGACCAAAGGCCCATGCGCGCCAATAAAGCATAGTGCCGCCAACAATAATTGGAATATTGCCGCGCTCACGAATAGCAGTGCAGAGTTTTTTTGCATCGTTTGCGAAGCGCGCAGCTGAATACGACTCAGTTGGATCCAAAATATCAATCAGATGATGGGCCACTGCATTGCGTTCTGCGAGCGAAGGCTTGGCACTACCGATATCAAGACCGCGATAGACCAAGGCAGAATCCATGCTGATGATTTCAATATTCTGTCCTTGGGATTTGACTTGCTCAGCCAGTCTCATGGCTAGATGGGTTTTGCCGGAGCCAGTCGGGCCCACAATACATAGGACTGGTGAATGCTCAGGCTGAATGTGTAGTTCAGTTTGCATACCAAATTATAGGGTCAATAAGGTGATGACAGAGCCTGTTAATATCATCTTCAAGCAAATAAGTGGAGCAAACTTTGATTGATACTCTGGTGCAATTAGGCGATCTTTTTTTACATATTGATCGCCATCTGGATCTAGTGATTGCACAATATGGCTATTGGGCATATGGATTTTTATTTGCCATTGTTTTTGCAGAAACCGGTTTAGTGGTTGCCCCGTTCCTACCTGGTGATTCTTTACTCTTCATTGCAGGAGCCTATTGCGCAACTGGGCATTTCAACATCGTCACGCTGTCAATTGGATTGGTATTAGCTGCAGTATTGGGTAATACCGTCAACTATGTGATCGGCCGCTGGATTGGTCATCGGGTGTTTAGTAGTCAATCGCGTTGGATCGATCAAAAAGCTTTGCGTAAGACACACAGCTTCTATGAAAAGCATGGCGGTAAGACGATCGTACTAGCCAGATTCTTGCCAATTATTCGGACCTTTGCGCCATTTGTTGCAGGTGTTTCAGAAATGAACTTTGCCCGCTTTCAGTTATTTAACATTACAGGCGCACTCCTATGGGTGCTCATCCTAGTAGTTGCAGGATATTTTTTCGGGAATATTCCCGTGATTCGTCAGAACCTCAACATCATCGTTTTAATTGGGGTTGGAGCTGCGGCGTTACCGGTGATTTTGGCTGGTCTCTATAAAATCTTTCAGCCCAAATCCTAAGTTGCTTAGTGCAGCTTAGTTTGCCCCTCGAGGGTGGCGATGTGATCCCGAATTTCGGTTGCATCCTCTGCCTCAGGTGATTCGCGCAAATAACGCTGCATATCGGCCAAGGCTGGACGCAAGTACTCGAGTTGGGCAAAGATGAGTCCGCGATCCCGAATTTCTTCTAGTGAATCGGGCAACAAAATGACTAGTCGCTCTTGAACGCCTAGCAGTCGTTCCCAGCGCTCATGCTCCGAGTAAATCATTTTGAGATTTCTGAGAAAGCGCGACAGAATTTCTCTTGGGCTCGATGCGCGCAAGAAGATATTCAAGGGCAAGCTCAGTTCACCGCGGTAACCCTTGGCATCCAAATAAGGATCTAACATTTCTTGTAATTCGTTTTTCGAGAGAGAGGCGCCTGTCAGCGGATCCATGATGATCTCGCCTTGCTGTAAAGAGATTCGCATCATGAAGTGATTGGGAAAAGAAACCCCACGGATCTTCAAGCCAATTTGATTGCCTAACTCCATCATCAGAATGGCAAGAGAAATAGGAATCCCTCGACGGTTATCGATGATCTGATGCAGATACGAATTTTCAGGCGCGTAGAAATCGTTTGGGTTTGGACCAAAGCCGAGTTCGGTATAAAAATAATGTTTCAGAATTTGTAGCCGTTGAATGGCGGAAGTCTCCGGTGTAATTCGAGTTTTTAGTTTCTCGGCCATTTGATCAATCTGATCTAGTACACCTTGTACATCAAGGTCGGGATAGGCGTGCTGCGCAACTGCGATTGCCGCTTCAGTTAAGGGCAGGTGCTCATCCTCAGCAACTAAGGAGGCAAAGTAGTCGAGTTGTTGAGTTGGCATAACTCCTATTTTGCATGACGCAGAAATTTTTGCCAGCGAATTCCCACTAAACCCAGGGCTGCAAAATAAACCACGCTGGCAGCTATTAACCAGGCAGCCAATAAGCCAATGCGGGTCCAGGGTGCAGAGCGCATCTCAATCCAGTTGTGGGCCCCAGCCGCGTAATACAGCAGCAAAGAAAAGGGAATGAGTGCAAAAAACAACTGGCTTAAGTATTTTCCCCAAGGATGCGACGGTAAAGCACCGCGCTTATTGAGCCCTATCCACAGGAGGGCTGCATTGAGGCAAGCGCCCACTCCTACGGAAAGCGCCAAGCCAGCATGGCCCAGCCAAGGGACAAATATCAGATTGGCTAGCTGAGTACACACCAAGACGATCAGACCAATCTTTACGGGTGTGCGGATATCTTGGCGGGAATAAAAACCGGGAGCCAAAATTTTGACCAAAATCAGGCCGATGAGGCCAACACCGTAAGCTGACAGCGCATGCTGAGTCATGACCACATCAACCGCATTAAATTTGCCGTAGTGATAAAGGGCTGCTGCAATCGGTTGTCCAAACAAAAAGAGGGCAATGGCGCAAGGCGCGGCCAACAGGAAGGTCAACTGCAATCCCCAGATCAGTAGCTCTCCGGCATGCTGTAAATCATTTTTCGCATTAGCTTTACTCAAACTGGGGAGTAAAACTGTGCCAAGGGCAACACCCAGCAATGCAGTCGGAAACTCCATCAGACGGTCGGCATATGAAAGCCATGACACGCTCCCCGCTGGTAATCGTGAAGCAATATTGGTGTTAATGATCAGGGAAATTTGTGCCACTGATACCGCAAAGACTGCAGGCCCCATCAGACGCAACACTCGTCTAGCCTCTGGATTACGAGCAGCGCTGGCAATTGCCCCTGGTAAGAGTGCAATGCGCGGTAAGAGTCCTAAACGCGAAAGCGCGGGAATCTGGATTGCTAATTGCAGGACACCGCCCAACAGAACACCAAACGCAAGTCCATAAATCGGTTGCGCTAAATGAGGAGATAGAAAAATAGCTCCCGTAATCAGGGACAGGTTGAGGAGCACAGGGGTAAAGGCAGGAATAGCAAAACGCTGGAAGGTATTCAGAATGCCTGCTGAGAGCGAGACCATTGAGATCAAGCCGATATAGGGAAACATGATGCGGGTCATCACTACGCTCGCTTCGTAGGCTGGACCGCCATCAAAGCCAGTGGCAATCACCATGATCAAAATAGGAGCGCCCAGAACGCCCAAGATGACGGTCAGTAGTAAAGCCCAAAAGAGGAGGGTGGCCACGGCATTAATGAGGATTTGTGACTGTTTGACATCTCCCTGGCTAGAGACCTCACCCAAAATCGGTACAAATGCCTGGGAAAAAGCCCCTTCAGCAAAGAGGCGACGCAGCAGATTAGGGAGGCGAAAAGCTACATTAAAGGCATCCGTCCACTCCGAGGCCCCAAAGCTACGGGCAATCAGGGTCTCCCTGAGGAGCCCCGTAATACGGGAAATCATGGTCAGAGAACTGACTTTGGCAGCAGCAGAAAGCAGGTTCATGGGGGGATTTTCCCCTATTTATCAAGCAACTGGGCTTTTTTGAGCCTTTCGGGTAAAATCTTGGGTTTTGGTGGGCTCCTTCCTTCGGGGAAGTCAGACGGCAGCAGCCCAAAAGAATTTTTTAACGAATCGTATTTGTAATTTTTTAGGCAAGGTTTAAAGAGATGGCCAATACCGCACAAGCGCGTAAACGCGCACGGCAGGCAGTAAAACAGAATGAGCACAATTCCAGCTTGCGTTCCAAGCTGCGTACTTCTATCAAGACAGTGCGTAAAGCAATTGAAGCTGGTGATAAAGCCGCGGCTGCTAAAGTTTTTGCAGCAACCCAAGCGACTATCGACAAGATTGCCGATAAGAAGATCGCTCATAAAAATACTGCAGCACGTCAGAAGTCCCGTTTGTCTGCAGCTATTAAGGCAATGGCAGCGTAAGTTTTTTAGATTTACTGGCTGGCAAGGGAGTGTTCTTGCCCGAGCCCGCTCCTGATCCGAGCGGGTTTTTGTTTTTAAGACTAGGTGCGTGTTTGAGGTTCGAACTCACAAGCCTCTTCAATCGGCAGTCCATTGTCTTTGGCAAAGTTCATGACAAAGTCGAGTGCACGAGGATCGAGGTCTCCTAGTCGGGTATCGATCACAACGCATTTGACTTGCGCGATGAGAACCGGTGTTACGTAGGGTGAGTAGGTAAAGCGGGGATCTCCGGAATTCCCCGGGGGTCTAAAAGATGCCATCACACCGCACAGGCGTTCAGCCCAATCGCTCGGTCTAAAGGGCTTGCCAGAGTGAGTAATACCTTGAATGAAAAGCTTTTTGTGGTTCAAGTCTGCGTCAGCGTTAGAGTAAAGAATCAAAGTAGTTAAGACCGCTAGCTTAACAGTGTCAAGTGGTTTTAATATGACTTTAGTAATTATTTTTATGTAGATGAATGTTGGTATAAAAAATGCAAGCTAAAAATGCAGTAGCTAGCTCCACCAAAACTTCTCTGGCAAAACCCCAAGTCCCAGGGCAGGTCAAGCACTACTTACAGTTTGCTGATTTAACTCGCGAAGAGTACGACTATCTATTGTCGAGAGCTGCTTACCTTAAGGCCAAATTCAAAAGCTATGAGACTTGGCATCCATTGCACGATCGCACACTTGCCATGATCTTCGAGAAGCACTCTACTCGTACCCGTCTCTCTTTTGAGGCAGGCATCCATCAATTGGGTGGACATGCGGTTTACCTGAACACCCGCGATACTCAGCTAGGTCGTGGCGAGCCGGTAGAAGATGCGGCTCAAGTGATTTCTCGGATGACTGACATCATCATGATTCGGACTTTCGGCCAGGACATCATTGAGCGTTTTGCTGCGAACTCACGCGTACCCGTAATCAATGGCTTAACTAATGAGTACCACCCCTGCCAAGTCTTGGCAGATATTTTTACTTTTGTAGAGACGCGTGGATCGATTCAGGGCAAGACAGTTGCATGGGTGGGTGATGCCAACAATATGGCTTATACCTGGTTGCAAGCGGCTGAGAAACTCGATTTTCAATTACGCTTCTCTGCTCCAGCTGGCTATCAGCTTGATATGTCTCGTATCAGTAGTAATGCCCTTAAACACCTCACGGTTTGTGCTGATCCTAAAGAAGCATGTAAGGGAGCTGATCTAGTAACTACAGATGTTTGGACCAGTATGGGCTATGAAGAGGAAAATACCTCTCGTATG